>Ga0209946_1000075_pt1 | contig 37287 bp, 40 predicted proteins | sample SalPon2_A_H2O_MG_FD_185704 | JGI IMG/M metagenome (GOLD analysis project Ga0209946, IMG submission 185704) | Salt pond water microbial communities from South San Francisco under conditions of wetland restoration - Salt Pond MetaG R2_A_H2O_MG... | ecosystem: Environmental > Aquatic > Non-marine... | reverse complement strand
CCTCCTCGGCTGTAATCGGCTCGAAAAAGAGGCCGTCGGAGGTGTCGTAGTCCGTCGACACCGTCTCGGGGTTGTTGTTGACGACGTGGGCGTCGATGCCCTCCTCGCGGAGCGCCTGGATGGCGTGTACCGAACAGTAGTCGAACTCGACGCCCTGCCCGATGCGGATGGGACCGCCGCCGACGACGACGACGCTCTCCACGTCACGGTCGACGCGGAGTTCGCCCGCCGCGGCCGCCCCCTCGAACGGGCCGGTGACGTACTCCGGTTTGCGCGAGGAGTAGTAGTACGGCGTCTGGGCGGCGAACTCTCCCGCACAGGTGTCGACCTGCTTGTACGTCCGGCCGGGGACGGCCGTCTCGACGGTGCCCACGTCGGCGCCGGCCGTCGACGCGATTTCGGCGTTGGTGACGCCCTTGACTGCCGCGTCGGTGAAGTCGCCCTCGGCGGCGTCCGCCACCGCGTCGGAGATGCGTGCGAACCGCTCGACGTACCACTCCTTGATGCCGGTCAGGTCGACCACGTCCTCGACGGAGTAATCGCGGTCGAACGCCTCGAAGATGGCGTACGGGCGGTCGGGCGTCGGCCTCGCGAGATACTCGCTCTCCAGCGTTTCGTCGTCCACGTCGATCCAGTCGACGGCCGGGTCGTACTCCGTCGACCGGAGGGCCTTCAGGAGCGATTCCTCGAAGGTCCGGCCGATTGACATCGCCTCGCCCGTCGACTTCATCGCCGTGCCGAGCGTGAAGTCCACATCGCCGAACTTGTCTTTCGGCCACCGCGGGATCTTGGTGACGACGTAGTCGATTGCCGGCTCGAAGGCGGCCGTCGTCTCACCCGTGATCTCGTTCTCGATTTCGTGGAGGCGCTTGCCCAGTGCGACCTTCGCGGTAACGCGGGCGATGGGGTAGCCCGTCGCCTTCGACGCGAGCGCGGAGGAGCGGGAGACGCGAGGGTTCACCTCGACGACACGGTACTCGCCGCCGGGTGTCCCGTCGTCGTGCCACGCGAACTGGATGTTACAGCCACCCTGAATGCCGAGTTCCCGGATGACCTCCAGCGCGGCGTCGCGCATCTCCTGGTGGCCGTCGTCGGGGATCACCTGCGACGGCGTGACGACCATCGACTCGCCCGTGTGGATACCCATCGGGTCGAGGTTCTCCATGTTGCAGATGATGATGGTCGAGTCGTCCGCGTCGCGCATCACCTCGTACTCCAGTTCGACCCATCCGGCGATGGATTCGGTGATGAGCACTTCGTTGTTGCGCGAGAGGCGAAGGCCCTTGCGGACGCGTTCGAGGAGTTCCGGCATGTTGTCGACGACGCCCGATCCCGACCCGCCGAGGGTGTAGGTCGTGCGGGCGATGACGGGCAGGCCACCCACCTCGTCGACGGCGGCCTCGACGCGTTCGCGGAGCGAGTCCTCGTCCATCTTGCTCACTTGCTCGCCCTCGTCGAGGGAGATGGTGGTGGAGCCGGGGACCGGCTGACCGATCTTCTCCATGCGCTGGCGGAAGAGGTCGCGATCCTCAGTCGCGTAGATGGTGTCGAGCGGCGTCCCCATGATGTCCACGTCGTGTTCCTCGAGGACGCCCTCTTCGGCGAGTTCGGCGGTGACGTTCAGCCCGGTCTGGCCGCCGAGCCCGGCGATCACCCCGTCCGGCTGCTCCTGCCGGATGATCTCTGCGATGGCCTCGGTGGTGATGGGTTCGATATACACCCGGTCGGCCATATCGGGGTCGGTCATGATCGTCGCGGGGTTCGAGTTGACGAGGACGACTCGTGCACCCTCCTCCTGCAGGGCTCGGCAGGCCTGCGCGCCGGAGTAGTCGAACTCGGCGGCCTGTCCGATCTGAATCGGGCCGCTCCCGATCAACAGTATCGTCCGATCCTCGGAGTCGGTAGCCGGGTCCGTCCCGGTCACGGTGGCCTCGTCGGTCATCGTCGAATCGGAGTTCGCACATCGTAATAAGCCCCACGAAACGGTACGAGATACGAAGCGAAATTACGGATTTCGAAACGACACGGAGTACCACGGTGGTCGTCGTCCCGGTATCGGCGCCTCCGGGGCGGTGCAGCCGCTCTTCGGACGCTACGTGCGTCACGATGTCGCTCCTCAGTTGTTCAGTTGATACCGGTAGGGGCTGCCCTGAAGAACCTCGACGTCACCCTCCTCGGCCCACCGGCCGAGCACCGTCGCGACGCGGTGGGCACTCTCGAACTCCTCCGCTTCCTCGAGGAGCGTCAGAATCTCGCGAGCGGTCAGCGGCTCGTCGGCTTCGGAGAGCACGCCCCGGAGTTGCTCGTACTGCCTGGATCGGGGGCGCATACGTAACACAACGGCCGGGAACGACTTAGTGTTCAGTGAGACGACCGTCCGACGACTGTCAGACGCCGCCCGGGGCCATCGTACGGGTTGCGGCAACTGGGCCACCCCCGTGACGACTCCCAGCGATCCGTATCACACGTACACGTCGTCGGCTTCTAAGTCCCGTTCGGCGCGATACTGATCGACGAACGACGACACGTCGAACTCCAGCATCTGCCGCTCGAACTCCTGGATTGCCGCGTCGTCGTCGGCGTGGCTGACGGCGTGTTCCATCAACTCGATCACGAGTTCGACGATCACCTCGTGGAGCCGTCGGGCGTCGAAGTCGCTCACCCACAGGAGTGCGTAGCCCACGTCGCCCTCGTCGCTCAGATCCGCGACGGCCACCTGCTCGGGGAACTCCTCCAACACGACGCCCAGCAGGTGGGGCGTGTCGAACTCCGGCATCTCCTCGCTACTGGTCTCGACCGTCTCCCGGAGGAGTTCGACCAGGAAGTCGGGCAGGAATCGTTCGGGTGGATGGACGTCCATCACGACGGCGTGGACGTCGCCGCAGGCGCAGTCGAACTCCCGCATTCCCAGATCGAGGTCGGTGGCGCGGACGGCCTCCCCGCAGGGCAGGTCGATCGTCCGCGCGTCGTCACCGGGGACGCCCGGTTTCGTCATACCCTCGATTGCACCCTCGCGCGCTTAAACGTCGCGTTCTCCTATCGATCCGCGGTCACCCACAGCACCGGGCCGACGACCAGCAGGACGATGCCGAGAAACAGGTAATGCACCGGTGCAAGCGCCTGCGGCGTCATGATGAACACGAGACCGAACAGCGTCGCGTTGGCGGCGATGATCCGCCGGGACTTCAGCGGCAGCGTGCCGACCGTCGCGAGGATGAAAACCAGCAACAGCGCCTGCCCGACGTTGTATTCGAGCAGGAAACTGTCGATGAGCTGTAGCGGGAGCATTCGTATCCACAACTCGCCCGGAATCGGCCATTAAAGTTCCGTTTACCGACGCGGATTCGTTACGGTTCGTTCGGGCCGGTGATGTCGAGCGGACGAATCCACCCCCACCACAGCAGTACGACCATCGTCCCGTAGCCCAGCACGAACACCGCCGATCCGAGGGCGTCGTGCCCGCGTTCGGCGAGGAAGCCACGAGCGAGTCCGGAGCCACCGATTCCGAGCACGAGAATGAGAATAACCAGCAGCGTGTCGCGATTCAGATACCCGTCGAGCTCCATGGCCGTTCTACGAACCCGCCGCTACTGAGGCTGACGGTTCGGTTCGAAAAAATCGCGCAGCTGCGTTACTGCGGTGCGGTCGAGCGGGCGATGGTGTTCGTGCTGCCGCCGTTGGGGTTGGTCCAGACGACGCGGATGGTTTCGCCGGAGTTGACGCCGCTGAGCGTGATCCGGTCTCCTGCAGAGACAACGCCATCCCCGCTGGGTCCCCAGTTACCGGATTCACGCTGGAGCGTTTGCGTTCCGTCGCCACTCACACTTAACGTGGAGTTCTCGATAGTTTCGCCGCCTTCGTGGGTAATATTGACAATGTCGCTGGTGCCGGGGGCTCCGGTGTCACCGCTGAACCCTCCATTGCTGGAGAAGTCGAAGCTGAAGCTCGCTTGCGGCGCGTTGTCGCTCACCTGATCGCCCAGGCCGAGGACGAAGGTACCGATCACGGCGGCCAGAATGACGGTGATCGCCACCATCAGAATGACGCCGATGACCGGGCTGACTGCACGGTCTTCCGTCAGTAGGTCTTTCAGTTGCATGGGTGTGACACGCCGGGCCGGAGCCGGGGGGATGGAAGCTCCCGCACAGGCACGCGTCGACGTGTTAAGTCGGTGGATGATCTGGCGAGTGATAAGTTTGCGTGGTAAAATATCGAATTAGATAATTGAAGTGTGAGACGTTGCTGTCGCTCCCAAGTCGGCGTCGAAAAAATGGTATGGCGGTGTCGCAGTTGGCTTACTGTGGTGCGGTTGCGCGGGCGATGGTGTTCGTGCTACCACCGGCCGGGTTCGTCCAGATGACGCGGATAGTTTCACCGCTGTCGACACCTGAGTACTGAGCGGTGTCACCTGCGGTGACTGGGTCCGAGAAGCCTTCGCCCGACACTACGGAGACGCCGGGAGTACCGTTGTCTCCCGACACATTGATGTTGCCGGCTTCAAGCGTCTCACCACCCTCGTGAGTGATGTTCACATTACCACTATCGTCGAAGTCGAAACTGAAGCTCGCTTGCGGTGCACTCTCGCTCACCTGATCGCCCAGACCGAGGACGAACGTGCCGATCACGGCGGCCAGAATGACGGTGATAGCCACCATCAGAATGACGCCGATGACCGGGCTGACTGCGCGGTCTTCCGTCAGTAGTTGTTTCAATTGCATGGTTGTCGACACGCCGGGCCGGAGCCGGGGGGATCGGTTTCAGTGCTCCCGCACGGACACGCGTCGGCGTGTTGGTCGGGAGAATGACGTGGTGAGTGATAAATCCGGGCGTCCAACTATCATAAGAGATAATCGAAGTGCAAAACGAGGGTCAGGGCGACGCTGAACGTCGCGTGTCGAAAAGAATGCTGACCCTTCGTAGCCGTGCAGTCGGTCGATTAGCTTGCCGACGGCGTCGAAAGACGGACGGCCGTCAGTAGCTCCGCTCTTTCGGCTCGTACGTCTGGTTCTGCCCTTCGAGGACGACCGGCTTGTACCAGAGTTCGGGTGCGCCGTCCGACCAAGAGACCATCGTGTGTTTGAGCCACTCGTCGTCCTTGCGTTCCTGATGTTTCTTGCGCCAGTGAGCGCCGCGGAACTCCTCGCGGGCGAGCGCGCCCATCGTGATCATCTCGGCGATGTCCAGCAGGTTTCGCGTCTCGATGGTCTGAATCAGATCCGTGTTGTACGTACTCGACGGGTCGGCGACGTACACGTCGCGGTAGCGCTCGCGCGCGGCGTGGATGTCGACCAGCGCCTCCTTCAGCGCGTCCTCCTCGCGGAAGACGTTGACGTTTTCAGTCATCGTGTGCTGGACCGCCGCCCGAATCTCGGCGTGCTGGGTTCCCTCGTCGCGTTCGAGCAGACGCTCGACCCGTTCGCGCTCCCGTTCGAGCGTGCGCTCGACGATCGCCTCGCCCGTCTCCGCGGCCGCACCGCCGTCCGCGACGGCTTCGGTCGTCCACGGCTCACCGAGGGTGACCGGCGAGTCCACGTCGCCGTCCTCCGAGTCGTCGGTCCAGCCGACCGTGACTTGGGCTTCCTCGGTGTCGCCCCCGGCGGCGTGGGTACCGGCGCGCTTCCCGAACACCGTGAGTTCGGGCAGGGCGTTGCCGCCGAGACGGTTCGACCCGTGGACGCTCGCACACGCACACTCGCCGACGGCGTAGAGCCCGTCGACGCAGGTCTGGCCGTACTCGTTGGTCTCGATGCCACCCATCGCGTAGTGCTGGCCGGGCTTGACCGGCATCGGCTCCTCTAGCCCGTCGACGCCCTCGAAGTCCTCCGCGAGGTGGAGGATATTTTCGAGTCGGTCGACGATTCGCTCCTCGCCGAGGTGGCGCATGTCGAGGTGGACGTACTCGTCCTCGATGCCCCGCCCCTCGTTCACTTCGGTCAACTCGGCGCGGGACACCACGTCCCGCGACGCGAGTTCCCCGTCGTTGTTCGCGTAGCCGCCCTCGAACATGAACCGCTCCCCGTCGTCGTTGTAGAGGATGCCGCCTTCGCCGCGGACCCCCTCCGAAATCAGGACGCCCGTCGAGGGGAGCGTCGTCGGGTGGAACTGGATCATCTCCATGTCCTCCGCCGGCACGCCCGCGCGGTAGGCCATCGCCACGCCGTCGCCCGTGTTCGCGACGGCGTTCGTGGTGTGGTCGTACACCTGTCCCAGCCCACCGGTGGCGAGGATGACGCCGTCGCGGGCGGTGAAGGCCTCGACGTTCCCGGTCGCCGTCTCGTAGGCGACGACGCCGTGACAGGTCCGGTCCTCCGGCCGCTCCTCGTCGGAGACGGCGAGGTTCAGGACGTACCACTCGTCGAACACCTCGATGCCCCGCTTGACCACCTGTTCGTACAGGGTGTGCAGGAGGTGATGCCCCGTCTCGGCGCCCGCGTACGTCGTCCGCGGGAAGGACAGACCGCCGAAGGGGCGCTGGGAGACGGTGCCGTCGTCCTCGCGGGAGAAGGCCATCCCCCAGTGCTCCAGTTGGATCGCTTCCTTCGGGCTCTCCTGGGTCAACGCCTCCGCCGCGGGGGCGTCGGCCAGGTAGTCCGAGCCCTTCATGGTGTCGTAGGCGTGGAGTTCCCAGTCGTCGCCCTCGCGGAGGGCGGCGTTGATGCCACCCTCCGCCGCACCCGTGTGACTTCTGACCGGGTGGAGTTTCGTGACCATCGCCACGTCCGCACCCGCTTCCTGTGCCGCGATGGCCGCGCGCAGGCCCGCGCCGCCCGCGCCGACCACGATGACGTCGTATTCGTGCATAATTTACCAGAACTTCAGGTTGCTCTTGACTGCCTCGCGTTTCAGCTCCTGGATGTGCTCGGTCAGGGGGATGTCCTTCGGACACACCTCCGTACACGAGAACTGCGTCTGGCACCGCCAGACGCCGTGTTCCTGCTCGATGATTTCCAGTCGCCGCTGTTTCATGTTCTCACCCTCCCGCTCGTCCATCGCGAAGCGGTAGGCCTTGTTGATCGCCGCCGGCCCCAGATACTCGTTGTCGCCCGCCGCGATGTTACAGGAGGACATACACGCCCCACACCAGATACACCGCGTCGACTTCTTGATCTTCTCGCGGTTCTCCCGGCTCTGGCGCTGTTCTTCCAGTTCTCCCTCCGGCAGGTTCTCCGTCTGGAAGTACGGCTCGACCGACTCCATCTGGTCGTAGAAATGTTCCATGTCGACGACCAGATCCTTCACCACCTCGGAGTGAGGGAGGGGTTCGATCCGCACCGGCTGGTCGAGGTCGGACAGCTGGGTCTGACACCCGAGTCGCTGGGAGCCGTTGACGAACAGGGCGTCGGAGCCACAGATGGCCTGGCGGCAGGAGTGCCGGAAGGTGAGGCTCGCGTCGAACTGGTCGCGTGCGTAGATGAGCGCGTCCAGCACCGTCATCCCCGGTTCGTAGGGGACGTGGAAGTCGTCGAATCGGGGTTCCTGCTTGCCCTCCACTTCGGGGTCGTACCGGAACACCTTCAGGTGGTAGCGCTCCGCGTCCGCCGCCGCGCGTTCCTCGGCTTCGACACGCGCCTGCTCGCGCTCCGCCGCACGCTGGCGCTTCTTTTCGAGCCGTCGGTCCTGTGCCGTCTCGGTTTCCGTGCTCTCCGTCTCGGTCTCGGGTTGCTGTCGTTGCGTACTCATAGGATTGGGAGGAGGTCGATGCCGGCCCACGCGTTCGCGGTTCTGAACCCTTGCACCAGCAACAGGAGGCTCGCGGCGCCGAGGACGACCTTGACGGCCTGTCGCTTGACGCCGGTCAGGCCGGCGTTGATCAGGGCGTTGTAGACGCCGTTGACGCCGTGGAACGTCGCGGTCACCAGAAAGAGGACCATCAGCGAGTAGTAACTCCACGTCTCCATCCGCCCGGCGCTCATCGCGAACGTCACCTCGTCGGCGTGGTGGACGAAATGAAGGAGGAAGAAGTGGAAGGCGAGCACGACGATGAGGAAGGCGGCGGTGATGCGCTGCCAGAGCCACAGGCGGCCGCCCGCCCGGAACGAGGAGTAGCGCTCCGCCATCAGAGCGACACCCCCGCGAGGAAGGTGGGGATGCTCGCTACCACGATGGCGCCCGTCAGGATCAGCGACGCGTAGAAGCTGCGATCCTGCGAGCCGAGGCCGATACCGAGGTCGACCAGCAGCAGCCGCGTCCCGTTCAGGATGTGGAACACGGCGACGGCCAGGAGACCGACCTCGAGGATGCGGACCACCAGCAGGCTCTCGAGCGTCCGGATCGTCTGCGTGTAGAGATCCTGGTTCGCCGCGACCGTCGCGGGATCTGCACTGGCCGACGTGAGGGCCGTACTCAGGACGGCGATGTGGGTGAACAGATACCCGATCAACACCCAGCCGGTAAACTTGTGGAAGATCCAGGCCCACATGCCGGCCGAGAACTCCCGCCACCGGCCGAAGTCCTCGATGAGGCCCCGATCGTAAGACTGACTCATGCTCGTCCGGCAGTCGGGACCGTGATCGTATAGAAGTTACGTACGCTCACCGGCGCTCGTAACGCCGCTGGCCGCTGATTCCGTCGATCATCGATCCGCCTGTCGGCGGTCGACGATCCGTGCCGTCCCCGCGCCGAGTTCCGCGAGGTGACAGATCGGGTTGCCCGGATACACCACCGGGTTCTCCAACACGCCGATCAACACCCCAGTGAAGGGCGCCTTCACCGGCGTGTCGTCGGCCTTGAACGGATCGGTGATCGTACAGATCCGGTCGCCCTCGCGAACCAGGCTCCCGCGCTCGTGGTGCATATCCACCATGCCGCCCGCGTCGGCCCGAATCCACGTCTTCTCGGTCACGATCGTCCGCCATCCCGGCCAGCGGACCGTCCCCGACTGGAGACCGTACTCCGCGAACACGCTCCGAACGCCATCGAGGGCGTCGTCGATCAGTTCACGTTCGAATCGGTGGGCCTGTCCCATCTCGACCGTGACGGTCGGGACGCCCGCGCGGGTCGCCTCGCCCCGGAGCGTGCCGTCGCTCCCCGCGCCGTCGACGACGACGCTCGCGCCGAAGGCGTAGGCGAGCCGTGACACCGCGTCGTCCGACGTGTCCGCACGCACGTGAAGCATGTTGGTCCGCCCCCGCGTCGAAGTGTGGAAGTCGATACCGAAATCACAGGGTTCGATGAAGTTGCGGAAGATGGCGTGGGCCATCCGCTTCGCGCTCGTCGAGTCGGCGTCGCCCGGAAACGAGCGGTTGAGGTCGCGGTCGTAGATCGGAAGATACCGCTGCTGGGTGAGAAAGCCCTGCACGTTCAGGACGGGCAGGCAGACGATGGTCCCCGCCAGGTCGTCGAGGTTCCACTCGAACGCCACCTCCCGCACCACCTCGATGCCGTTGAGTTCGTCCCCGTGGGCGGCCGCCGACAGGAACACCGTCGGCCCCGGCCGCTCCCCGTTGACGATGGTGACCGGAATCCGCACCGGATCGCCGAGATACGTCTCACTGATGCCGTACCGGAGGTTCTGCCGCTCGCCAGGGGCGACCTTCCCGCCGTTGTACGTGAAGGCCGCGTCCGAATCCATGTCCCACCCTGCGAGAGGCGGCTATTTATACTGTCGGCCATCGGCTCGGGGACGCCGCGGCGGTCGAGGGCGTCGTGGGCGCGCCGAGATTCGGTTCGCCGGAATCGAACGCCTCCGCCGGACGCGACAGGTTTTACCCCCGACCGTACGACCACCACACCGATGGTCACGGTTTCGTTCGACGCCGGACGGTACGTGGAGTACTACCTCGGCAACGCGCCCAGCCTCTCGACGCTCCTCGTCGCCAACGGCGCCGCCTTCCTCGTCGGCGTGAGCTTCTACGTCCACGCCGACCCCTCCTTCGCCGACCTCCCGACCTTCCTCTACCCCCTCTTCGGCGACTCCCCGACGGCGCTCGCGCTGGTGACGCTCTCGCTCGCGACGCTTCTCCCCAACCTCGGCAACCGCGTCCGGGACGCCCCGACGAACGTCCCCCTCGCCTACCTCCACACGTTCGCGTTCGTCTGGCTGGTCAAATACGGCCTCTGGACCGTCGTCGCCCTCAACCTCCACCCCAACCAGTACGTCGGTGCCCCCGGTGCCCTCTGGGACTACTGGGGCATCATGCTCACCCACCTGCTGTTCGTCGTCGAGGCCTTCGCCATCCCCTACTACGGCCGAACCACCGACCGCGCGCTCAAGGCCGCCCTCGTCGCGCTCCTCGTCAACGACGTCTTCGACTACGCCTTCGGCTACCACCCGCCGCTCCGTTACGACCCCGGAATTCCCCTGATCGTCGCGACGCTCCTCCTCTCGGTGGGCGCCGTCTACGTCGCCGACCGCGTCTTCGACCGTCCGGAGCGGTTCGATCCGCTGGCGCCGAGTGGGGAGTGAGGCTCCGCGGCAAGTCGCTTATGCCCGCTGCCTCCCCACGCCCGCTATGGACGACGCCATCGACGCCCTGCGTACCGACTCCGACCTCGGCCCACTGATCGAGCGCCACGGCCACCTCTCGGTCGACCCCGCGGACGACTTTTTCGCCCGATTCGTCGTCTCCATCCTCCGCCAGCAGGTGTCGATGGCGTCGGCCGCGGCGACGCGCGACCGCCTCTTCGACGCCGTCGAGGTGACGCCCGCGGGGATTCTGGCCGCGGACGACGCCACCCTCCGCGACGCGGGCCTCTCCCGACAGAAGACGCGGTACGTCAACAACGTCGCCGAGACGTTTCGGGACCGCGGATACACCGTCGCCCACTTCGAGGGCGTCCCCGACGACGCCGTGATCGACGAACTCACCTCGATCACCGGCGTCGGAACGTGGACCGCGAAGATGCAACTCCTGTTCTCGCTCGGGCGGCCGGACGTGTTCCCGGTCGGTGATCTCGGGATTCGGAAGGGGATGCGGACCCTCTACGGCGACATCGACCGCGAGCGAATGGTCGAGACGGCCGAGCGGTGGGCGCCGTATCGGAGCTACGCCAGCCTCTATCTGTGGCGTGTCGAGGAGGACATCGCCGACTCGGTCGACGAGGTTCGGGAGCGCTAGCTGTACGCCCGATCCAGCGGGTCTTCGAGTTCACCCATCACGGCCTCCAGCGCGTCCGTCGCGGTCAGGAGTCCGACCACCTCGCCGTCTTCGAGCACCAGCGCGAGTTCCTGATCCTGCGCCTGGAACTGGTCGAAGGCGTCGCTGACGCTCGTCTCCGCCGCGAGCGTCATCGGCGGCGCCGCCACGTCCTCGAACGTCCGCTCGCCACGCTCCAGCGCTTCCAGATGCGTCAACACCGACGGCGTGTAGACGACGCCGCGCAGATCCGCGGGGTCGTCGCCGACGAGCGGAAATCGGGTGTGGGGCGTCGCCCGCATCGTCTCGAGGTTCTCCTCGACCGTCGCCGTCGTCGACAGCGCCACCACGTCCTCGGGCGGCGTCACGATGTCCGCGACCGGCATCTCGTCGACGGCGAGGGCGTTGAGCACCTCCTCTTGGCGTTCCTCGGGCACGTCCCCCTCGTCGAGCAGGGAGTCGACCCGGTTGCGGAGGTCCGCGCGCGACTCGATCACCTGCTCCTCGGTTTCGAGCCACGCGCCCGTCATCTCGATGCCGAACAGCTTCAGCGTCCCTTTCGCCACGCTGTCGCCGACGCGCATGATCGGCGAGATGAGCCACGCGAACCAGTAGAGCGGTCGTGCGCCGTACCGGCAGACGAACTTCGACCGTTCGACGCCGAGATACGTCGGCGTCTGCTCGCCGTGTGTGAGATGGACGAGGTTGATGATCGCGTACGCGATCAGCGCCCCCGCCCCGACCGACGCCAACGCGCTCCCGGCGAAGTAGGGCTCGAACAGCGCCGCCAGCGCCGGTTCGGCGACGATGCCCACCGCGATGCTGGAGGCGGTGATGCCGACCTGACAGCTCGTCAGATAGATTTCGAGGTCCTGTGTCATCTCCCACGCCCGTTCGAGCGCGGGCGTGTCGAACTCCGATTCGGGGTACTGGCGGACGCGCGTCAGCGCGAACTCGATGGCGACGAAGAAGCCGTTCGCGAGGATGAGGAGGAGGCCGGCGACGAGGCGGAGGCCGATTTCCAGCGGGGTCATGCGGTGCCCCCGTCTACCGGGACGAGGGAGAAAATCCCTGTGGCCTCGGCCGCGCCCTCACTCCTCCAGCAGTTCCCCGTCGCTCCGCGTGTCGTCGTCGGCGCGGCGACGTACGTCGACGCGGTAGTGTTCGAGCACGTCCCGCCCGAGCAACAGGGGGTAGTCCATGTGGCCCCGGTCCTCGACGCTCGCGGTGACGGTGTGTTGGGTGCCGCCGATGCCGATGACGAGGTCGACGACCGGCCGGGCCTTCCCCGACTTGACGCTCCCCGATTTCACGCGCGTCATGCTCTTGATCGGCCCGGCGCCGATGTCGGCGGCGAGCCCCGTGTCGATGCTGGTCCGGGTCGCGCCCGTGTCCGACTTGGCTTTCACTTGCTTCGAGCCGCTCGTCCCGCTGACGATCACGTCCTCGATGTAGCCGATGACCGGGAGATCCTCCTGTTCCGGGGGCGTGATCCGCGGCTTGCACGAGGGCGTCGAGTCGTCGAGCGTCGCCGCGAGCCCCTTCACTCGCTCTTCGTCGACGGTGCCTCCGGCCTGCTCGATGGCGAGTTTCGCCACGTGGGGCGCGGGGCTGACGCCCGTCGCCTCGTACAGTCCCTTGAACCCCGCCGTCGGGTTGACTTCGAGGACGAACCAGCCGTCGTCGCCCTCGATGAGGTCGACGCCGGCGTAGTCCAGTCCCATCACTTCGGCGGTGTAGAGTGCCGTTTCGGCGGCCGTCTGCGGGAGGTCGTCGCTGGCGTCCGCCACCTTGCCGCCGAGGGCGACGTTGGTTCGCCAGTCCCCCTCCGGCGCGTAGCGGTACATCGCGCCCACGATTTCGTCGTCGACGATGTACACCCGGAGGTCACGGTGTTGGCTCTCGTCGCGTTCGACGAGGTCCTGCAGGAACGCCTGTCGGTTGCCGACCCGCGGGTTCACGGGTTCGGTCAGGTCGACCTTCCACGTCCCGCCGCCGTGGGTTCCGATGGCGGTCTTGTAGACGCCCACGTCGCCGAAGCGGCCCCGGCCGCTGTTGAGGCGGTCGTTCGACAGCGCGAGGAAGGCGTCCGGCACGCGGATGTTCCAGTCCGCGAGCGTCGACGCCGTCGCGAACTTGTGGATCGCCGTCAACACCGCGTCCGGCTCGTTCAGCATGGGCCGGATGCGGTTGAACGTCGTCGCTAGCCCCAGCAGTTCGGCGGGTTCGCTCGTCGTCGACAGGAGGAGTCGGTTGGCGACCACGTCCACGTCCGGGTCGACCGTCACCTCGCTGTCCTCGATGCTGACGGTCGTGTTCTCGCGGCGGAGCCACACCGGCTCGTGGCCCAGGTCCTCGACCGCGTTCAATATCGCCTTCGTCTCCTTGCTGTTGTGGAGGGAGAGTACCCCGACACGGACTGATCCCTCGTCGTCGGCTGTCATATCATCGTGTTCCGAAGCATCGTTCAAATGCGTGCCGATGAGCCGTGCGCGGGGCGATGCAACAGGTAGTTAACGACCCACGGCGTCGCTCCGAGCATGGACGCCGCGCTGGTCATCCTCGACGGCTGGGGACTCGATGGCCCCGGCCGGAACGCCGTCTCGGCCGCCGACACGCCGACGTTCGATCGATTTCTCGCTACCGGCGCCTCGGGCACGCTCGACGTCGCCGGACGACGCGTCGGCCTCCCCGACGGACAGATGGGAAACAGCGAAGTCGGCCACCTCAACATCGGCGCCGGTCGGGTCGTCCCCCAACCGCTCGCGCGCATCGACGACTCGATCGACGACGGCTCTTTCTTCGAGAACGACGCCCTCCTCGGTGCGGTCGATCACGTCGCGGAGACGGGCGGCCGCCTCCACCTCGCGGGCCTTATCAGCGACGGCGGGGTCCACTCCCACCAGCGCCACTGCCACGCGCTCGTCGCCCTCGCGGCCGAGCACGGCATCGAGGCGGTTACCCACGCCTTCACCGACGGCCGCGACACGCCGCCGACCGCCGGCGCCGACGCCCTCGCCGAGTTGGAGGCCGTCGTCGACGAGCACGGCACCGGCGACGTGGCGACCGTCACCGGGCGCTACTACGCGATGGACCGCGACGAGAACTGGGCGCGGACGAAACGCGCCTACGACGCCATCGTCGACCGTGAGGCCGACCACACGGCCGGTTCGGCCGTCGCCGCCGTGGAGGCCGCCTACGACCGCGGCGAAACCGACGAGTTCGTCGAGCCCACGCTCGTCACCGACGGGCCGACACTCGACGACGGCGACGCCCTCGTCTTCGTCAACTTCCGCGCCGACCGTGCCCGACAGCTCGTCCGGATGCTGACCGACTTCGAGCCGGCGTGGGACGCCGACACCCACCCTCCGGATATCCACCTCGTCACGATGACCGAGTACGACGAGCGTTTCGACTTCCCGGTCGCCTTCCCGCCACTCGACCTCCCCGACACGCTCGGCGAGACGCTCGCCCGCGCCGGCAAGACGCAGTTGCGCATCGCCGAATCCGAGAAGTACGCCCACGTCACCTACTTCCTCAACGGCGGGCGCGAGGTGGAGTTCGACGGGGAGCGTCGGCGCATCGTCGAGAGCCCCGACGTGCCCACCTACGATCGGCAGCCGGAGATGAGCGCCGCCGCGGTGACCGACGCCGCCGTCGACGACATCGAGCGCGACGACCCCGACGTGCTGGTGGTCAACTACGCCAACCCCGACATGGTCGGCCACACGGGCGACTTCGAGGCGGCCGTCGCGGCGGTGGAGGCCGTCGACGCGCAACTCGCCCGGCTGGTCGATGCCGTCCACGCCGCCGGGGGACACGTCCTCGTCACCGCCGACCACGGCAACGCCGACAGTATGGGGACGGCGGCGGACCCCCACACCGCCCACACCGCCAACCCGGTACCGGTCGTCTATCTCGCGCCCGGGTCGGACCCGTCCGGCGGCCGGCGGATTCGACACGGCGGCTCGCTGTGTGACGTGGCGCCGACCCTCCTCGAACTCGCCGGCGTCGCGAAACCCGACGCGATGACCGGCGCGTCGCTGCTGGAGTGACCGACGGGGCTTTGTCGTCGAAACGGGTACGTCGAGTGTCGAGATGGATCACGACCGAATTCATGCGCGTCGACCGACCCACGACCGCGACCGGTGGTCGACGGGGACCATCGAGTCGATCACGGCACGCGACGGTCACTGCGTCGTTACCGTCGAAGCGGCGGACGGTGCCTCGGTCGAACTCGTCGTCACGTTCGCGATTCGTGACCTCTTCCTGTCGCGGCTGGCTATCGACGATGGGGAGTCGCCCGTCGGCGAGCGGGTCTGGTATCGGCGGCGCGGCGGGTGAGCGTCAGCGCCGCCCCGAACCGGCGCTCCCGTCGAGGTTACCCCCGGCAGTAGAGCCGGTACGCCGGCCCGGCGAACGCGAGGGCCGCGAGGATGGCTGCCCCGACGACCACACGGGGGTCCATCGCGGCCGAGAGCGACGCCGTCGACAGCGCGACGAACGAGTTTCCGGCGACGACGCCCGCGGCCACCCACGGCACCTCGCCGACGGCCGTTCCTAGCGCGAACACCCGGAGCGGGACGCCCGCGACGCCGGCGCCGGCGGACACCACGTCCGAGGGGAGCGGCAGGAGGCGGCTACCGACGACGCTCCGGAGGGCACCCGTCTCGGCGACCAGCCGCTCCCCCGCCGCCGTGACGGCGCCGTCGCCGACGCCCAGCCCCGCCACCCAGTACGGCGGGAGGCTCGTCACGACGACCAGCGCGAGCGCGAGCGGGAAGCCCCGAAGGCCGAGGCCGTAGCCCGCGGCGACGGCGAGCAGCGTCGTCGGCCACGCGAACAGCGGCCGGACGATGGCGACGATGACGAGCGCGAGGGTCAGGCGGCGGGGGTCGGCAGCGACCCACGCCAGCCGGTCGAGGACTGTCGCCGGCGAGGTGAGGGCGGCGAGGGAGACGACGACGGCGACGAGGGCGCCGCCGGCGAGGAGTCGTGCGCGCCGATCCATAGTCGTCGCTCGTCGCCACGGTGGAAACGGTTTGCGCTTCGGGAGGATTGATGAGCTCCCGCCACGAACGCCGGACCGTGACCGACGACACGCGGCGGGCGGACGCGCGGGACGGCCGGGTCGAACTCGCTCTCGACCTGCTCGCGGCCCTCGAACGCGACGAGCTGGCGTTGTCGGCGGCCGTCGACCGCATCGAAACGGTGACGACCGATCCGACGCTCGTCCGGACGGTTCTCGACGAAGCCGAACTCAGAGGGATCGTCGAACGGGACGCGGACCGGCTCCGGCTGCAACGCACTGGGGAGTTCGTCCGCTTCGAGCGCCAAGTCGTCGAGCGCGAGGGCGACTTCGACTGCCGGCGCTGTGGCGCGTCGCTCTCGACTGGCCACTTCGTCCAGTTCGAGTCCGGCGAACTCGGGCCCTTCGGCTCCTCGTGCGTGCGAAAACTGCTCGGTCGGGACTAGCGGCCCTGCCGAAGCTCCTCGATCAGTTGCTGGATCGTCCGCTCCTGTCGTTCGAGACGTTCGTTCTGTGCCTCGACGAGCTTCCGCAGTTCGGCCAGTTCCTCGGCGACGGCGTCGTCGTCGACGACGCCCACCGACTCGAAGCCGGAGTCGCCGAAGCCGCCGGCGCGGTCGTCCGCCGGCGCGCTCCGGTTGCGCTCCCGGGCTCGTGCCGTCTCGGCCGTGGTCTGCTCCGCGTCGCCGCTCGCGCCCTCGTCGCTCGCCTCGACGTCGCCGTCGACGCCGCTCGTATCCAGTGGATCGGGGCCGTCCCCGAACGACACCGTTCCGTCCTCGTCCGCATCGTCCGCCTCGGCGTCCTCCGTCTCCGTCCGGGCCGCGGCCGCACGCAGTTCGTCGAGGTCGTCGACGCCGTGGTAGGTACAGACCGCGCCGACGAGCGCTTCGCGGACCGCCCGTGCCTGGTCGTTCGGCGTCTTGAACCGCTCCTGGCGGCCGCCGACGGTGATCACGACGGACGTAGCGACGCTTCCCTCCTCGAAATCGAGGTCGGTCACGTCGTCGTAGTGGTACTCCTCGTACTCCTCGTCCCAGACGGGGGCGCCGATGTGCCGGACGAGGCGGTCGCTCGTGATGACGATGGTCAGTTCGCTGAACCGGAAGGTCTGTTTGACCGTCTCGCCGGGGTCGGTGATCCCTCGGGCGTTGAAGACGCCCGCGAGCACGGGGTGGAGCACCTGATCCAGCTGTTTCGTCGGTACCGAGAACGTGCGCTCGCCGTCGAGTCCGTAATCGAGGGTGACCTTGGCCTTGCGTCGCCCCTCGGAGACGCCGACGTGCTCGGCGTCGTGGGGGTACTCCTCGACCGCCTCGTCGGAGAGGAGTCCCTCCGCCCGGTAGACGATGGTCCGCGTCGGCGTCACGAGGAGCAGGTCATCACCGCCGAGCCCCACGCGCGCCGCCACGGACTCGCCGTCGAGCGCGGACTGGACGATATCCGGCAGACTCATGCGCGCACTGTTCCCGTCGTCGATGATAATACTGCCGGCTGTACGTCGATAAAAATAGTCCCACCCCCCGAGGTGGCGACGATCCCGAACCAGCTATCGTCGACGGCACGACGCCGGGAGGGTGGACCGATATGGGAAGCTTCAAGGGCGGCATTTGCCTACGACTTACTGCGCCCGGGTGGCTTAGCTGGACATAGCGCCGCACTCATAGGGTATTCGAGCTTCGGTGCGGATACACCTCGGCCTTGGAAGCCTCCCATTCCCTCGGGGCCCGCCGAGCCTCGTACCTGGGACATGCGGAGATCGTGGGTTCGGAGCCCACCCCGGGCATTTTGTCGTTCTCGCTCCCGGTAGCGACGTTGCTACGTTCCGGTCTGGGATCGCTATATATTCTTAATATCTGGGTTAGGGTCGGGCATTAATACGACGAATACGTAACTTCGACCGAAACCACGAATGAACTGTGCACTATCAGCCCGCGATATATTTCGGTTGCTATCCCCGACCGAGTGTCTGGTTGAGGCCATCGCAATCACCTCGTTGTTCGTCGCTATGGCGGGTTGTGCCGTCGCGGCGCTGCCCTGAGCGCGCCTCACGCCGGCACCGTCCGTCGGGCCACCGATATCGACACGACCCACGCCGGAAAAACGAAACCGCGGCCCCGAACGGCGAGCGAATCGCGTTCGAACTGGGGGTGCCAGCTGAGAGGTGGGGGGATGTAGGCCGCGGTCACCCACCGGTCGTCGAGCCGTGATTATAAATGTGTGGCTGGCGTTACCATGCAGCTTCGACGCCGCGCCGACGGCACCGGGTGGCGCTCCGCAACCACTAAACGCGCCTCGCGCCATCCTCCGGTAATGGTAGACTGGACGGAGAAGTACCGCCCGTCGACGCTGTCGGCGGTCCGGGGGAACGACAAGGCCCGCGACGCGCTGGCGGAGTGGGCGAAGACGTGGGACGACCACCGCGAGGCGGTCGTCGTCTACGGCAGTCCGGGCGTCGGCAAGACCTCCGCGGCCCACGCGCTCGCGGCGGACATGGGGTGGGAGACGGTCGAACTCAACGCCTCCGACCAGCGGACGGCCGACGTGATCGAGCGGTTCGCCGGGCGTGCGGCGAAGAACGCGACGCTCGTCGGCTCGACCGGCGGCGCGGGCGGCGGCCGCCAGCTCGTGATCCTCGACGAGGCCGACAACATCCACGGCAACTACGACCGCGGGGGCGCGAGCGCGGTCACGCGCGTGGTGAAAAACTCGAACCAGCCGATCGTCCTGATCGCCAACGACTACTACGACATGAGTCGCGGCCTGCGCAACGCGTGTCAGGAGATCGAGTTCCGCGACGTGTCGGCCCGCTCCATCGTCCCCGTCCTCCGCGACATCTGCCGGCGCGAGGGCATCGAGTTCGAGGCCGACGCCCTCGACCGCATCGCCGAGACGAACGACGGTGACCTCCGCTCGGCGGTGAACGACCTGCAGGCGGCCGCCGAGGACGGCGAGCGCCTGACGGTCGACGACGTGGTGACGGGTGACCGCGACCGCAGCCTCGGCGTCTTTCCCTTCCTCGATGCGGTGTTGAAAGAGGAGTCCGCCGAGGAGGCGATCGGATCGGCGTATCGCGTCGACGAGACGCCGGACGATCTGACGAAGTGGATCGCCGAGAACGTCACGAAGGTGTACGAGGGGGCGGAACTCGCGCGGGCGTACGACCACCTCGCGGACGCCGACCGGTGGCTGGGACGGGTGCGCGCCAGCCAGGAGTACGGCTACTGGCGGTACGCGACCGACGCCCTCGCCGGCGGCGTGGCGTCGGCCCGCGACGGCTCGAAGGGCGGATGGACGCGCTTCAACCGGCCGCAGTTCTGGCCGTCCTCCGACTCGACGGCCGACGAGGTGGTCCGCAAGGTGGCCGAGAACGGCGGGTTCAGCATGGCGACCGCCCGGCGCGAGGCGCTCCCCTTCCTCGCGGCGATGACCCACCACTGCAAGCCCCGCGAGCTGACGGTGGCGATGGCCGCCCACTACGATCTGGACGAGGCGGCAGTCTCGTTCGTGACGGGAAGCGGCGAGACGACGAACAAGGTCGAGTCCATCGTCGCCGACGCGCGGGAGATGCGCGAGTCGGCGATGGAAGCCCACTCGGGGGCGTTCGGCGGCGATCTGGCGAGCGTCGACGGCACCGCCGACGACGCCGACGGAGCGGACGCTGCTGAGACGGACGCGGACGAGACGGACGCGGACGAGACGGGCGCGGCCGAGGCGACCGGGACGGGCGCGGACGCGGACGACGCCGACGACGCCGACGACGGCCAGTCGGGGCTCTCGGATTTCATGTGAGCAATCCTTTTTGTCCCGTCGCGGCGTGGCGTCGGGTATGCGAGCCGCAGTCCTCCGGGAACACGGCGAACCGCTGGAGATCACCGATGTCGCGGCACCCGACCCCGCCCCTCACGGCGTCGTCATCGACGTCGAGGCCTGCGGCGTCTGCCGGAGCGACTGGCACGCGTGGCAGGGCCACGGCGAGTGGGTCGGCGATGCGGTCGCCGACGGCCAGATTCTCGGCCACGAACCCGCCGGTCGCGTCGTCGCCGTCGGCGACCGGGTCGAGCACGTCGCCGAGGGTGACCGCGTCGCCGTCCCCTTCAACCTCGGCGACGGCTCGTGTCCGCAGTGTCTGAGCGGCCACGGCAACGTCTGCGAGGGTGGCCTCGCCCTCGGCTTCCAGCAGGAGGCCCAGGGCGCCTTCGCCGAACAGGTGCACGTCCCCTACGCCGACTACAACGCCATGCACCTCCCCGACGGCGTCTCGGCCCGCGACATGGCGGCGCTCGGCTGCCGGTTCATGACCGCCTTTCACGCCCTGACCGCCCGCGGCGACGTCGGTGCGGGCGACTGGGTGGCCGTCCACGGCTGTGGCGGCGTGGGGCTCTCGACGGTCCACATCGCCGACGCCCTCGGCGCGCGGGTCGTGGCGGTCGACATCCGCGACGCGGCCCTCGATCTCGCCGCGGATCTGGGTGCCGACGCCGTCGTGAACGCCGAGGGGAAAGACGGGCGGGCCGTCACCGGCGCCGTCCGTAGCGAGACGGACGGCGGCGCCCACGTCTCCGTCGACGCCCTCGGCGTGGCCGAGACGTGTCGCAACTCGGTGTTCTCCTTGCGTCGCCGCGGCACCCACGTCCAGGTCGGGCTGACGACCGACGAGGAGCGCGGCGAGGTGACCCTGCCCGTCGAGCGGATGGCGATGATGGAGGCCGATTTCAAGGGTGCACGCGGGATGCCGCCGACGCGTTACGACGAACTGCTTCGCCTGCTGGAGTCGGGGTCGATCGAACCCGGTCGGCTCGTCCGCCGCGAGGTGTCGCTCTCCGACGTGCCGGAGCGGCTGGCGGCGATGACGAACTACGAGACGACGGGCGTGGAAGTCGTCACCGAGTTCGGTAGTAGCGGCTGAGACGGACCGCAGTACGTCGGTCCTGGTGAGTCACCGTCGCCTACTCACCGAGACACAACCCGGCTGACACTGTTCGCACACCCGACCGGGCGTGTGGCGACGTTCAGTCGCCGCTGTAGTTCGCCGCGACGCCGGTTCGGCCGTCGCCACGCGCCCGCCCGGCGAGGACGGCGGCGCCGACGACGAGGGCGGCGGCGAGCAGGAAGAGGGACGCGTTGACGACGCGGACGGTCGGCGTGTAGAACACGAGGTCACGGCCGAGGAGCATTCCGGCGAAGAGGAGCGCGAGCGCCCCACCGGTCGCGAACCGGAGCCGCGGGACGGCGGAGGCGGCGAGCCACCGGGTCGCCGCGATGAGCGCGGCGACGGCGAGCAGCGACGCCCCGTAGAAGGCGGCCTGTCCGGCCGGGCCGTACGGCGTCGGCGTGAAGGCGCGACTGGCGAGGGCGCTCACGACGACGGCGCCGACGGCGACGAACAGCGCGCGACGGACGCGAGGGAGGGGCGGGTCGCCGCCCGCCCGCGCCGACAGGGCCGTCCACACGAGCAGCGAGAAGATGGTCAGCGCGACGACGAGGTGGGCGCCCTGGGTCGGCGGGGAGTAGCCCGTCGGGAGCATGCCGTTCAGCGTGACGGTCACGGCGCCGATGCTGATCTGGAGCGGCAGGAGGAGGACCGCGAGCGTCGCGGTGAGTCGCGTCCCCGTCTCGGGCCGCCGCCACGACCATATCGCGGTGCCGATGATGAACCACCCCGTGATCATGGCGACGAGGCGGTGGAACCACTCGATGAAGCTCGGGATGGTCTGGGGCAGGAGGCCGTTGTCACAGAGCGGCCACTGGGCCGAACAGGCCAGCCCCGACCCCGTCGCGGCGGTGTAGACGCCGAGCATGACGAGCGAGAGCGTCAACCCCGTCGTGAATGCAGCGAAGCGAGGGAACGTAACCCGGTCGCGAAGGCTCATACGCGCGGTTCGGGACCGTGCGTACTTAGACCTGTCCGAACCACCCCGCACGTGGGAACCGACCGAGCGTTGATATACGCGGATGCCGACCCTTCGTCGTCCGTCGAATGTCGTGGTCGACGTCTCACGGATAGCTTTTTATTTACCCCCCTTGTGGTCGCGGTTATGGGACTCGACGACGACGCCAGGGAGTATCATCGAGAGGACCCTCCCGGTAAGATCGAGATTTCGACGACGAAGCCGACGAACACACAGCGGGATCTGAGTCTGGCGTACTCCCCCGGCGTGGCCGCCCCCTGCTCCGACATCCACGAGAACCCCGACCTCGCCTACGAGTACACGTCGAAAGGGAACCTCGTGGGCGTCATCTCCAACGGCTCGGCCGTCCTCGGCCTCGGCGACATCGGCGCGCAGGCCTCGAAACCCGTCATGGAGGGGAAGGGCGTGTTGTTCAAACGCTTCGCCGACATCGACGTCTTCGACATCGAACTCGACTTCGACGACCCGGCCGATATCGTCACGGCGACGAAGGCGATGGAACCCACCTTCGGCGGGATCAATCTGGAGGACATCAAGGCGCCCGACTGCTTCGAAATCGAGGAGCGCCTCCGCGAGGAGATGTCGATCCCCGTCTTCCACGACGACCAGCACGGCACCGCCATCATCATCGGCGCCGGCCTCGTCAACGCCGCCGACATCGTGGACAAGGACCTCGAAGCCCTCTCGGTGACCATCTCCGGCGCCGGCGCGAGCGCCATCGCCACCGCCGAGTTCCTCGTCTCCCTCGGCGTCGCCCGCGAGAACATCACGATGTGTGACTCCTCGGGCATCATCACGACCGACCGGGTCGAGGCGGGCGAACTCAACGAGTACAAGGCCCGATTCGCACAGGACCGCGCGGCTGGCGGCCTCGCCGACGCCATGACGGGAACCGACGTGTTCGTCGGCCTCTCCGTCGGCGGCATCGTCAGCCCGGAGATGGTGGAGTCGATGGCCGAGAATCCGATCATCTTCGCGATGGCGAACCCCGAACCCGAAATCGACTACCACGAGGCCAAGTCGGCCCGCGACGACACCGTCGTCGTCGGCACCGGACGATCGGACTTCCCGAATCAGGTGAACAACGTCCTCGGCTTCCCCTTCATCTTCCGGGGCGCCCTCGACGTGCGCGCCACCGAGATCAACGAGGAGATGAAAGTCGCCGCGGCCCGCGCCCTCGCCGACCTCGCCCGGAAGGACGTGCCCGACGCCGTGGTGAAAGCGTACGGCGATCAGCCGCTCCAGTTCGGCCCGGAGTACATCCTTCCCAAACCCGTCGACCCGCGGGTGATGTTCGAGGTGGCGCCCGCCGTCGCCCAGGCCGCCATCGAGAGCGACGCGGCCCGCAAGTCACTCGATCTCAGCACCTATCGTGAGGAACTCGAAGCCCGCCTCGGCAAGTCCCGCGAGATGATGCGGGTCGTCCTCAACAAGGCGAAGACGGACCCAAAGCGGGTCGTCCTCGCCGAGGGGACCGACGAGAAGATGATCCGCGCCGCCTACCAGATCACGGATCAGGGCATCGCCGACCCCGTCCTCCTCGGCGACCGCGAGCACATCTGGGAGACGATGGACGACCTCGGCCTCGACTTCGAACCGGAGATCGTCGACCCCGCGGCCGACGAACTCGACTCGTACGCGGAGCGGCTGTACGAACTCCGGAAACGGAAAGGTGTCACCCGCCGCGAGGCGAACGAACTCGTCCGCGACGGCAACTACCTCGGAAGCGTGATGGTCGAGATGGGCGACGCCGACGCGATGCTCACCGGCCTGATGCATCACTACCCCTCGGCGCTCCGCCCGCCCCTGCAGGTCATCGGCACCGCCGAGGACGCGGAGTACGCCGCCGGCGTCTACCTGCTCACCTTCCGTAACCGCGTGATCTTCGTCGCCGACGCGACGGTGAATCAGGACCCCGGTGCGGCAGAGCTGGCCGAAATCGGGCGGCACACGGGCGAGTTGGCCCGCCGGTTCAACGTCGAGCCCCGCGCCGCCATGCTCTCGTACTCCAACTTCGGGAGCGTCGACAACGCGGGCACGCGCAAACCCCGCCGGGCCGCCGAGTTACTCCGGAACGACCCCGCGGTCGACTTCCCGGTCGACGGGGAGATGCAGGCCGACACCGCGGTCGTAGAGGATATCCTGACCGGGACATACGACTTCGCCGAGCTGGAGGAGCCGGCGAACGTGTTGATCTTCCCGAACTTGGAGGCGGGCAACATCGGCTACAAACTCCTGCAACGGCTCGGCGGCGCCGACGCCATCGGCCCGATGCTGGTGGGCATGGACAAGCCGGTGCACGTCCTCCAGCGTGGCGACGAGGTGAAAGACATCGTCAACCTCGCGGGCGTGGCCGTCGTCGACGCCCAGGAACGCGACGGGTAGTCGGTTCGGCGACCGACTTGCACGGTCGGCGCGACGTTTTTACTCCGGACCGCGAGCCGACAGTCGTGGCTCCGCTCGCGCTCTCGCCGTCGACAGTCGCCGTCGTGGCGACCGTCCTGTTTCTCGGTGGGATGGTCGCCGGCGTCAACGGCTTCGGGTTCGCGGCCGTCGGGACGGCGGCGCTCGCGAGCGCGTTCGATCCCCGAACCGCGGTCGTCGTCATGTTACTGCCGCTGCTGGCGGCGAACGCCTCGCTCGCGGCCGAACTCCGCGCCGGCGACCTCCGGGCCTGCGTCCGGCGTTTCTGGCCGTACGTCCTCGCGGCCGTCGTCGGCGCCGTCGCCGGCATGACGCTTCTCGCCCGGATTCCGACCCGGCCGTTGACGGTCGGCCTCGGCGTCTTCACCCTCGGATACGTCGCCGTCTCGCAACGCCGCCTGCCGGTCCCCGGACGGTCGTTCGTCCAGCGGCGGTGTTTCGGGGAGTCGACGCGGGCGAAAGTCGGCCTCGGCGTCGTCTCCGGGGCTCTCTTCGGCGCGAGCAACGTCGGCGTGCAGATGGTCGCGTATCTCCGGAGCCGCGACCTCGACCGCGGGACGTTCGTCGGCGTCCTGGCGTCGGTGTTTCTGGGAATCACCGCTCTCCGGATCGGTGCGGCCGCGTGGCTCGGCTTCTACCGCGGTGACGCGGCGGCCCTGTCGGTCGTCGGCGTGGTTCCGGGCCTCCTCGGCGTCGCCGCGGGGAAACGGCTCCGGCCCGTCATCCCAGACGCGACCAAGCGAGTCGTGGCGCTCGCGCTGTTGACGGTGCTCGGCCTCAAACTGATGGCCGGCGGTTAGTCGCTCGCGCGCCGTTCCGCCCGCGACGGCGGCGGGATTTCGGTCGTCGCGTCGTCGGGGGCCGGTGCGTGGCTCCGGTCGCGAGGACACCCGTACTCCGCGTCCGGCAGCACGCACCGCTGCTCGCCGCCGTTGACGTGGACGTACTGTTCGGGCGCGTTCGCGAGCGGATGCGCCGGGTTGACGCGGCTATCGATGCGCGCCGCCCGGAGTTCCTCGAAGTCGCCGATGCGGGCACGGATGCCCCGCCAGTGGTACTCGCTCCGGGACGGGACGCTGATCGGTCGTCCCGGTTCCCAGTCCGGGTGCTCCCCGGCCAGGACGGCGTGGTTGACGTTCGCCGCGAGGTCGTCGTGGTCGACGAGGACGCCGACGCGCGATCCGGGCGGCGCCCGTGCCGCGAGCACGTCGAGTCCGAGGTGGAGCGCCCGATACTCCGCGACGTTGTTGTCCGGCGGGGCGTCGGGAAGCGCGAGTCTCGCGACCCGCGTTCCGTCGCGTGCCTCGATGACCGCCCCAAGCCCCCCGCCATCGGCTCGATAGGAGCCGTCGGTGGCGACGTAGAAGTGTCGGTGGTGGGTGCGCGGCGGATGCGCGATGTGAGGGGTTGGCGAGTCGTCGAACAGGTCCCGGAGCGTCGAACGGCCGTGAACGGCCATACTCCGTCTTTGCGGTCGGGTTACTTAAGCCTCACCCGCAAAACCTACGCCGTCGACGGTCGTCCGCTCCCCTATGTCACTGACAGCCCGCGATCTGATGGAGACGGACGTACAAACCGTCGCCCCCGACGACGAGGTGAGCGAGGTGCTCGGCCGACTGGCGCGCGCCGATTTCAACGGGTTTCCCGTCGTCGACGGCGTGGAGCACCGCTCCACGGACCAGTCCGGTGACGACGACGGCACCGTCGTCGGCATCGTCACCCAACACGACCTGGTCCACCTATTCCAGACCGAGGATCGGACCCTGTGGCTCCCCATCGGTCTTCCGCCCTTCACCCAGACGCTCACCTACGCCATCGACGTGTCGTGGGACGACCTCGACCTCGGGATCGACCTCGCGAAGAACGCGAACCGACCCATCAGCGAGGTGATGACGACCGACGTGGTGACGGTGACGCCCGACGCCGACCTCGACACCATCCTCGACCTGCTGGCCGACGACGAACGCGACATCAACCGGCTGCCGGTGGTCGACGACGCCGGCCGACTCGTCGGCATCGTCGCCCGCCAGGACGTGTTGCGGGCGATCCGCGATCAACGGCGCGAATCGAAACGTTGAGTGCCGCGTCGGGACGATGGCCGCCGTGTCCCGCTACCGCAACTTCGCCCTCTTTCTCGCCCTCGCGGCTATCTGGGGCTCGGCGTTCATGGCGATCAAGGCCGGGCTGAACTACTTCCCGCCCGTCCTCTTCGCGGCCATCCGCTACGACGTGGCGGGCGTCTTGATGCTCGCCTACGCCGCGTGGGTCGTCGACGATCCGATCCCCCGAACTCGGGGCCAGTGGGCACTCGTCGCCGTCGGCTCGACGCTCCTGATCGCCGGCTATCACGTCCTGCTCTTTCTCGGCGAGTCCGACCCCGCGGTGACCAGCGCGGCCGCCGCCGTCATCGTCAGCCTCAGTCCCGTGCTGACGACGGGCTTCGCCCGCGCCCTCCTCCCCGACGAGCGCCTGACCGCTGCCGGCGTCGTCGGCCTCTCGTTCGGCCTGCTCGGCGTCGTCGTCCTCGCCCAGCCCGACCCCGACGCCGTCCTCACGGGCGGCGTCGTCGCGAAACTGCTCGTCTTCGGCGCCGCAACCGCCTTCGCCCTCGGCTCCGTGCTGACCCGTCGGATCGAGGCGAGCCTCCCCATCGAGACGATGGAGGCGTGGTCGATGCTGGGCGGGGCGCTTCTGATGCACGCCATCTCGCTCGCGCTCGGCGAGTCGTTCGCGGGCGTGACCGTCGCCGTCGAGGGGCTACTCGCGCTCGCGTACCTCTCCCTCGCGGCCAGTGCGCTCGGCTTCCTCATCTACTTCGACCTGCTAGATCGGCTCGGCGCGGTCGAGATCAACCTCGTCTCCTACGTCGCGCCCGTCTTCGCGGCGCTCGCGGGCTGGCTCTTCCTCCAAGAACGACTCTCCGTCGCCACCGCCGTCGGCTTCGCGCTGATCGTCGTCGGCTTCCTGCTGGTCAAGCGGCGGGCGATCCGTTCCGAACTCCCGCGGCTTCGCCGAGCAATGCGGGATTAAAGCGTCACGTCGCGGGTCGTGAAGGCGCCCTCGTCCGTATCGGGGTCGTAGCCCTCGATGGCCGTGAGCACCATCTCGAGGACGGTGTCGGCGCCCCACCGGCCGGTGTTGATCGAGAGGTCGTAGAAGGACTGATCCTCGACGTCGATGCCGTAGTAGCTCTGGTATCGGCCGGCCTCGCTCACCTCGCGGACGCGCAGCAGCGGGCCGATCTCCTCCTCGTCGTCGAGGTGCTTGAGACTCACGTCCTCGCGCTCGGCGGGTCGTTCGATCTCGTAGCTCACCTCGTAGTCGCTGAGCCGTTCGATGCGGATTTCCTCCGGGGCGTCGAGCCAGATGCGCAGGTCGGCCCGGTTGCCCGCGAGCCAGCCGGCGAGCCGCGATTCGAGAATGAACGCCTTGTTCGCTGCCCCCCACTGCTCGGCGATCCGGCGGAGTCGCCGGTCGAGCGCCCGGTCGATCGTGTCGTCCTCCTCGGCCTTCGCGATGAGTTGCTGGAGGGAGAGGTCACGCTCCTCCGCGAGGTCCCGGAAGATGTCGCCACCGATGACGTAGCCGCAGTTCAGCGCGTCCGCGAGCCCCTCGGTGAGCGTCGTCGCGCCACATCCCGGTGGTCCGGAGACGGTGATGAACAGGTTGCTGTCGATTTGCCGCTCTGTGGTGGCGCTCGAATTCGACATGAACGTTCGTCATGACGTAGGTGACACCGGCGTTAAGAGAACACCGGTTCACGGTCGGTAACGGGTCCGTACCCCCGTCGATATTGGTTCCACACACGAGAGTCAGAATAAAAGAGTGAACGAGCAGTGTGAAAGGTTAGCGGCACGCAGCGGCCGTCGTGAACTAACCCTCGTCGAGCGTGGCACGGATGAAATCCCCCGAAACGACGGGAACGCTCGGCGGGGTATATGATGCCGGCCGTTCATGGGTCGGTCGAAGTGTCCCCGATGTCGAACTCGTCCCCCACCGCCCCCATCGACCGACTGCCCCGCCCACAGGAACTCGTCGACTCCCGGCTCGTCCGCCTGAGTCTCGCCGTCGTCGTCGCCCCCCTTCGATTTCTGGCGTTCTGGGCCGCCGTGGCGTTGCCCTTCCTCTACCTGCCCCTCCTCGTCGGCGGCCTCGACGGCCAGCAGACCACGGCGTTCGTCGCCCTCCTTCTGGCGAACGTCGTCGCCCTCCTCCTCGGCCACGAGTACGGACGCGCGGGATGAGCACCCGCCCGTCCCGCGACGAGTCGCCGACTCGGCGGTCCGCCCCGACCGAAAGCTAATCAATTATGTGACTGGGGTACGAGCGGTGTCGTATGTTCGGCTTCACGCAGCGTGGCATGATCGGTCTCGTCCTGATGATCGTGGGAACGGTGGCGTTTTTCCCCACCGTCTTTCCCGGGACGACACGGACCGTCGACATGATCGCTCTCGTCGCGGCGGCGCTTCTGACCATCGGCACGTACCTCGTCGGCACGGATATGGAGGGGCGCCCGGTCTGAGACCGGCCCTCGGCGCTACTCCGTCTCCCGTTTCCCCCAGACTACCTTCTCCACGAGGCGTATCCGCACGTCCCCGTCCAGTCGCATCTGACACGAGAGCCGCGGATACCCCCATCGGTCGGCGAGGGCGTCGTGCCAGTGCTCGGGCGCCGGTCCCGCGTCGACCCGGACGCCACACGTCGCGCACAGCCCCCGGCCGCCGCAGTTCAGCCGCTCGGTGACGCGAGTGTACGGCGAGAGGCCCGCATCGAGGAGCACGTCGCGAAGGACCGCCCCCGCCGGCGCGGTCAACAGGTGCTCCTCGCCGTCGTCGTCGACTTGGACGTACACCACGTCACAACGGTCGCTCATTCGTCGCCGGACAGCGTCGCCGGATCGACCATCGGCGCCGGGTAATCCAACCGTGCCCGTTCCTCGTCGGGGAGCATCCACGGCTCGTGGGCCGCCTCGGGGGCCAGTCCGTCGAGTTCGGGGAGCCACCGCCGTACGTACGCAGCTTCGGCGTCGTACCGATGGGCCTGCCACAGCACGTCGAACGAGCGGTTCCGGGAGTCGTTGCCGACGCCCGCCACGTACGCCCAGTTGCCGTAGTTCGACGCGGGGTCGTAGTCGATCAGCCGCGTCTCGAAGTACGCCGCGCCCTTCCGCCAGTCGATCCGCAGGTCGTTCGCCAGGAAGGAAGCGACGTTCTGGCGCGCGCGGTTCGACAGATAGCCCGTCGCGTTCAACTCCCGCATGCCCGCGTCGACGAACGGAATCCCCGTCTCGCCCCGTTTCCAGCGTTCGAACGCCGCCTCGTCGTCCCGCCACGCGATTTCGCGCCGGCGGATGCCTCCCGACGTAAAGAACGTGCCGCCGTGTTTGGCGAACTGGAACTGGAAGAAGTCACGCCAGATGAGTTCGAACCGGAGCCAGTACGTCGAGTCGTTGGCGACGCGGCGCTCCTCGTACGCGTCTATCTCGGCGCTCACCCGCCGGGGCGAGAGACAGCCCTCGTTCAGCCACGGCGAGAGCTTCGAGGAGTAGTCCCGGCCGACCAGTCCGTTCCGGGTTTCTTTGTACTCGCGGAGCGAATCCGTCTCCCAGAGATACTCGTCGAGACGGTCGAGCGCGGCGGTTTCGCCGCCGTCGAACGCCACCGTCGCTCGGTCGTCGACTGGCTCAATTTCGACGCCGAGGTCGGCGGGGGCTGGAACCCCACCGGGATCGACCGCCGGCCGATCGGGAATCGTCGGCACCGCCGCCGGCGCCCGGACCGACGCCGACGACTCCACCGACTTCCGGAACGGGGTGTACGTGTCGTCGGTCGCCGACACGTCGCTCGGGAGGTCGTCCGGGTGGTACAGCGTGTGTCCCCAGTGGCGGACGAGCGGGGCGTCGAGCGCCGTCTCGACCCGTTCCTCGACCGCCCGCTCCTCCGGCGTTGGCCGGGTGTGGACGTGGACCGCGTCGGCGTCGACACGATCCACGAGATCCGAGAGGACCGAAGCGGGATCGCCCCGTCGAACGACGAGGCCGCTCCCGCGGTCCTGCAGACGGGTTCGCAGGTCGTCGAGGGCGTCGAGTCGGAACCGCGTTCGGCGACCGCCCGTCTTCTCGTAGGTGAACGATCGGGGACCGCCGAAGTCGGCGGGGCCGTAGTCCGCCGGGTCGACGACATAGACGGGAAGCAGGCGGTCGGCGTCGGCGGCGGCGACGAGTGCCGGGTTGTCGTGGAGACGGAGGTCACGGCGGAGCCACAGGAGCGTTGTGTCCACCTCGGCGTCGGGAGCCATCGGGAGCCGTAATGGCCGGAGTCACAAGAAAGCGCGGCGTCACCGCTCCTCCCAGAACCGCGCCCCGAGCGTGAACGCGCCGAGGACGATCACGAGCAACTGGAACCCCGAGCGGACGACGGGGAAGATCCGCTCGACGTTCTCCGGCTCCTCGCCCCGCGTCGGATCGACGCCCGTCCAGTAGTGGGTGTTCTCCGTCGTCCGCTCGGGCTGGGCCGACAGGTCGACGAACGTCTGCACGACGCCCCGCTGGTTCGACAGCAGGAGTTCACCGTTCACGGTGAGGAACCGGTCGTAGAGGGGGTAGAAGGCGTTGACACCGTTAGTCATCAGATCGGGGAGGATGCCGCCGATCACGAGCGCCGCGAGCGCGACCCACGCCACCCGAACGCCGCGTGGCCCCCAGCGGCCGTGGAGTCGGGAGGCGGCCCGTATCCGGGTGTCGTAGGCCAGGACGGCGCCGGCGGCGGCGGGCAACACCAGCGTGTGCAACAGCGCCCGGTGGGCGCCCTGCATGTAGAGGCCGGCGAAGGTGTCGACGTCGGGGATCACCGTCGCGGCGAGGACGACGGCGACGGCGCGTCGGTCGAACTCGTCCCCTAGGAGCGCGGCGGCGACGACGGCGCCGACGGCGAGGTGGACGACCGTCGATGGCATAGCGGACCCTCGACGGTCAGCGGCTTGAATCCCTCGCCTGCCGTGACACCGTCACCGAGCCGAGCGAGGCGAAGCGCGCCTCGACGGTGTCGCCCGGTTCGAACGGGATCAACTCGGTGAGCGACCCGGTCGAGACCAGGTCGCCCGCGTCGAGCCGTTCGTCCCGATCGGCGAGCGCCGCCGCCAGCCACGCGACGACACGCGCGGGCGAGCCGAGTACATCGGCGCCGACGCCCGTCGCGACCCGTTCGCCGTTACGGCGCACTTCGACGCCTTCGAGCGCGAGGTCCAGCGCCGACGGATCGGTGACTCGGCTGCCGTGGATCACCCGCGCCCCGAGGGCGTCGTCCGCGACGGCGCTCCCGGCCGTCACGTCCCACTCCGCGACCCGCGAGTCGACGATTTCGATGACGGGAACGACGGCGCCGATCGCCGCCAGCGCGTCTATCGGCGTCGCCGGCGGGTTGAGGGGGTCGGAGAGCCTGACCGCGATTTCCGGCTCGATCCGCGGATCGATCAGGTCGGCGGCGTCGACCTGCCCCTCCGGGTGGACGGTGTCCGCGAGGACGCGCCCGTAGGCGGGTTCGTCGACGCCCAGTTCGGACTGGATCGCCGCGGAGGTGAAGCCGACCTTGTAGCCGACGACCGGCCCCTCGTCGTCGACGCGGCGGTCGGTCACGATGTCTTGGATCGCGTAGCCGTCGGTGACGGAGAGGTCGGGAAGCGTCGCCGGATCGAGGGGCGTCCCCCGTCGGTAGGCGTCGTACAGTCGGGCGCCGAGTTCGTCCGCCGTCGCGTCGTCGATCGTCTGGGGCATCCTTGACTCCGTCTGCGTAGCCGGCCGACTAAAATGAGTCGCCGTCCCCCGAGTCGGTAGCCTTTTGCGCTCACCGCCCAGCCATCCGATATGGTGTGGTCCCAGGGCCGGTGGCATGGCCGATGAGCGACGACCCCCGCGACGATCTCGCCCGACGTATCGCCGGTGAGATCACGCTCAGCTCGAACCCCGGTGCGACGCTCCGGAAGTGGCGAACCGATTTCGACGTGTCACAGACGGAGCTCGCCGAGCGGCTCGACGTCTCCTCGTCCGTCATCTCGGATTACGAGAGCGGCCGGCGGGAGAGCCCCGGCATCGGCGTCGTCAGCCGTATCGTCCGCGCGCTGCTCGACATCGACGAGTCCCGCGGCGGCGGCCGCATCCGCCAGTACGCGCGCGTCATCTCCGCGGGCTTCGAGAGCGACATCGTCCAGGATCTCCGCGAGTATCCGACCTCGATCCCCCTCGAACGCTTCTACGAGGCGATGGATGCGACGGAAGTCGTCGCCGGCGACCGCGACACCGTCAGCGGCCACACGGTCATCAACAGTATCGAGGCGATCAAACGCTTGCCGAGCGAGGAGTTCTACCGCCTCTACGGCCAGAGTACGAACCGCGCGCTCGTCTTCACCGACGTGACCCGCGGCGAGTCGCCGCTGGTCGCCCTCCGGGTGGTGAATCCCACGCCCAACGCCGTCGTCCTGCACGGACTGGAAGCGGACGACCTCTGGGAACACGCGGCGTCGCTCGCGCGGGTCGACGGCTTCGCGCTCGCCGTCTCGACCTGTGATCTGGACGCGGCGCTCGCGAAGCTCCGCGATCTCCCCTAGTCGACGTACTCGTACTTGCGCTCGTTCATCCGGCCCCAGCCGGTGAAGACGAACTCGCCGCTCGGCACCGTGAACTCCTCCAGTTCCCGCTCTTTCTCGTGGTTGTGGGCGTCGTGGACGCGGCCGTACTCCTCGAAGCTCAGGTCGTAACGCCGCGAGAGCTGTTCGTCGACGTCGAACGCTTCGACCTCGTCGCGCCAGCCGTCCATGATGGTCTCGGAGTGGATTTCGGCCTGTGCGCCGGAGCCGTAGGAGCCGACGAGGAGTTTCTCGCCCGAGAGCGCCCGGCCCGTCTCGGCCGCGGTCTTGAGCGCGCTCGCGCGCGCGACGTGGACGGAGCCAGTGTACCAGTTGCCGACTCGACGTGCGAGCGTGAGCGTCGGGTCGATGGCCCGCGCGTACCAGTCGTTGTACGTGTCGGTCTCCTTCAGCGCGTCCATGTACTCCCGGATGGCGTCCTCGTAGGCGTCCCAGTCGTCGTACTCGTCCTCGCGCGGCTGACGGCCGATTTCGGTCGCGAGTCCGTCCTCGATTTCCGTGTCACGGGTCATGTGCCGGAAGCCGAGCAGTGCGGCCTTGCGGACCATGCCCGGGAACGGCGTGTGGAACGGGAAGTACGCGTAGTCGTCGGGGTGGGTGCGGCCGGCGACCGACTCGAAGTCCGTCAGCGCCTCGCGCATCCGCGCCAGATACACCTGGACGGATCGCTTGCCGTCGACGCTCGGGAACTGCTGGTTGGGCTTCAGGAAGTCCGTCTCGTCGGCGCTGCCGTAGCCCTGATGCGTCGAGAGTTCGACGACGCTCGGGTCCTCGGAGACGAGCATGGCGACGGCGCCCGCGCCCTGCGTGGCCTCGCCGGGGTCGCCGCGGGCGTAGAGCGCGGTGTCGGTGGCGACGACGAGCGCCGACCGGCCCCGGTTCCGCCCCGCCTTGATCCAGTTGTATGCGTCGTCGATACTCTGGGTGCCGGCGACGCAGGCGAACTTGCGCTCCCCTTTGTTCGCGTGGTGGAAGTCGCCGTCGTACACCTCCTCCAGACAGCCAGCGATGTAGGTAGAGACGGGTTTGGAGTTGTCGAACGCGCTCTCGGTCGCCACGTCGATGCGGCCGATATCGTCGGGTGACAGGCCCTTGCGGTCCATCAGCCGCTTTGCGGCGTTCGCCCCCATCGTCACGATGTCCTCGTAGGTGTCGGGGAACGACGAGGCTTCGAGCCCTAACCCCTTCGTGTACTTCTCCGGGGCCTCGTCCTTGGCCGGTGCGAACGTCTCGGCCAGGTCGAGTTTGAGCTTGCCCGTCCAGATTTCGATGGCGTCGATGCCGACGGAAGTCATACACTCCCCTTCACCGAGACGGCATATGGGTTTGTCGATGATAGCTACGTCAGATGTCGAAGGACGGTTCGTCTCGTCGCCTCGCTCCCTGCGGCCTCGCTCACAGCCCGCCCTGTCCCCCACGAAACCCCACGGAGCGGTCCACGTCGGACGGGAGGAGCGTGCCCGCGGCGCGTTTGCGGAGCACGACCCCCGTCAACCCCGCGCCGAGCGCGAGCCCGAACGCGACCATCGTCGCCATGACGCGGGTGGCGGTCGGGCCGGCCCAGAGCGTCCAGCCCACGAGCGCGACGCCGAAGAGGGCGGCGAGGGCGCCGACGGCGAGGAGGAAGGTGCCGAGGAGGGCGATGAAGCGGGTCAGCACGTTCACAGTTCCCTCCGATTCACCGCGGGCCGTGATGTCGCTTGGGGTGTACGGCCGCGGGCGGCCCCGGCGTCGCCGTCGCCGTCGGCGTGGCGGCGACTTTGCGCCCGCGGAACAGCACCGTGTTCGAGGGCTCGTGGAGCAGGAGTACGTCGACCCGGTCGCTGGGGGCGTACGGAATCGGTTCGTCGAGGCGCCACTGCTCGCCGGAATCGAAGGTGTCGTCGGCGCCGTAGCTTCCGTCCGTCGCGAAGTCGTAGCGCTCCTCGCCCCCGTCGTAGCGGAGCACGACGGTCAAGTCGTCGCCGGGGAGGCTCTCGCCGCTCCAGTGGGTGAGTGTCACGTTGCTGTCGGTCACCGTCGCCATCACGTCGACCGTGGGCGTGTCGTCGGGGCCGATGGTTCCCAGGAAGACGTAGCCGACGCCGCTCACGAGGAGGACCACGAGCGCGAGGAGCAACACGGTGGCGACCGCTTCCGATTGGGCCCGGGACACGCCCGAACGAGGGCGCCCGCGCTCATTAATCGCTCCGGCTTGCTATTGCTGGTGAGATTTTGGCGACAAGGCTTTTCTACCCGCTCGCCCGCGTATCCCCGATGAGCTTTCGCGACGCGAACCGCGCCCAAGCCATTCAGGTCGGCGCGATTCTTCTCTTCGGTATCCTGATCCTCGGTATCTCCATCTATCAGGCCACGGTCGTCCCCCAGCAGAACGCCCGCGTCGAGTTCGACGCGTACCAGGAGGCCACGGACGACATGGTGTCGGTTCGTAACGACGTGGTCGCGGCGGGCACCGAAGGCACGTCCGCGTCGACGACTGTCGCGACCGGTGCGACCTACCCCGCTCGGTCCATCTTCATCAACCCCGGGGCGCCGTCGGGGACGATTTCGACCGAAGGGGCGCCGAGCGTCACCGTCGACGGCGTGCGCGCCGTCGAGAGCGAGGCCGAAAACACCCAGACGTTCTGGAACGCCACGAACGGCACGTACGCGACCAACCGGGTGACGTTCACGCCGTCGTACAACGAGTTCGACGGCTCGCCGGTCACCGTCGCGGGGCAGGGCGTCTACCGACTCCCGGACGACCGCGTGCTCCCCATCTCGGCCGGGTCGTCGATCCGCGGGAACCGAATCACGCTGGTGACGGTTCGCGGTGACCTCGGCGCCGCCGGGGGGTCCGTGCCGGTGACGGCCGATCCGGTCTCGACGGCGACACGCACTGTCGTCGTCACCGGGACTGGCGTCACGTTCAACGTGACCGTCCCGACGCCGATTCCGGCGTCGGCGTGGAACGACACCGTCGCGCCCGACGTGGTGGCGAACCCGAACGTCGTGACGACGACGCCCGTCGGCGACGACAGCGTGCGGATCACGTTCGACGGGAGCCGGCAGTACGAACTCCGGTTGGCCGCCGTGGAGTTGCGGGCGCAGTCGGACGCGAGCGTCGTCTCCGGACCGCGCGGGTCGTATCTCGTCGGCCTCACCGGGAACGAGACGGTCGCCACGGGCCAAACCCAGCCGGTCATCGCCGAGGTCCGTGACCGCTACAACAACCCGGTCAGCGGCGAGGAGGTGACGTTCGAGGCCCTCGACGGTGCCACCTTCGCGGGTGGGGGCACGCAACGGATCGTCACTACCGACGGTAACGGCCGCGCGCCAGTCGCGCTCCGGCCCAACGGGACCGGAAACATCACCGTCGAAGCGCGGAGCGACCTCGACGGGAACGGGACGCTCGAACCGTACGAGCGAACGCGCTTCGGACTCGTCGCGACGGACGGCTCGGACGACGGGGGTGCGGAAGAGATCAATCCCTCCGACGAGGGCGACGTGATCCTAGTTCGTGGCGTCGCTTGCAACGACATCCGAATCGATTTCGACAATACGGCGGACTCGGCACGGACTATAACCGATGCCCGCGTGTCGTTCTACTACGCCACCGGTCCCAGCGGTGGAGGTGGGGGAGGGAGCAGCGCCGAACCGCCGGATACGCTCACCTTCGGCGGCACCGATTTTCCCGTTCCCGGACAGCTCAAACCCCTCAGCACGGCTGTTGAGATTCCAAGTGGCACTCCCGACGGGCCGGAGCTGACGATAACGACATCCGGCGGCGATAGAGTGCCCGAACCGGAGAACTTCTTCGTGCTCACGCTCGTATATGAGGAGACAGGTCAGAAGAGCACTTACTTCATCACGCTCGAATCCGGCTCTTGCGACAACAACAACGGGAATAACGGCAATGGCCAGGGACCGGGTGGCAACGGTCCGCCGGGACAGAACTAGCGTCCGCGACCGTCAGTCCTCGTCTTCCTCGACCACTTCGGGATCGCTCATCGCGCTCTGGAGACTGTCGAGCCCGTTGACCCACTCCGACACCAGCCCGTACTCCAGATCCTCGACGAGCGCGATGTCGAGTTCGTCGCCGTCGATGATGCGCGTGCCGGCCTGCACCAGATACCCCAGCGCCGCGTCCAGATCCTCGTTGGCCTCGGCGTCGGCCGCGGCGTGGACGTACTCCTCGATGGTCCCGTCCTCGGCGGGGCCGGCGGCG
>Ga0209946_1000074_pt1 | contig 37320 bp, 32 predicted proteins | sample SalPon2_A_H2O_MG_FD_185704 | JGI IMG/M metagenome (GOLD analysis project Ga0209946, IMG submission 185704) | Salt pond water microbial communities from South San Francisco under conditions of wetland restoration - Salt Pond MetaG R2_A_H2O_MG... | ecosystem: Environmental > Aquatic > Non-marine... | reverse complement strand
GTACACGGCACGCAGCTCCGCGGCGGAGAGCGTCCCCGATCCCGCCGCGGTTGTGGCGTCCGTGGTCTCGTCGGTCATTTCGCGGCTCTTCTGCGCCCGTCCTCAAAACAGTTGACGCCGGTTCGCAGCGTTCGGGAACTGATCGGGGTAAACGGTCCCTCCATCGATCAAAAAACGGGACCGTGACCGGCCGAGACGACCGTAACTACCGGGCGTCCTCGATCTCTTCGAGCGCGTCGGGGTTCTCGATGCTGCTCATGTCCCCGAGGTCCTCGCCGGTGTAGGTGGCCTCGATCGCCCGGCGGATGATCTTGCCGGACTGGGTCTTCGGGAATTCGTCGACGAACTGGACTTCACGCGGCCGGAACGGTTTGCCCTGCTCCTCGCCGACGAGTTCGCGGATCTCCTCGCGGAGCTCCTCGGTCTCCTCGACGCCTTCCTCGACGACGATGTACAGCACGACCGCGGTCCCGGTCGTGTCGTCCGGCACGCCGACAGCAGCCGCCTGATTGACGTCGTCGTGTTCCATCGCTGCCCCCTCGATCTCGGCGGGTCCGACCTTGCGTCCGGCCACGTTCAGCGCGTCGTCGGCCCGCCCGTGGAGGAACCAAAAGCCCTCCTCGTCCTTTTGAGCCCAATCGCCGTGGTTCCACATCGGCGGATCCTGAAACGCCGACCAGTACTCATGGAGGTATCGTTCGTCGCCACCCCACAGCGATTTCGTCATCGCCGGGTTCGAATCACGGGCGACGAGATAGCCGCGTTCGTTGTCCTCTTTGATCGACCCGCCGGTCTCGTCGACGATGTCGATATTCATCCCCAGTCCGGGGCCACCGAGGGTACAGGGTTTCAGCGGCTGTGTCGGCATCGGCATCAGGAAACAGCCGACGATCTCCGTACCACCGGAAATGTTGATGATCGGCGTTTCGCCGCCGCCAACGTGCTCGTAGAACCACAGCCACGATTCGGGATCCCACGGTTCGCCGGTCGATCCGAGGAGCCGAAGCGAGGAGAGGTCGTGGCCTTCGACCCACTCGTCGCCCTGCTTGCGGAGCGCGCGGATCGCAGTCGGCGAGATGCCGAACTGGGTGACGCCGTGGCGGTCGATCAGTTTCCAGAAGCGGTCCGGCTCGGGGTAGTCGGGCGCGCCCTCGTACATCACGGCCGTGCCGCCGAACGTGTGGGTCCCGATGAGCGACCACGGGCCCATCATCCAGCCGATGTCGGAGACCCAAAAGAACCGATCGGCGGGCTTGAGATCGAACCCGAAGTACACCTCCTTTGCGGGCTGGATCTGTGCGCCGGCGTGGGTGTGGACGATCCCTTTGGGCTTGCCCGTCGTCCCCGAGGAGTACAGAAGCATACACTCCTGATCGGTCGAGAGCGATTTCGTCTCGTACTCGTCGGATCGGGACTCGACCGCGTCGCTCCACCACTCGTCGCGGCCGTCGTTCCAGGGCACCTGGAGTTCGGTGCCGTCCTCGCTGGCGCCCAGTCGATCGTAGACGACGGTGTGTTCGACGTGACCGACTTCCGCGATCGCCTCGTCGGCGGCGTCCTTGAGCGTGACTTCGCTTCCCCGTCGATAGAAGCCGTCGCCGGTGAAAAGGACCGAACACGCCGAATCGTCGATCCGGGTGGCGGTTGCGTCGACGCCGAATCCAGAGAAGATAGGAACGGCGATGGCCCCGGCCTTGAAGCAGCCGTACAGAATTGAGATGACTTCAGGGACCATCGGCATGTAGAGCCCGACGGTGTCGCCGGTCCCGATCCCGACCGATTCGAGGTAGTTCGCGACCTGATTCGACTGCCGGCGGAGTTCGTGGTAGGTGAGCTCGCGGACCTCGCCGTCCTCGCCTTCCCAGATGCAGGCGAGTTTGTTCCTGGTTTCGCTGTCGATCGCACCGTGGCGATCGACCGTGTTGTGGGCGACGTTCAGTTCGCCGCCGGGGTACCACTCGGAGAACTGCGGCCCGTCGGTATCGTCACGGACCGTGTCGTACTCCTCGTAGAATTCAATGCCGAGATACTCCGGGAGTTCGTCCCAGAACCACTCGATATCGCCCGTCGTTCGCTCGATGAGTTCGTCGTAATCATCGATGTCGTACTCGTCCATGAACGCCGTGATGTTCGCCGATTCGACGAAGGACTCGTCCGGTTCGTGGACGATCTCGTCCCGGAGTGCCTCGATATCTTCTGTCATGATTTGTGATTGTCCGGCGGTTTTCCTCGCGTGTTCTTTACTCTGACGGTGACGGTCTCACGGGAGCAAAACCACAACGAGCGTGGGGTTCAGTAGTAGCTTCGCTGGACGTCCCGGACGGCCTCGATCCGCTTTTCGATCGGCGGGTGGGTCGCAAAGAGCCGCTGCAGCGCGGACCGATCGCCGCCGAAGATACACAGTGCGGAGACGTTGTCGTCCAGTTCGGCGTTCGAACGCTCGCCGGCGGTCGAGATCTTCCCCAGCGCACGGGCCATCGCGTCCCCGCCGACGTGTTCGGCGGCGTCGGAGTCGGCGACGTACTCGCGGTACCGCGAGATCGCCAGCACGAACACCATCGCGACCATCTGAACGACCACACTGGCCAGATAGCCCAGAATGATGTTTCCGATCCCGCCGTCCCGGGAGAAGGCGATCGCGAAGTACGCCGCCAATCCGAGCATCGAGGCGATCGATTGGCCCATCACCATCATCACCACGTCGCGGTTGTCGATGTGGGCGAGTTCGTGGGCCAACACGCCTTCTAGTTCCTCGTGATCGAGCAACTGGATGAGTTCCGTCGAGACCACGACGACACCGGCGCCACGACGGCCGACTGCGAAGGCGTTCGGGACACCCATCTCGGCGACCATCAGCCGGGGCTTTTTCAGGTCCATGTCCTCGGCGATCCGATCGACGGAGCGGTGGATCTCGGGATAGCGATCCTCCGACATGTCCTCGGCGCCCGTACTCCATAGCGCGATCTTCTTGCCGACGATGTACTGGAAGCCGGCAAAGCCGATCGTTCCGAGCAGGACGATCGGGATAGAGATGCCGAAAGCCTCGACGGCGACGATCGCGATGAGCGCATAGAAGGCAAACAGTACGCTCCCGACGATCGCCATTCGGGCCTTGAGTCCTGTGTTCTGCATGTTTCTATGAATACGGCTCTGAGTATGAAATGGTTTCTGACACAGTTGTTATCATACCACACGCTGAACTCACAACACATAAGTTGGTCGACGTTGCGGGTAAAAACATGCGAGGTCACGTGCTCTCCGGGTCGCCGACGAGTCCCACAGAGCACGTCGGCTCTTCTCCGAAAAAAGCCAAACGTCCGTAGCACGGTCTCCGGCGGGCGTGGCGTCCCGTCGGAGGTCGAAATCGACGGCCGTTCGGCTCGAAACCATCGACGACACTACCCAACACAATGACACACGATACGTTCACCGGCGTGTTCCCCGCGATGACCACGCCGTTCGACGACGACGAGAGCATCGATCACGAAACGCTTCGCGACCACGCCCAGCGGCTCGAGGCCGCCGGCGTCGACGGGTTGGTCCCCGTCGGCACGACCGGCGAATCGGCGACGATGACGCACGACGAACACATCGACGTCGTCGAAACCGTCATCGAGGCGGTCGACGACGTTCCCGTCATCGCCGGGTCCGGATCGAACAACACCCGCGAGGCGCTGAACCTCTCCGAACGGGCCGCCGCGGCCGGCGCAGATGGCTTGCTGCTTATTTCGCCGTACTACAACAAGCCCGAACCGGCCGGCATGGAGAACCATTTCCGAGCCGTTGCCGACGCCGTCGATATCCCACAGATCGTCTATAACGTCCCGAGCCGAACCGGGCGAAACATCGCCGTCGAAACGGCGGTTTCTCTGGCCGAACACGAGAACATCGTCGGCTACAAGGCTGCAAGCGGTGACCTCGGCCGGATCGGCGAGGTCATCGAACGCACCCGCGAGGAGAACTTCGCGGTGCTCTCGGGCGACGACGGTCTGACGCTGCCGGTCATCGCCCAGGGCGGATCAGGCTGTATCAGCGTCGCCGCGAACGTTGAACCCGAACGCACTGTCGCTTTGGTCGGCTCGGCGCTCGCCGGTGACTTCGAGCGCGCCCGGGAGCTCCAGTACGAACTCGGTGACCTGTTCCGGACGCTCTTCGTCGAGACCAACCCCATTCCGATCAACGAAGCCATGGAGATGCGGGGGATCCACAGCGCGACCATGCGGTCGCCATTGAGTCGGCTCCGAGCGACGAACCGCGAACGACTCCGAAGCGTCCTCGAGGAATTAGAACGATGAGGCTCGTCGTCGTCGGTGCCACGGGACGGACGGGCGGCGAAATCGTCGCCGAGGCGGGCGGCCGCGGCCACGACGTCGTCGGTGTGGCCACTTCGTCGGACACCGTCGAAGACGTGCGCGTCTATCCGAGCGAGGAACTCGACGGGCTGCTTGCGGACGCCGATGCCGCCATCGACTTTACGCTTCCCGAAGCGAGCCGGGAACACGCCGAGGCTATCGCCGAGGCAGGCGTCCCATACGTCGTCGGCACGACGGGGTTCGACGAGGCAGGGATCGAGACACTCCGGGAGACGAGCGAGACCATCCCCGTCCTGAAAGCCTCGAACTTCGCTCGCGGTGTCCAGGCGCTTTTGGCCGCCGTTGAGGCCGGTGTCGAGGCGCTCCCCGGGTACGACATCGAACTCACCGAGACCCATCACAACGGCAAACGGGACGCCCCGAGCGGCACCGCGAACACGATCCTCGATGCGATCGACGACGCGCGCGGGACGGACCTCGATCGGACCTACGGACGCGAGGGGGAACACCTCCGCGAGGACTCCGAGATCGGCGTCCACGTCCTTCGGGCCGGCGACGTTCCCGGCGAACACGAGATCATCCTGGCCGACAACAACGAGGTGATGACGCTTTCACACCGCGCGGAATCGCGTCGCGTCTTCGCCGCCGGGGCCGTCGACGCCGCCGAGTGGCTGGCGGGCCAGGAGCCGGGCTGGTACGACTTCGGCGACGTCCTCTGACGCTTTCGGCCGCCCTGATCTCAAATATCGTCGACTTCGTAGGCGAGGCCGGCGTCCCGGAGCGCGTCGGTGACCCGCCCCGCGAGGTCGGTCGTCGCGACGACGACAACGTCCAGTCCCCGTCCGGCAGCGTCGGCGGCGACGGCCCCGGCGGCGAACGTCGTTTCGGGGTCGACGCCGGACTCTTCGAGCGCGGCGACGGCTTCGACGCCGGCGGCCGCTACGAGGTCAGCGTCCGCCGCGGCGTCGGTGAGCCGGTCGGAGCCGGTCGGAGTGCCTGACCGGATCGGCGCGATCTGAAACACAGTCACGTCGCCGGGATCGAGATCGATGATGCCGGCGAAGCCGGTGACGCCGACGATCGAGCCGGCGTCCGCGTCGGTAGTCGCGACGCCGGTTGCCGGGCCTTCTTCGCCCGGTGTCGCGTGCAACAACCCGTCCTCGATCGACAGCGAGACTGCTTCGCCGGTGGCGACGTCGTCGGTCGCGAAGGCGGCATCCTCCTGCATACTCCCGAGGACGTCCTCGGTGACGTGGTCGGCGAATCGGCGGACGTCCGAGGCCTGCTGAAAGAGCCAGTCGACGCCCTGTTTCGTCACTCGATAGCGCGAACGGGCCTCCTTTTCGACGAGCCCCTCCTCGACGAGTTCTCGGATGTATTCCGAGACCGCCTGGCTGGTCACGCCGACTGCCTCGGCGATCTCGCCTTGGTTCACCGCCGGCTGTCGCTCGGCGATCTCGACGAGCACACGGAACTTCGTCGCGGCCCGTTTGTTATCGAGGACGTCGACCATACTCGGCCTCTCGGGTCGATCGTTTATAAACCTCTGCGACTCGAAGGCCGGTACCGGGTGGCTGGACCGCTCGCCCCAGCAAGTCGCCAGCGCTTTGTCCGCCGCGACCCACCGTTCGGTATGGAGTTCCGACCCCGCGATCGGGCAGTTTATCTCCCCGACTCGGGGACGCTCGTCTGTGCGGATCTCCACGTCGGCCGCGACGCCACTTCGGATGTCGAACTCCGCCTCGGGGAACACGAGGATCTGACCACACGGTTCTCGGCGCTCGTCGACCGATACGATCCGTCGGCGGTCGTCCTTGCCGGCGACCTACTGCATACGTTTGATCGGGTTCCGACGGGGGCCGCGGATACCGTTCGTACCTTCGAGGAGATCGCCGAGGACGCCGGCTGCCGGATCGTAGTGACGCCGGGGAACCACGACACGATGCTCGAAGAGCTCTGGGACGGGCCGATCGTCCCGGAGTTTCGGCTTGACGGCACTTCGATCGTCGTCACGCATGGCCATGTGCCGCCGGCTGCCGACGCCGAGTGGTACGTCGTCGGCCACGACCACCCCACGATAGAGATTGAGGGGGTCCGCCGGCCCTGTTATCTGCACGGTACCGCCCAATACGAAGGAGCGAACGTGTTGATGTTGCCGTCGTTCAGCCGGCTTCCGGCCGGCGTCCGCATCAATCAGATGACCGCGGCTTCCTTTCAGTCGCCGTTCGTTACCGACGCGGGGACGCTCAGACCGATCGTTTACGACCCAAAAAGCGGCGAGACGCATACCTTCCCGCCGCTCGCCGAACTCAGACAGTATTTGTGACTGACCTGTGCCGCCGGTAGTCATGTCCCGCCGTCTCCGAGGAGGGTCTTCGCTGCCCGACGGCCGCTCGAAAGCGCGCCCTGAATCGAGGACCACTCAGTGTAATCGCCCGCCAGAACGACCGGTCCCTCGGGAGCATCGACGGCGGGAAGTTCGGCGCGAAAGCCCGGCGGTTGTGCGAACTGCGCGAACTCGATTCGATCGACATCGACGACCTCGAACCCCCCAAAGTGGTTCTCGGGGAACCACGATTCGAGCGCCCCACGGACCGTCGTTGCCAGCTCTTCGTCGTCGGCGTCGGAAACGTCGAGAAACGTCGCGCTCAGAAGCTGTTTGCCGTCCGGGGCGTACTCCGGCGCGGCGGCGCTCATCGGCGCGACCGTGTTCGGGCGGTCGTCGGCCGCGTTCAGGACGATCCGCGAGCCCGTATCGAGCGACTGGTGGGCCGGCAGCGAACAGTGGACCGTGGTACAGGCTTTCGGCTTAGTCGGCGTCTCGACGCCCGTTAGCTCGGTTGCAGCGTTCGGATCTGTCGCGACGACGACGGCGTCGGCGGCCCGATCCTCCCCTTCCGTTTCGACTTCGACCCCGTCGCCGGCTGACCGCACGTCAGTGACGGTGACACCCGTTTCGACAGTTACACCCGCGGCGACAGCCCGACCACGGAGCTGTTTCGGGATCGCGCCCATCCCCTCAGCGGGGACGACGGTTTTGCCCTCCGAGAGCATCTTGAATGTGTACTCGAAAACCGAACTCGACGTTCCGAGGGCGCGATCCAGCGTGATGCCACCGTAAAACGGTTCGGCGAACCGTTCGACGAACGCCGTCGAAAAGCCCTGTTCAGCGAGATACTCCCGAATCGTCGGCTCGGAGTGCCCGCCGGAAACGCCTCGCTCCGGGAAAATATCCGGAGCGTCCCGTCGGCCGAGCGCACGCTGAAGCTTCAATAGTCGGAGTTTGTCCGCCGTCCGGACGTCGCGGTTCAACAGTGTCGGCAGCGCGGCCCGGGGATCGCCGAGGGGATCGGAAAGCGTCGAGCGGTGATCGGGCCAGGCGATCGTCGCACCGGGGGCGAACGACCTGAGATCGAGCGCATCGTAGTCGAGTTCGCGCTTTCCGGCCGGATACGCGGTGAAATGCACCTGGAACCCTCGATCGAGCGTGAATCCATCGACAGATCGCGTCCGGACGCGACCGCCGACACGGTCACGACGTTCGAGCAGTTCGACTTCGGCTCCGGCCTCGGCGAGGTGGCGCGCGGCGACCAGTCCGGCGAGACCGCCACCGGCGACGATGGCGTGCATACCGGCCCTTCGGGTGGAGCTGACAAACCGGTTTCCGTCTGTTCGTACCGGAGTGGCCGGCACGAACGCCGATGAGCAACCGAGCGGGCTGTTTTGTTGACTCAAACAGCGCCCGGTCTCGAGCGTGTCGTCGCAACCGACACGAATATGGGTATGACAATAATATACATTATATAATTAATATATAAATAGGAGAGGCTCCAACCGGTGTGTATGCCTGAAGGGCACGACATAGAACACGATACCGCGGAGATGTCTTCCGAGTACGAATGCCTCCAGTGTGGAATGATCGTCAGGGCCGAAACACATCCCGGGGAGTGCCCGGAGTGTGGCGGCGACTTCCAGAATCGGGCGAAATCGCTCGAATAATCACACGACTCTCTCCAATGTCCTATCAATCGTCTCCGGCCGAAGGGCACACAGAGCAAACAGAGACGCCACCCGAGACGCCGCTCGACACCGCGCGGCATCAACTCGACAGGGCCGCCTCTTACACGGACGTCGATCCGAACATCGTCGAGCGGCTCACGTATCCGACTGCGATACACGAGGTAACGATCCCGCTCGAGCGGGACGATGGGACGGTCGAGATGTTCAACGGGTACCGAGCACAACACGACAGCGTTCGGGGACCGTTCAAAGGGGGGCTACGCTATCACCCAGGCGTCGACCGTGAGGAGGTTATGGGCCTCGCGATGTGGATGACCTGGAAGTGTGCAGTCGTCGACCTCCCGTTCGGCGGTGCAAAAGGCGGAATCAACGTCGATCCGAAGGCCCTCTCCACCGGCGAAACGGAGCGGTTGACGCGGCGGTTTACCAACGAACTCCGGAACGTCATCGGTCCCGAAACCGACATTCCAGCCCCGGATATGGGGACGGACGCACAGACGATGTCCTGGATCATGGACACCTATAGCGTCCAAGAAGCCGAGACGACGTCGGCCGTGGTGACGGGAAAGCCGACCGCAGTCGGGGGCAGCAATGGTCGACAGGAAGCCCCCGGACGAAGCGTCGCGATCATCAGCCGCGAACTACTGGATTACTACGACTACCCGCTTTCGGAGACGACCGTCGCTGTCCAGGGGTTCGGCAGCGTCGGTGCGAACGCGGCACGACTGCTCGACAAGTGGGGAGCGACCGTCGTCGCTGTCAGTGACATAAACGGGGCGGCGTACGACCCGAACGGCCTCGATACCCATACGATCCCGTCCCACAGACAGGAGCCCGAAGCCGTGACTAGCCATGCCGACGAAGTGATCACGAACGAGAAGCTGCTCGAACTCGATGTCGATCTCCTCATTCCGGCAGCCCTCGGAAACGTGATCACCGATGAGAACGCTTTCGATATCGGAGCAGATCTGATCGTTGAGGGTGCGAACGGGCCGATCACGTTCATCGCCGACTCGATCCTGGCCGACCGCGATATTCGGGTCGTCCCCGACATCCTCGCCAACGCGGGCGGCGTGACGGTCAGCTACTTCGAGTGGGTCCAGGACATCAACCACCGCACGTGGTCGCTGGAGAAAATAAACGAGGAACTCGAAGCGGTCATGACCGACGCCTGGGACGCAGTACGGGCCGAGGTCGAACACAGAGACGTCAGGTGGCGCGACGCCGCGTATATCGTCGCGCTCTCCCGGGTCGCTGCCGCCCACGAGAGCCGTGGACTCTGGCCATAACGGTCTGATCAGTAACGGTCGGTGGACCTCTCGCTGGCCGCGAAGGACAGGGCTTTGCCGGCGGCGATCGAACTGAGTGGTATGACGCATTTCGAGGGCTTTCGCTGTACCGACTGTGGGACGACGGTTACCGACGATGGCGCGACGCGCTGTCCGGACTGTGACGGGGCACTCGATGCGAGATACGATCTCTCGGCCGACCTCTCCCGGGAGGCGCTCGAAGCCCGTTCCGGCGGCTGGAAGCACCACGAACTGCTACCGCTCGTGCCGGACGGGATCGGCGAGGGCGCGACGCCGCTGGTCGAGGCCCCACGCTTGGCTGACGAGTTGGGCGTCGGCCGGGTCCTGATCAAGAACGAGGCCCACAACCCCACCGGAACGGTTACCGACCGGGGACTTGCTCTCGTTGCCGAGGCTGCCGACCGTGCCGGCGCGGATACGCTCGCGCTGCCGACGACCGGCGACGGCGGGCAGTCGGCGGCCGCCTACGCTGCCCGCTCGGGGTTGCTCTCGCGGTCGTTCGTCCCGAGCCGGGCGACGTTCATCAACAAGGCAATGATCAACGTCCACGGCGGCGACATGCGCGTCGTGGAGGGGCGGTTCGACGACGCTCGGGCGGTCTACGAAAAGGAGCGCGAATCGATGCCGGCAGCCGACGAGGAAACGTGGTTTCCCGCCGCCCCCTTCGATTCGCCGTTCCGGCACGAGGGGATGAAACCGATCTACTACGAGATCGCCGAGTCGCTCGAATGGACCGCGCCGGACGCCGTCGTCGCCCCCGCCGGCCACGGGGCGACGCTCGCCGGGCTCTGGAAAGGTGCTCGCGAGTTCGACGAGGTCGGACTCGTCTCCGGAACCCCGCGGCTCTACGCAGCGCAACCGGACGGCTGTGCCCCGATCGTCGAGGCGATCGAGAGCGGCGACGATCCGGAACCGTGGGAAGTTCCCGATACTGTCGTCGGATTCCTCGAAGTGCCTGATCCGGCTGGTGGCCTTCCGGCCGTCGAAGCTGTCCGAGCGAGCGGGGGAACCGGCGTCGCGGTCGACGATCAGGATCTGCTCGACAGCGCGGCGACCATCGCACAACACGAGGGGCTCGAGGTGTCTGTCGCCTGCGGGACCGCCGCCGCCGGTGCGTGGGATCTGTCCGACGACGGCGCGTTCGAGTCCGACGATACCGTCGTCATCGTCAACACTGCTACCGGAAACAAGGACGCCGATATCGTCCGCAGTCGATTGATGAGCCAAGGGATCTGACCGATCACTCCGGACTGGCTCCGGCGATTTTGAAACACGCGCCGCCGTCGTCGCTTCCGGTGACCCGGACCCGCCAGCCGTGGCCCCTCGCGATCCGTTCGACGATCGCGAGTCCGATGCCGGTTCCGTCCTCCGTGGTCGAGTAACCGCTCTCGAAGACGGAATCACGATCCGAGGCCGGGATTCCTGGCCCATCGTCGGCGACGTAGAAGCCGTTCTCTAGCCCGCCAAGAGTAACCGACGAGCCACCGTGTTCGATGGCGTTTCGAAAGAGATTTTCGAGCAACTGATCGAGTCGGCTCGGATCCGCCTCGATCGTCCGGCTGGTTTCGACCGTGAGATCCGCCTCGTCCGCTCCAACGTTCTTCCAAGAGCGGCGAGCCGCCACTGCCAGATCGATCGGTTCGGTCTCATCGATCTGCCCGCCGCTTCGGGCCAGCGCCAGCAGGTTCTCGATCAGCGTCTTCATCCGCCCGTGAGCCCGCTCGATCGCGTCGAGATGTTCGCTCTCGCATTCGACGCGGGCGAGTTCGAGTCGCCCCTCGGCGACGCTTAGGGGGTTCCGGAGGTCGTGTGAAACGATGTCGGTAAACGCCTCCAGTCGGTCCCGCTCGCGTTTTAACTGCTCTCGCTCGGTGGTATCAATATACAGCGCCAGGGTCCCATCGACCCCATCGGGCGTGTCCGCCCGTGGAACGGCCCGGAGAACCGTCTCGACGATCTCCCCGTCGGCCGCGATAAGTTCGCGGTTTTCGCGTCTGAACTCACCATTGAGGGCCCGGTCGTAGCCGCCACCCAGTAGTTCCGCAGTCGAGTCCGCTGTGTAGAACGCCGCAAGTTCTTCACCGACCACCGCTTCGCGATCGTAGCCGAGCGTTTCGAGGAAGAGCCGATCGCAGTCCTCGATAACGGGAACGCCGCCCTCTTCGCGCGTGACGACGGCCATCAGCGGCGCCTCCTCGAAAAGATAGCGATACTGTGTCTCGAGACGCGTGGTGAGCTCCTCTAGCTCCTCGGTTCGTCGCTGTCGGTCCCGCTTTCGCTCTACCCGATCGGTCACGTTCCGGTACACCCACAGGTGACCGTCACCTTCCGGAAGTTCGATCGGTTCGTGGGTTCGCTCGAACGTTCGGTCGTCGGCGAGTTCGAGCGTCTCGTTCCGGACCTGCTCTCGTTCGGTCACCAGCTCGTCGATCCGATCGACGAACCGCTCGGGCTCGGCGAACATTCCGCTTACTTGCTCGGCGAACTGCCGGCAGTCGTGGCCGACGACGTCCCCCGGCGTCCCCGGAACGCCGAAGAGGTCCAGGAGCCGCCTATTGACTGCGAGGACGTTCCGATCCGTGTCTTCGGCGAGGATGCCGACCGGGAGCACGTCCAGAAGCGTCGACACGAGCGTGTTGGTCCGCTCGAGTTCGGTCCGCGTCGCGGCGGCGTGAAGCGCCCGAGAGATGTTCTCACCGAGTTCTTCGAGCAACTCCTCTTCGGTGTGATCGAAAGCGTGCGGACGATCCGCATAGACGACGAGAACGCCGTAGACGGTATCGTCACGGACGAGCGGGACGCCGGCGACCGCCCGGAACCCGCGTTCGAGGGCTGCCTCGCGCCATGGCTCGAACTTCGGGTCGGATTGAACGTTTTGCGAGACCGCGACCCGCCGTTCGCTGATCGCCCGTCCAGCGGGCCCGCGGCCGGTCGATCGGTCGTCGGCAGTGACCGTGATCTCCTCAAGGTATCCCTCCTGAACGCCGACCGACGCTCGGGGGTTGACCCGGTCGGTTTCGTCGTCGACCTCGCCGATCCACGCGAACCGATACGGATCGGCGTCGCTGATGATCTCACAGACGCGCGTTTCCATCTCCTCGCGGCTCGATGCGCCGACGAGCGCTCCGGAAACGTCGGCGACGAGCGTCCTGACTCGATCGAGCGTGGCAGCTCGCTGGGCGGTCCGGTACTGCTCGACGGCGTTTCGGACGCGATGAGCGAGGAGTTCGTACTGTTCGGTGCCGCCCGGTTTCTGTAGGTAGTCGGTGACCCCCGCCGAGATCGCATCGCTTGCGACCTCCTCGCTGCCTTTGCCGGTGAACAACACGAAAGGAAAGTCGGGGTGCGCTTCGCGAACGCGCTTGAGAAATTCGATCCCGTCCATTCGCGGCATGTCGTAATCGGAGACCACGCAGTCGAAATCAGAATCGGTCAGTCGGTCGAGCCCATCGTCGGCGGCGGTTTCGGTTTCGACGACGAATCGGTCGTCTTCGCGTTCGAGGAACGTCGCCGCTAACTCCGCGAAATCCGGATCGTCGTCGACGTGCAGTATCCGGACTCGGCTGTCCATGCCAAAACCTGACGCAGGTCCGGTATAGAAGTTATGACAGTATCGAGCAAGCCACCTAATTCAGCGAGGGAGTCCCGCCGTTCACGGCGGGTGGAGGTGATTTACTCGCTGGTCGGCGGTAACCGCCTATCCATGTCACGAATTCACACCACGCCAACCTTTTGTCATCCCCGAAAAAAGTGGGCGGCGATGACGCTTCTCGCAACGCTCGCTGCGGGCGTGGTCTTCGGCCTCGCACTCGCCGCGCCGCCGGGGCCGATGAACGCCATTATTGCCGAGGAATCCGTGCTTCGAGGGTGGACCGCCGGGTTCAAAGCCGGCCTCGGTGCGATGACCGCTGATGGGATCTTCTTCGTCATGGCGCTTGCCGGCGTCGTTGCGTTCGTCCAGCGGCTTCCGCGGGTCCGGAACGCGATGTTCCTCGTCGGCGGCGTATTGATGTTGTACTTCGCCTACGGCGCAGTCCGGGGCGCGCGACAACAGTTCAGGGCCGCTTCGACCCCCGAGAGCCGCGGGTTCTCGAAGGCGTTCGTCCTCTCGTTGAGCAATCCCTATCAGATCCTCTTTTGGCTCACCGCCGGCGTCGGACTGTTGACGCCCGGCCGCGTCGACGTGCTGGCGTCTGCAAGCGACGCACTGGAGGGGCTCGTCGTCGTCGAGACCGGTCATCCGGCGCTTCTCGTCGGGCTATTCGGCGGTATCGCGTGTTGGATCGTCGGATTTCCGGCTGCCCTCACCGCCGCCGAATCTCGGACCGAGCGGCTGGCGCCCGTCGTCGCCTACGGGAGCGCGATCGTCCTGGCCGGATTCGGCCTGTACTTTCTGTTCGACGTCCTGTTACTCTGAGTCGGCGATATCGGGCTCGATCGGATCCATCCCGGCAATCTCGCCTTCCAGCCACTCCTTGAACCACCGGACCCGCTTGATGCGCTGGTGGGCGATGCTTTCGGCGGTCTCCGAACGAACGCGCGAGACGGCGTCCTCACCGCGTTCGAGGACCCGCCCGACCATCTCGTTTGCGTCCATGTGGGTCCTGGATTCGTACCCCATCCGCAGGAGCATGAGCGTCGTCCCGTTCGCGCCGACCTTGTCGAGGAGGTCCGCCTCCATGAGACACTGCGTCTCCAGCGGGACGTCGGCGAGATCGCCTTCGTAGGAGTGGTCGGCGACGGCGCTACACACCTGCTCGACGAACGACTCGGGGTACTCGGTGCGGGAGTTGAGATACTCCCTGGCGATCCGGGCGCCCGCCTCGGCGTGGACGTCCTGTTCGGCCTCCAGTTTCGCGATGTCGTGAAACAGGGCTGCCACGCGGGTGACGTCGACGTTCGCACCTTCCTGTTCGGCGATCTCGGCACCGAGTTCAGCGACGTTGCAGATGTGGTTGTACCGGTACTCGGCGGAGTGCCAGGGGTACCACCGCATACGGCCGCCCTCGGTCTCGCTTTCGACGCTGGCGGCGAGATAATCGTGGACGAACCGCTTCATCGCCTCGAACTCCTCCTCGGAGACGGGCGATTCCCTTATTTCGACACCCATGTATCCACCTCCGAAGCGGCAAAAACGTATCCGATAGTCATCTTGCTGGTAAAAAGGTTGGTTCGACCCTTTAGGTTTACGACACCGATTGACAGACGATTCGCCGCTCAATCGCCCACCAACTCGATCGTGCTCGTCGACAGAATCGCAAGCGTTGAGGCGGATCCTACGGATCGTCCGCCGGTCTCGAGCGGATATATTCGAGCGTCTCACAGACGAGGACCACAGTCCCGTCGGTCGTGACGACTTCGTCGCGAAACGTGACGATCCCCCCGGGTTCTCTGTCCCGTTTGTCGATCACTTCCCGACGAACCGAAATCGTGTCGCCGATGTACGTCGCCTCGGGGATCCGCATCGAATCGAGCCCGTAGTAACACACGTTCGACGCTTCGCTACGGAAATCGCTCGTGATGAGTCCTTCCATCATCGAATACGTCAGCGGTGCGTGGACCGGACGGCCGTCGAACTCGGTGTCGGATGCGAAATCGGCGTTCATCTGGAGTTCGTTCATGTCGCCGGTGTTGCCGGCGTGGGTGACCAGATGCGTCTCGGTCACTGTCCGTCCACGCGTCCGGAACGTATCCCCGACTGAGAGCTCGTCGTAATAGTGGGTTTCTCCCGACATCGGCGATAGATACGTAAGCGTCCAATATAAAGCAGGTTCCCGCCCCCGACGAGAAGCGAACGAACGTTTATTGTCGTCCCCTCGCAGTGTCAGTCAGAGCGGATGAATCTGGCACACGCACTCGAACGAACGGCCCGACATCGGCCGGAGACACGAGCGCTGTCCGGTCGCGGTGTCGATGGCGCACGGACTTACGCCGACGTGGCCGAACGGGTCGAGCGACTGGCAGGGGGACTCGACCGACTCGGGGTCGAGTCGGGCGACCGGGTCGCGGTTCTGATGAAGAACCGCGCGGCGTTCATCGAGACGTCCTTCGCGGTGTACCGGCTCGGCGCGCTCAAGGTCCCGCTCAATTCGATGCTTACCGCGTCCGAGCACGAAATGCTCGTCGAGGACGCCGGCGCGGACACGCTCGTCGTTGCGGCGTCGTTCCTCGAACACTGCCGGGAGATGGAAACTGACTTCGAGACCGTCATCATCGTCGGTGGTGACGATCCGGACCCGTCGTTCGGCCCGACGACGGCGGCCTACGAGGAACTCGTCGCCGGCGCGGGTCCGACGGCGGAGATGGTCGACGTCGATCCCGAGGACCGCTGTGCGCTCATGTACACCTCCGGCACGACCGGTCGCCCGAAAGGCGTCCAGCACACACACGGGACGTGGCTCTCGACGGCACTGGAGCTGAAAAGCGTCCTCGAACAGGACGCCGGCGAAGTAACGCTGCATGCGGCCCCTCTGACGCATGGCACGGGCTTTCTCGTCGAATCGACCGTCCTCGCCGGCGGAACGAACCACGTTCAAGACGGGTTCGAACCGACCCGGTTCCTCGAGACGGTCGAGAGCGCCGGCGTGAACACGGTCTTTCTCGCCCCGACGATGATCTACAAGCTCCTCGATAACTACGACGGGGGCGACCGTTACGACACCGACTCGCTGCGGTCGGTGTACTACGCCGGCTCGCCGATGACCGCCGCCCGAATCGAAGAGGGCATCGAAAAGCTGGGCGACGTCTTCGTTCAGTCGTACGGACAGATGGAGTGTCCGATGCTCGTTACCGTCCTCGATCAGGCGGACCACCGGATCGCCGCCGAAAACGAGACGCATCGGTCGCGGCTCCAGTCCGCCGGTCGCGAGGTCGACATCGCCCATCTCCGGCTCGTCGACGAGGACGGCGAGTCGGTCCCGACCGGCGAGATCGGAGAGATCGTGGTGAAAGGCCCGCACGCGACGCCCGGTTACTGGAACCGACCGGACGCCGACGAGGAGACGTTCTCCGAGGGGTGGCTCCACACCGGGGACATGGCCCGCCTCGACGAGGACGGCTATCTCTACATCATGGATCGGAAAAAGGACATGATAATCACGGGCGGGATGAACGTCTTCCCGCGGGAGATCGAGGAGGTCATCGTCGAACACGGGAGCGTCTCCAACGCTGCGGTGATCGGTGTGCCGGACGATTACTGGGGTGAGAAGGTGACCGCCCTGGTCGAGCCACGCCCGGACGCAGCGATCGACGACGAGCGACTGGCCGAACAGGTACACGAACACTGCGACGGGTCCCTGGCTGCGTACAAAGTCCCGAAGACCGTCGAGATCGTCGGGGAGCTACCGCGGAACTCCTACGGAAAAGTCCTCAAGACGGAACTCAGAGCGGAATACTGGGACGACACCGATCGCAACGTCAACTGATCCGGAAGCGGTCGATCAGACGGCCTCGAAGTAGAACGTCCCCTCGCGGCGTTCGAGAAACACCACGGGATCACCCGGCTCGAGTTTTGGATTTCCGGTGATGCGCGCTGTCACCCGAACGGTCTCTTCGTCCCCGACGTCGACGACTGCTACCTCGAAGGGCTCCGCGCCCTGGTGGTCGGCCCCTGGAACTCGGACCGTCGTGCGCGCGTAAACGGTTCCAACCCCGTCGATCGGCGACGGTTCGATCGACTCGCTCGAACATTCCCGACACGCGTACACCGAGTGTCCGTAGAGGGCTGAACACTCCACACACCGCGAGGCCGGGAAGGCTGCCTCGTCGGTCTCAGACATCGCTCGGCCCTCCCAAGACGGTCACCGTGCTTACCGCGCCGCTGCCGCCGAGGTTGTGCGCGAGGCCGATCTCCGCCCCCTCGACTTGGTTTTCGTGATCCCCGCGCAGTTGTTTACAGATCTCATAGATCTGTCCGATCCCCGTCGCGCCGACCGGATGGCCCTTCGCGAGCAGCCCACCGCTCGGATTTATCGGGAGTTCGCCGTCGACCGCGGTTCGCCCCTCGGCGACCGCTTTCGCACCCTCCCCCTTCTCGAAGAAGCCGAGATCCTCCGAATCACCGATCTCGGCCGCCGAGAAGCAATCGTGGAGCTCGACCACATCGACGTCTTCGGGGCCGATCCCGGCCTGGCTGTAGGCCGATTCGGCAGCAGTCGTGGTCGCTTCGAGCGTCGTCAGATCGTCGTATCGGTAGGCGGCGCTTCGGCCGGTCGTGTGGCCGCTGCCGAGCACCTGAATCGGGGCGTCAGTGAGCTCCTCGGCGATGCCCGAGGCGGCGAGTACGACCGCAGCCCCTCCGTCGGCGGCCGGACAGCAGTCGTAGAGCCGGAGCGGGTCGGCCACGCGGCGAGACTCGACGACGTCCTCGACGGTCACTTCCGAGCGAAACCGGGCACGGGGGTTCGAGACCCCGTTACGTCTGTTTTTGACCGAAACCGCGGCGACCTGCTCGCGAGTCGCGCCGTACTCGTGCATGTAGCGGTCCAACAACAGCCCGTAGAAGCCGGGAAAAGTGAGCCCCGTCTCGCCCTCGGTTCCCTGATCGGCCGCGCTGCCGAGCGCGCGGGTGAATTCGGCAGTCCCGGCGTTTGTCATACTCTCGACGCCGGTTGCGACGACTACGTCGTGGACGCCTGTCCGGATCGACTGGTAGGCTTCCCGGAACGCGATTCCCGAACTGGCACAGGCCCCCTCGGTTTTCGTCGCCGGGATTCCCGTGAGACCGACGCTGTCGGCGACGAGCGGCGCGATCGCCTCCTGTCCTTCGAGCGCCCCGGCGACGAAGTTTCCGAGGTAAAGTGCGTCTACGTCGTCTCTCCGGACGTCGCAAGAGCGAAGCGCTCGCGAGACAGCTTTGATGCCCAGCTCTTTGACGCCGGCATCGAGTTCGCCGAACGCCGTCGTCCCCGTTCCGGCTATGCTGACGGATCGCATGCTGCCCGCATTTGTCCGGTGGTCGACTTAAACATGACCCGGACGGGGGGAGCGAGTTGTCCGCCTCGGCATGCCTCGAATCGACGACCCGATCTCCGAGAAAAGATAATTTACATATGACGTGGCGACGAACTCCGCACATCGCATGATGCGCATCGAGGAACTCCTCGAGACCAGGGTTCAAAAGACGCCCGAAAAGCCGTTCTTGACGTTTTCGGACGCGCGTTTCACCTACGAGGAGACGGCCGAAACGGCCAAGCGGTACGCGAACGCTCTCGCCGAACTGGGCGTCCAGCCCGGTGATCGGGTCGGCCTCTTCTTGCCGAACTGTCCGGAGTTTCTGTTCTGTCTGTTCGCGAACGCCTATCTCGACAGCGTGACCGCCCCTTCGAACCCGGAATACCAACCCGCTGAACTGGAACACTCGATCGACCTTTCGACGCCGGACGTCCTCGTGACGACGCCGGAACTTCTCGATACGGCGACCGAGGCCGCCGGGGGAACCAGCGTCGAGCAGATCCTCCTGACCGAAGCAACCGATACCCACGAGTCGTTGCCGGCGCTTGCCGCTGACCAGCCCGCCGAGATCGGACCCCACGACGGTGACGCAGAGACGGTCGGTCTCCATATGTACACCTCGGGGACGACCGGCCCGCCGAAGGCGGTCGAGTGTCAACACGAGAACTGGACGATAAGCGCGATCGACTTCCAGAAACGGATGGGGTTCACGTTCGAGGACACGCTGTTTACCGCCCTGCCGCTGTTCCACGCCAACGCTCAGATCTACTCGACGCTCGGTGCCGCCGCCGCCGGGGCCGAGGTCGTCATCTACGAGCGGTTCTCCTCGTCGAACTGGTGGGAGTGGTGTCGCGAACACGGCGTCACCGAGTTCAACGCCATGGGGAGCATGCTGAAGATGCTCGACAACATGCCGGAGTCGGACGACGACGCCGACAACCCGGTCGAACTCGTCTTCTCGGCGGGCACGCCGGCCGAACTCATCGAACCCTTCGAGGAGCGTTTCGACCTCCGCGTCGTCGAGGGCTACTCGCTCACCGAGGATCCCCTCTTGATGCTCAACCCCACGGATCCGGAGAAACGACGCATCGGGAGCATCGGGCTCCCGCCGGCCGAAAAGCGGATCGACGTCGTCGACGACGACGGGAACCCGGTACCGACCGGCGAGAAGGGCGAGATCGTCCAGCAGTGTCCGGCGCTCATGGCTGGCTACCACGGCCAGCCCGAAAAGACCGCCGAGGCGATCGAGGACGGCTGGTTCTACACCGGCGACTACGGGAAGATCGACGAGGACGGGTTCGTTTACTTCCTCGACCGGAAGAAAGACATCGTCCGCCGTGGCGGTGAGAACATCTCCTCGTACGAGGTCGAAGGTGTCATCAAATCGCTCGACGCGGTCGAGGAGGTCGCGATCATCCCGAGCCCCGATGAGTTCTACACCGAGGTGGTAAAGGCACTGGTCCGAACCAAGCCGGATCGCGAGATCGGCCCCGAGGACATCATCGAACACTGTCGCGGCCAGTTGGCCTCGTTCAAGATTCCGCGGTACGTCGAGTTCGTCGAGGAGTTCCCCTACACCCCGACCGGGAAGATCCAGAAACAGAAGCTCCGCGAACGGGAGAAGACCGAGGACCCGAACCACTGGGATCGGGAGAGCGGCGGCTGATCGACTGCGAACTCCGTCGTGACGGTCTTTTCCGGACGAAAGCCCGGCCGGGCGCCGACAGAACTCGGCGTCTCGACGGCGGCAGGGCCGATCAGTCCGGGGGTTCGAAGCCGTCGAGGTCCGTGGCTTCGTGGCTGTGTTTCTCCCCTGGAAAGTCGCCGCTTCGGACGTCCTCCGCGTACGCCGCGATCGCCTGTTCCATCTCCTCGCGGACGTTCCCGTACCGCTTTGCGAACGGCGGCGGCCGCTCGCTCAGTCCGACGATGTCATCGAAAACGAGTACCTGCCCGTCGCAGTCGCCTCCGGCCCCGATCCCGATCGTCGGGATGTCGATCGCCTCCGTCACTGTCCGGGCGACGTTCGAGGGAACGTGTTCGAGCACGAGCGAGAAGGCTCCGGCCTCCTCGTGGGCTTGCGCCAACTCGAGTATCTCTTCGGCCGCCTCGCTGTCCGTCCCCTGCCTCGGATGGCCGCCGTATTCGTTGACGTGCTGCGGCGTCAATCCGAGATGCCCCATCACCGGGATTCCCAACTGTACCATCCGTTCGGTCGGCCCGACGGTGTGAGCTCCGCACTCGAGTTTGACCGCCTTCGCCCCCTCCTCTTTGAGCATCCGCCCGGCGTTCCGTACGCTTGCTTCCTCGGAGACGCCGACGGAGAGAAACGGCATGTCCGCGACGACGAGCGTCTCCGCCGTCGCCCGGGTGACGGCACCCACGTGCCTCGCCATGTCGTCGACCGTAACCGGCAGCGTCGTCTCGTAGCCGAGCGTCGTGTTTCCCAGGCTGTCCCCGACGAGCGCGATGTCGATGTCGGCTTCTTCGAGAATCTCGGCGGCCGGTGCGTCGTACGCTGTCGCCATCGTGATCGGTTCCTCGCCTGTCTTCGCTCGGATATCGCGGACGGTCGGCATGGGCGCGGATTTAGGACCGGCTTCAAAAACGCTACCGGTCGTCCGGCGTCATATGCGGGGGGCCGACGTGACCTCTGGGGCGTGGCTACCGACTGCTACTCGGCGCACAGAAGCGATCCGATCCGAACAGAGAACGGGACTTCCGGAACCCCCGCTGCCGTTCCCGAATTTCGTTCGCAGTTTCGGCCGTTCTGCCGTCGGCTTCCGCCGGACTGCGGTAGCTTTAATTGACAGACTACGGAAACACGACTGTTCATGTCACACGGTACCGATTACGGGACGGCGTATCAGTCGTTCGAGTGGGACACGGTGTTGGATTCGTACGACTGGGACGCCCCCCGGGAGTTGAATATGGCACACGAGGCCTGTGACCGATACGCGGGTACCGGAAACGTCGGGTTTGCGTGGGTCTCGGAGGACGGCGAGCTCTCGGAGTACACGTTCGCCGAACTCCGGGACGCCTCCAACCGGGTCGCCAACGCGCTCACCGATCTGGGCGTCGAACGCGGCGACCGCGTCGCGACCCTGCTCCCGAAAATCCCGGAGACGATCATCACCGTCCTGGGCGTCTGGAAGGTCGGCGCGATCCACGTACCGCTCTTTACCGCCTTCGAGAAGGGTGCCATCGAGTTCCGACTGGACGACTGCCTGCCCGAAGTACTGTTGTATCACGCCGACCACGACGAGACGGTCGCGAGCCTCGAAATCGGGTCCGATCCGGATCTCGTGAGCGTCGGCGACGGCGACGCTGGGGCGGCCTCGTACGCGTACGACGAGTTCGTTGAAACCCGATCGACAGCCTACGAGGTCACCCGGACGAGCATCGACGATCCATCGACGATGCAGTACACGTCGGGGACCACCGGCCCGCCGAAGGGCGTCGTCATGACTCATCGGGCGATCCCGACGCTGTATCCGCATACGAAATACGCGATGGACGTCACCGAGGACGATCTCGTCTGGGGGGCTGCCGACCCGGGCTGGTCGTTCGGGCTCTTTACCACCGGGTTCGCGCCGATGACGCTCGGCGCCACCCGATTACTTCACGCTGGGCGGTTCGATGCTGATCACTGGGTCCGGATCCTCGACGAACACGACGTCACGATCCTGGGTGCCGCCCCCAGCGCGTACCGGGGTATCGTCGCTGCCGGCGAGGACGTACTTGCCGAACGGTCCTTCGAATCCCTCCGGGTCCTGAGCAGTGCGGGCGAGCCGCTGAATCCCGAGGTCTACGAGTGGTTCGAGGAGCATCTCGGCCTCGAGGTCCACGACACGTACGGGCTCACCGAAGCCGGAATGGTCGTCAACAACAACGCGGGGCTCGATATGGATATCAAAGCCGGCTCGATGGGGCGACCGGCCCCGGGCTTCGACGTCGATCTCGTCGACCCCGAAACCAGAGAGCCAGTCGGGACCGACGAAATCGGCGAGATCGTCGTCAAACCCAGGGAGTGGGCACTGATGAAAGAGTACTGGGAGCGTCCCGAACAGACGGAAGCGACCTTCCACGACGGTTGGCTGTTGACCGACGACCTCGCGCGCAGAGACGCGGACGGTTACTACTGGTACGAGGGGCGCAGCGACGACGTCATCATCTCCTCGGGATACCGGATCGGCCCATTCGAGGTCGAGAGCAGCCTCATCGAGCATCCGATCGTCGCGGCGGCCGCCGTGATCGGCGTCCCCGACGAGCAGCGCGGGCAGGTGGTCAAGGCCTTCGTCGTCCCTGTCGAGACGCCCGATGATCCCGAGAAAACCCTCGAAGAGATCCAATCACACGTCAAAAACCGGCTGGCGAGACACGCCTATCCGCGCGAGATCGAGTTCATCGAGGAGCTCCCAAAGACGGCGACGGGGAAGATCCAGCGCTATCGGCTCGAGGAGCGAGAGCGCGAGTAGCCTGCGGTTACCCGTCCGATAGCGTCGACTTGGTGTCGACGCCGTACACGTTCGCCGGCGTTTCGACGTGGGCTCGATACAGCGCCGCCTCGTGGCCCGACTCGGCGAGCCACCGAGTCCGTTTCGGGACGGTCTTCGGCCCCAGCACCGCTCCCGGACGGTCTGGATCGTCGATGAAATCCGTCTCCATGAAGAACGGCCACTCGCCGCCGCAGGCGCGTTCGAGTTCGTCTTTGTGGGCTATCACGCTCGGGACCGGTCCCTCGACGTAGCCGCCCGCGTAGTGTTTGACGACGCGATCGCGGGCAAGCCCTTCGGCTTCGGCCCACTCGGCGATCGTCTCGAATTCCTCGCCCCCCTCGGTGTGAAGCTGGACCGCACAGCCGACCTCGGCGGCGCGGGCGAAAGCGTGGCGCATGACTTCGTTCGAGGCGTCCCACACCGCGTCGTCGACCTCGTAGTGGGGGCGTCCGGATTTGATCGCCAGCGCCGGCCCCTTGGCGACGAACTCGGCTGCGACGTCGATCCCGGCTTTCATCAGCTCCGCCGCTCCGTTGGGGTCGTAGCCCCGATCCGTGAGCTGTGAGACGAGTGCTGGATGCACACCGAGCACCGGCCAGGCCCGTCCCGGCAGCCTTTCGTCCGCCCGTTCGGTCGCCTCGATTGTGAGTTCGAACGTTTCCCGGAACCCCTCGGTATCGTCGACCTCGCCGACGAGATCCCAGGACGGCTTGTTGAGGACGTTCAGATGCGTTCCGCCGGCGTTCGCGAAATCCGTGGCGGCCTCGACCCCGCGTCCGTTGAGGGGATCGAGATGGAGATGGTTGTCGAGAATCGGCCCGTCGTACATGCTCAGCCGTTCGGCCGCCGGAGGCAAAACAACACTGTTACAGGACGCTGACGAGCCCGATACTCTCCAGCAGTAGCCAGCCGACGAAGGCGCCATAGAGGACGAGCATCGCGACCCCTTCGCCGTTCGTGATCGCCATCCCCGTCCGGGCGAACGTGAAGAGCACGATCGTCGCGACGACCAGAAACGCCATCATCGGGACTGCCGCGGTGAACGACAACGGCGTTGCGCCGGCCAGAAGCACTCCGGCCGGGATGGCGACGAGCAGATCGAAGATGTTGCTCCCGAGGACGTTGCCGAGCGAGACGGCCGGCTCGTCGATCCGGGCGGCGGCGACGCTTATGAACGCGTCCGGAAGGCTCGACGCTGCAGCGACGACGGTGAGACCCCACAGGAACGAGGGCGTTCCGAACGTCTCGCCGAGTCCGACCGCGGCGAAGACCAGCCCCTCGACGCCGGCGATAATCAACGCGATGCCGCCGACGAGCAGCGCCCACTCGACGAGCAGTGGCCGCCGCGACAGCGAGACGCTTCCCATATCGGACTCGCTCACGTCGAGGTACTGAACGAAAACGTACAGCCCGTAGAGCAAAAGCAGGGCGAACGCGAGCGGTCGGGTGAGGTTTCCTTCGAGTCCCGGCCCGTCGATCGGGTAGTAGATGACCGCAAGCGCGAACACGAGAAACAGCGCCGCGACCGAGAGCATGTAGAACTGGGCTTCCTTGTAGACGACGTCCCGGCCGGTATCGAGCGGTCGATCGGCCAAAAGTGTCGACAGCGAGGGGATGACCAGGATGTTGAACACCGCCGACCCGACGATGACGCCGACGCCGAGTTCGAACTCGCCGTACCGGATCGTCGCGATGACAGTACTGGCGATCTCGGGGGCCGACGACCCGACCGCCGCGATGAGCGTTCCCTGAACCAATCGTGGCAGGCCGTAGTGGCGTCCCAGCCGGCCCGACGCCCGTTCGAGCGCCGAGGACCCGGCCCAGACGATCGCCGTACCGACGATACCGATGCCGAGAAGTAATGCGACGCTGGCCATATCAATCCAGCGTGACCTCGTGTTGGGCGGCGTTCCGCAGCGCGTCGGAGCGGCCGTACGTGCTCGGGGCGACGGCGACTGTCCGCAGTCCTCGTTCGGCCGCGATCTCGAGTGCGGGCTTGAAATCGGTATCGCGCGAGACGACGACGACCGTGTCGATCCGCCCGGCGACGGCGGCTTCGACGACCTCGGCGGCGAGTTTGACGTCGACGTCGCCGCTCGTCGTCACGACCTCGAAACCGCGGGCCTCCGCGGCCTGAATGAGCCCGCCACCGGCGTTTTCGTCGACGTAGACACGCGCGATCGCGACCGCCCCTTCGTCGCGAGCGATCGCCCGGAGTTCGTCGAGATCGACGTCGAACTCCGACCGGAGGACGTTCGGGCCGTCGACGAAGATGCCGACGCGCGTCCGCCGGGCGAACAGCCGATCGAACAGATCCATACCCCGTCTCGGATCCCACTCGACAAATAAATACTTACTCCGGGCCCACGGAGGGCCGCCATGTCGCTTCGAACCCCACCGCTCGGCGACACCCACGCCGACGCGGGTGCGAAACTGACCGAATTCGGCGGCTGGGAGATGCCGGTCGAGTTCGACTCGATCCGGACCGAACACGAGGCCGTCCGCGAGTCGGTCGGCAAGTTCGACGTCTCACACATGGGCGAAATCGAGGTGTCGGGTCCCGACGCGACGGCACTCATGAACCGGCTGACGACGAACGACGTGGCCGAACTCGACCCGGGCGATGCCCAGTACGCGGCGATCACCGACGCTGACGGAACGATGCTCGACGACACCGTCGTCTATCGGCTTCCGGAGGGCGAACGGAGCGACGCCGACTACCTCTTCGTCCCGAACGCGGGCCACGACGCCGACGCGCACGATCGATGGGTCGATCACGCCGACGCGTTGGCTCTCGATGCGACCGTCGAGAACGCCACCAATACCTACGGGATGATCGCCGTCCAAGGTCCCGACGCGATCGATCTCCTCGAGGGACTCTGTGATTCTCCCGGGGCAGTGTCGCGGTTCAGCGTTGCGCCACGAGAGATCGCCGGCGTCGAGTGTCTCCTCGCCAGGACGGGTTACACCGGCGAGGACGGCGTCGAACTCCTCTTCGAAGCCGCCGATTCGGAAGCTCTCTGGTCGGCACTCGAATGCCAGCCCTGCGGGCTCGGCGCGCGGGACACCCTCCGTCTGGAGGCCGGGTTTTTGCTTTCGGGGCAGGATTTCGATCCCGAGTCGAACCCTCGAACGCCTTACGAGGCGGGGATCGAGTTCGCCGTCGATCTCGACACGGCGTTCGTCGGTCGCGACGCACTCGCGGCCCTCGCCGAGGACGGTCCCGAAGAGACGTTGGTCGGCTTCCGGCTCGAAGCGCGCGGCATCGCCCGGCACGGCTACGAGATCCGCGCCGACGGCGATACGGTCGGGGCCGTCACCAGCGGGACGATGAGCCCGACGCTCGGTGAGGCGATCGGCCTCGGATACGTCCCCGTCTCTCACGCCGAACCGGGAACCGAACTCGGGATTGTCGTCCGCGGCGAGCCGAAGCGCGCAGTCGTCGAAGCGCTGCCGTTCTACTGATCGGCGTCCGCATCGAGGACGTCGACATCGGTGATCTCGAACCGAGCGCCTCCATCGCGACCTTCGGTCACTCGGATCGTCCAGCCGTGGGCGTTGACGATCTCTTCGACGATACTCAGGCCGAACCCGACACCCTGTGGTTCCGTCGAATAGCCGGCTTCGAACACCTCGGTTCGTTTGTTGGGGTCGATCCCGGGACCGTCGTCCTCGATATAGAATCCGTCTTCGAGCTCCCCGACGACGATGCGCACGTCACCGCCGCTGTGTTCGACAGCGTTGCGGAGCAGGTTCTCGAGCAATCGCCGGAGCCGTCCACTGTCGGCCCGGATAGAGCGATCAGCTTCGACGACGATATCCGCGGTATCCGTGGCCACGTTCCGCCACGACGATTCGACCATCGCCGCGAGATCGACCGGTTCGGTGTCGGCAACGCTCTGGCCGTCCCGTGCGGCCGTCAGGACGTCCTCGATCAGCGTCCTGATCCGGTCCAGTGCGTCGGCGGCAGCGTCGAGGTCGTCGGTGTCGCACTGTTCGCGTGCGAGTTCGATCCGACCCTCCGCGACACCCAGGGGGTTTCGGAGATCGTGTGAGAGAACCTCCGCGAACTCCTCGAGCCGTTCGTTTTGCCGTTCGAGTTCGCGTTCCCGTTTCTTTCGATCGGTGATCTCGCGGCTGATTACCATGAACCGATCTTCGCCCTGTAGATCCAATCGCACGAGATGGACCTCGACGGGAACGGTCGAGCCATCACGACGCTCGTAGACGGTCTCCAGCCGCATCGGATCGTTGACATCGATCCGGTCCCACATCTCGTATGCCTCCGCCGGAGTCAGCTTTTGATCTATCTTCCAGATCTTCGTCCCGAGCACCGCGCCTTCGGTGTATCCGAGTTCTTTGTAGAACCGCCTGTTCGCGTCGAGGATCGTTCCCTCGGCGTCGTGGATGTCGATCATGTCCGGCGAGTTCTCGAACAGCGCTTCGAGCCGCCGCCGCGTCCGAATGTCGTCCGTGATATCGACGTAGATGGCGTACGCCTCCGGCGTCTCGGCTTCGGGGTCTATCAGAACGATCTCGGCCTGAAACTCACGGATCCCGTCGGCTGTCTGCCGGCTCAGTTGTCGGCTCACGTGGCCGGTCTCGAAGAGTTCCCGATTGATCGCATCGCCCGATCTGGCTGTGCCGTCCGGGACGACGTAGGAATCGATGTTCGCCCCGACGAGCGTTTCGGCGTCGTATCCGAACATCTCCTCGAAAGCCGGATTGACCTGCCGAACGATCGGTTCGCCGTCTTCGAACTTCGATCGGATGGCCGCCACCGGGAGGCTCTCGAACAGCGTCTTGAACCGGTCCCGTTCGTGTTGTAATTCCTGTTTTCGCTTCTCCCGGTCGGTGACGTCCTGAAACTGTGAAAAGACGGCGACGGTTTCGCCGTCGTCGTCGGTAACGATACGGTTGTGCCACTCACAGATGATCCGTTCACCGTCCTTTCGGACGTTCTCGTCGATACTGTGGTAACCTCCTGTCCCCGCTGCGAGCGCGTCGGTGATTTCGTCGACTTCCTCGTAGTTTTCCTCGGTGACGAGTTTTTCCCAGGTGTGTCCCCGGAGTTCCTCCTCGGAGTATCCGAGGATCTCCTCGCCGGTTTCGTTCAGCCGTACGATCTCGAAGTCCTCGTTGTACTCCAATACGCCGAGCGGCGATTGCTCAATAAAAAGCGAGAGCCGCTTTTGACTGGCCTCGAGCGCCCGCTTCGAGCGGTACTGTTCGACCGCGTTCCGGACCCGATTCGCGAGAACGGTGTACTGGTCGGTGCCCCCGCCTTTCTGTAGGTAATCGGTTACGCCGGCGGAGACGGCGTCGCTGGCGATTTCCTCGCTGCCCTGCCCGGTAAACAGCACGAACGGGAGTTCGGGACGCGTCTCACGGACGCGTTCGAGAAACTCAAGCCCGTTGGTCCGGGGCATATCGTAGTCGCTTATGATGCCGTCGAACTCCTCGGAGAGCAACTCGATCCCCTCGGCGACACTTGTCGCAGTCACCACGGTGAACGCGTCGTCCTCACGCTCGAGAAACGTCGACGCGAGATCGAGAAATTCCGGCTCGTCGTCGACGTGGAGCAGCCGGATCTCCCCCTGCATACTGTGTGTCTCTAACTGAATATAATTATAGGTTCGGTTGCCCCGGTCGACGAGGATACCAAAGCCGACAACTCTACAATCCCGTCCCCGGATGTTGCAGGTATGAGCTTCGAGATACCCGATGACTGTCGATATCAGGACACCCACGAGTGGGTCCGCGAGGACGACGGGACGGTCCGGATCGGTATCACTGACTTCGCACAGGACGAACTCGGTGATATCGTCTTCGTCGAGTTGCCGTCAGTCGGAGAGACGATCGAACGCGGCGTCGAGTTCGGCGTTATCGAGTCGATCAAGGCGGTCTCGGATCTGTACGCACCGCTTACCGGTGAGGTCGCGGCAGTCAACGACGACCTCGTCGACGCCCCCGAACTCGTAAACGAGGACCCCTTCGGTGACGGTTGGATGCTCGAGGTCGAGTCGACCGACGAAACGGAGTTCGACGAGCTGCTCTCGGCGGCGGCGTACGACGACCAGATCGCCTGACTGCACCGACCAAACACTCTATCGGGACCGTCGTGTGAGCATGTATCTCTAGACTACCGGGGTACAAACACATAAGACGCCGCCGACCGTATTTGTACTCGCTAAATGGTCGATCCGACCCAGCTTGCAGAGAGCAAGTCCATTCACCGGCAGACTGGGAAGACCTTCTACTACGCGACACGGCTGTTGCCGGAACGGGTCCGCCACCCGACGTACGTGCTGTACGCGTTCTTCCGGGTTGCCGACGAAGTGGTCGACAATCCGAACGGGCTGTCGCCAGCGGAGCAAAACGAACGACTCCTCGAGATCGAAGCTGCCGCGCTCGGACGGGAGCAGACCGACGATCCCGTCCTCGCGGCGTTTTCCGAGGTTCGCGAGCAATATGGGATCCCCGACGAGGAGATCGAGGTGTTCATCGACGCGATGCGGTCCGATATCGAGAAGTCACGGTACGAGACCTACGACGAACTGGAGTCGTACATGCGCGGTTCGGCCGCCGCCGTCGGCGTTATGATGACGATCGTTATGGAGACCGACGACGCCGAAGCCGCCCTCCCGAAGGCCCGCCGGCTCGGTGAGGCGTTCCAGCTGACGAACTTCCTCCGCGACGTGGGCGAGGACGTCGCCGACCGGGATCGGATCTATCTCCCGATGTCGACGCTTGAGGCCTGTGGCGCCGATCCGGCCGACATCGAAGAACGACGGTTCACGAACGAGATCGGCGCGGCGATCGAACGCGAACTCCGGCGCGCAGAGGGGCTCTACCGCGAGGGGGTCGCGGGAATCAAATACCTCCCCGCGGACTGTCAGTTGCCGGTCCTGACGGCTGCGGTTCTCTATGCGGACCACCACCGGCTCATCCGTAACCGCGACAACGATACGGTCACCGAGACGCCCTCGCTCGGAACGCTGCGTAAGATCGTGCTCGTCGCGAAGACCCGGCTGTACTGGGAGTGGAACAACGATCCCGAGGCCGTCTTCGCGAAGGTAAGCGAGGTTCCGATGGTCGACGACGATTCGGTCGCAAAGACACGTCCCCGCGACTCGCTGCCGACGAGTTGAGGCGTTCCGCCGACCGTCCACCGAGGGCGCTTTCCGGCTCTTAGCGTTCTGGAAAATCGAACCGATCAGTCCGCCACAACCCGGCGCCGAAGACAACGGCCAACACCGCGGGTATCCAGTTGCCGAAATAAACGTTAACGACGCCCCACAGGACGACAAAACTGACCAGATCGTCCAGCATGAACTCACAGCTTTCGAGGCGTGCCAGGACCGACTCCCGATCGAACACCGCATCGAGGATCGTCACAGCGACGGTCGCTGACAGCGCCCAGCCCAAGTAGTTCATCCAGGGAACGCCGTAGTACGCGCCACCGCCGCCGTAAGCCCAAAATCCGACCGAGACCGCTGCCGGATCCAAGACGAGATCCATCCCGATGACGGCGAGGATCACCGCAGGGATTCGGGCGGTGGTCGACCGGGCGACCCGTTCCGAAAGAAGCAAACAGAGCAGGTACGCATTCACGACGAGCGGAATAAAAAACAGCGGCAGTGCGGCCGGTACGGCACCGCCGAGCATCGGCCCGAGATCGACGCCGTATTCGAACGCACCGTACGGGTAGCCGGTGATGACGCCGACAGTCTCGATCGCGTAGGTGTATCCACAGAGTGCGACGAGGCCGGCCGCGGCTTTTCGAGAAACGAGCGGCGCCATGCCAGCAACGAGCGGGAGCCGCATCACGGCGACGCCGAAGAGCAACAGATAGGGGTTAAACGTCAGCGGCCCGGGCAAAAGCGTCTCGGCGGAGGCCAAGAGCGTGACCGCGCCGACCGCGGGAAAGACCACGGCGATCGTAAACCGGTTGTCCTCGACGACCCCATCGAGTTCGCGCTCGACTCGCCGCCTGGCCGGTAGCTCGACGCTAGCCATACAGCATCACCCACAGCGCGGCCAGCGTGAACAGCGTCCCGACGGCCGTATTGAGCGCCGGAAACCACCAATAGGCGCGGTCAACCGAGATGTCCGTCGCGGCGACGGTCACGGTGAAGACCGGATAGATCACGAGAACGGCGGCGAAAAACGGATGGATCGTCCCGAAGACGGCGGCTGCCGCGAGCCAACAGCAGCCACAGTAGACGTAAGTTCGCGTCTCGCCGAGCCGTGTCGCAGTCGTTTCGATCCCGGCCGCTCGGTCGGGCTCGATGTCCGGGATCGCCGAGAAGGTGTGCATCCCCATCGCCCATAGCCACCCGCCAGCGACCGCGGCCACCGGGGGGGCACGCCCGGCAACGGCGGCGTAGGCGATGGCTCCCGGAAGAACGTACAGCCCGTTCGATAGCGAGTCGAGAAACGGCGTCGTCTTGAACCGGAACGGCGGCGCACTGTACTCGACTGACAGGAGGAGAAACGCCATCATAGCAACGCCCCCCGCTGCCGGTAACAGAGGCAGGAAAGCGACGCCGAGCAGACCGGTAACCGCCACGAACAAAGCGACCAGCCGGCCGCCCCGATACCGGACCTCGCGGTCGCCTTTCTTCGGGTTCTCCGTGTCGATATCGGCGTCGAAGAGGTCGTTGACACCGTACAGGAAGACGTTCGCGGGAAGCAGAAAGTAACCGAACAACGCAATCGCGATCGGCGAAAAGAGGTCTGTGGGGCCTTCGGCGGCATAGGCGACACCGACGATGACCGGACCCGCCAGATACAGCCAGAAACGCGGCCGCGAGAGCCACAGCAGGTATCCGGGAGTGCTCTCCGGGCTCGGGAGGAGACGGTTCAACAGGGGGTCGGTCATGCTGCGTCGTCGAGCAGGGCGGATGCGGTGTGTTCGCCGCTTATCAGACACATCGGGACGCCGATCCCGGGCGTGGTGTACGAGCCCGTGAAGTAGAGCCCCGGGCAGGCGTCCGAACGGTGCGACGGGCGGAACAGCGCCGTCTGTTTGAGCGTGTGTGCGAGCCCCAGCGCCGTCCCTTCCATGCTGTTGTATCGTTCCGTGAATTCGGTAACGGAGAACTGCTCTTCGAAGACGATCCGATCCCGCAGATCGACGCCGGTGTTTTCGGCGATATCGTCGAGCACGAGGTCGCGGTACCACGTTCGGACCTCCTCGGTGTCGTCGAGACCGGGCGCGACCGGGACGAGCGCAAAGAGATTCGAATGGCCCTCGGGGGCGACGTCGTCGTCCGTCTTCGAGGGGACACAGAGATAGTAGGCCGGGTCCTCGGGCCAGGCCGGATCGTCGAATATCTGCTCGAAGTGCTCGTTCCAGTCGGTCGGAAAGACGAGGGTGTGGTGTTTGAGCGGCTCGACATCGCCCTCGACGCCGAGATACAGCAGGAACGCCGACGGCGAGTACGTCCGGGAATCCCAGTACTCGGCGTCGTACTGTCGTTCGTGTTCGGGCAGGAGTTCCTGTTCGGTGTGTGCGTAATCGGCGTTGCTGACGACGTAATCAGCCTCGAAGGCCCCGGCCTCTGATTCGACGGTAAAACCGTCCCGACGGTTGACGATCTCGGACACTTCCGCATCGGTCACGTACTCGACACCCATCTCCCCACCCAACTCGACGCAGGCGTCGACGACGGATGAGAGCCCGTTCTCGGGGTAGTAGACGCCGAGGTTGAAATCGACGTGGCTCATCATGTTGTAGATCGCCGGCGTGTTGTGCGGCGCGCCGCCGAGGAAGACGAGCGTGTACTGCATGATCTGTCTGAGCTTCGGGTTCTCGAAGTACTTCGCGACGTAGTCGTCCATCGTTCCCAGCAACTGCAGTCCGACCGGCGCGGCGGTCATCACGTCCAGATCGATCCAGTCACGCAGGCGGGGACGATCCGTATAGATAAACTTCTCCATCGCGACGTCGTAATGCTCCTCGGACGTATCGAGGTAGTCGTCGAGCGCCTCGCCGGCCCCCTCCTCGTAGGACTCGAAGAGCGTCCGCATCTCGCCGCGGTCGGCGGTGACGTCGATCTGGTCACCGTCCTTGAAGAAGATCCGGTAGTGGGGATCGAGCGGCTCGAGGTCGTAGAAATCCGAGGGTTCGCGCCCGAAGTGCCCGAAGAACCGCTCGAAGACGTCAGGCATCAAATACCACGACGGCCCCATATCGAACCGGAATCCGTCGGCTTCGAGCACCGAAGCCCGGCCCCCGAGTCCGTCGTTCTTTTCGAGTACCGTGACGTCGAGGCCGGCGTCCGCGAGATAGCACGCCGACGAGAGGCCACCGAATCCCGAACCGACCACGACGACGGAAGGAGAGTGAGACATACACGACTGTAGGGGCGCGGACCTCATTAAAACGGGTGTGGAAGAAGTTATCACGGGGAAACGACCTTGCCGTCCCGGCCCGTTGCCCAAGTATGCACACGGCAGTCGTTACGGGCGGATCACGCGGTGTCGGCCGGGAGATCGTCGAATCGTTCGCCGAGCACGGCGTCCACGTCGTCGCGTGCGCCCGCGACAGGGACGAAATCGAATCTGTCGCGGCCGACCTCGAAGGCGCTGACGGGGCGGTGACTCCCGTTCGGGCGGACGTACGCGACGAGTTCGACGTCGAGCGGCTGATGGAGACGGCCGCTCGCGCCGGCCGAACCGGCGGTATCGACTGTGTGATCGCGAACGCCGGCGTCTACCATGGGCCGGCGGGCGAGACTCCACTTTCCGAGGTGGCCTACTCGGTCTTTGACGACACGCTCCGGACGAACGTTCGGGGGGTCTTCGCGACCCTCCGGGAAGCGGTGCCACACCTGTCTGACGACGCCCGTGCGTTCGTCCCGTCGGGCCGTATCGCTCGCGAGGCGACAGCGGGCTATGGCGTCTACGCGATCTCGAAGGCCGGTGCGGAGGCGGTCGCCCGTCAGTTCGCCGCCGAGTCCGGAACGCCCACCGCCGTCCTCGATCTCGGTCAGCTGGAGACCGAACTGACCGGAAATGCGGGCGGGCGGGATCCCGCGGACATCGCGCCGATGTTCTGGTGGGCAGCGACCGAAGCGGACGTAGAGACCATCGACGGGACGGTGATCGGGCTTCGCGAATGGAAAAAGGCGACACGGTAGCCGAGCCGGGGATCATGGCCCCGGCGCGGGTTTGAAACCCGTCGGCTCCCACAGGCAGGTATGACGCTTTACGACGCTGTTTCGGCGCTGCCGCTTCGGATCGAGGGATACGACCTTTCACATCCCGAACGCGACACGTCGAGCGGCTTCACTCGCACGACGACTGTCGTCTCGCTGTACGGCGAGGGGAACACGGGGCGTGGCGAGGACGTCACCTACGAGAGCGAGGCGCATGACGCGCTTCGGGACGTCGACGACCCCTTCGAGTTGGCCGGGACCTACACCGTCGACTCGTTCTCGGGGTCGATCTCGGAAACCGATCTCTTCTGTGGACGATCGCCGGATCAGTCAGCGTTCCGCCGCTACCGTCGGTGGGCTTTCGAGAGCGCCGCGCTGGACCTGGCGCTGAAACAGGCCGGAACCGACCTCGCGACCCGCCTCGATCGGACCTACGACCCGGTCAGATTCGTCGTGAGCACCCGCCTCGACGATCCGCCGACCGGCGATCGGATCGATGCGTGGCTCCGCCGGGACCCCGAACTGGAGTTCAAACTCGATCCGACGCCAGCCTGGACTGAGGCCCTCGTCGAGCGTCTGGCGGCGACGGACGCCGTCCGAACGGTCGATCTGAAGGGATACTACGAGGGAACCGACGTGGATCAGTCCGCGGATCCCGAACTGTACGAACTCGTCGTCGAGGGGTTCCCGGGAGCGCTTATCGAGGACCCCGAACTGACCGACGAAACGCGGCCACTGTTCGACGGCCACAAAGAACGGGTGGCATGGGACTATCCGATCGACGGCGTCGAAAGCGTCGAGTCACTCCCGTGGGACCCCGAGTGGCTCAACATCAAGCCGTCGCGGTTCGGCTCCATCCGGTCGCTCTTCGAGACGATCGAGTACTGCCGCGAGCACGGTATCGATTGCTACGGTGGCGGCCAGTTCGAACTCGATGTCGGGCGGACGCATCTGCACGCGCTCGCTTCGCTGTTCTACCCCGAGGGGCCGAACGATGTCGCCCCCCGCGGATACAACGCCCCGACACACAGTGATGGTCTCCCTTCGAGTCCCCTTTCGCCGCCGGATGACCCATCCGGAATGATGTGGAAAGCAGACACGGGTGGAGACGAATAGAAATCATACTATAATATATACGGTAGTAAAATACAGACTAAACAAATTTGGTAGTAGTGTATCATGACATACACGCACCCATTATTATACTCAAAAATATCACCTGTTGGAAAAATAAGACAGAAATTTGTAAAATAGGCTTAAATACTGACAAAACGTATTCGGGCCTCGTTAGTCAAAATGTAATATATCTGCTTTGTTGATCCTCCTGTGTCCTACATATAAACTACAGCGAGGCGGCTGTATTGTTCTATCTTCTAATTTTCTATCCACGCTCGATCAAACCGCCGAAGCCTTCCCGTTTAGATCTCCTCGACGCGTCGGTACTCGTCCGGAAGAGCGGCTGCGTCCTCGGGCAGAAGCGCCACGACGAGATGCTCACTGAACTCCTCTACGTACTCGACCAGGGCAGCGATCCGCTCGGAGTCGATCGCCTCCAGCGAATCAAGCAGCATGAACGGAACCGTATCGTAGACCTCGTGAGCGAGATAGCCGGCCAAGGCGAAGACGAGTCCGGTCACCTCGCGTTCGCTCTCGCTCAGGTGATCGACGGTGTCCTCGTAGGTCGCCCCCGCATCGGTCTGTCGAATGATATGGAGCTCGAAGACGCTTTTCGTGACCGTGCGCCGCCCCTCGCGAACGTCGCGCTCGACGCGTTCGAGCCAGATCCGCTCTAAGTTGCTGTATCCGAGCCGTTCGAGCACCGAATCCATGTGATCGTTGAACTCCTCGACGGCTTGCCGTTCGATGCGATCGATCCGTGTCCGGAGGTCCGCTATCGTGGCCGTGAGCTCTTCGCGACGTGTTCGGAGTTCGCTTTCGGCGTCGAGCCGTTCTTCGACGTCCGTGATCTCCGATTCGATGTCGTCGAGTTCACCCTCCAGCCGCCCGAGTTCGTATTCGAGCTGGTTTGCCGCCTTGTGGATGTCGAGGACCTCTTGATAACTGTCGTCTTCGAGGTCTTCGATCTCGGATTCGAGTGTTTCGATCTCGTTTTGAAGCGTCTCCCGGCGATCGGTGAGCCGCTCGATGCCCGATTTGCCGCGCTCGATCTCGTCTTCGAGCTTCGATCGGCGGCGCTGGAGTTGCTCTCGGCGGCGCTGTTTGCTCCTGAGTTCTTCGACCTCGTCGGTCAGTTCGTCGAGTTCGTCCTCGATGTCGGTGATCTCCCCCAGCTTACTCTGGCTGAGCTCTCGGAGCCGACTCACGGTCGTTTCGATCTGGTCGCGGGGAACGTCGCTACCGCAGGTCCAGCACGTTACCGTCTCATCCGGGAGTAACTCCTCGGTGATGTCTTCGTCCCCCGTGTTTTCGAGTACGTCGAGCAGATCGGCGTCCTCGTCCTCAAGCATCTCCTGGTTGAATCGGATGACGCTCTGAACGTCGTTGATCTCGGCTTCGAGGCTCCGTTTTTCGCCTCGCAGGCGGTCGATCCGCGTCTCGAGTTCCTCAATTTCGCCCATCGGCGTCTCGGGAAGCTCCTCGAACTCGCGATCGAGTTCACGCTTCCGCGCACGCGTCGATTCGAGGCTTTCGCGTTCAGTCTCGAGTTCGTATCGGATCTCTTCGAGTTCGGAGCGTTTCGATCTGAGGTCCGCGAGTCGCTCTTCGAGTTCGGCCTTCTCTTCGCGTGTCTGTTCGACGTTCGCGTCCCGCGCTTCGAGTTCTTCCTCTTTGGCCGCCAGATCGGCTCTGGCTGTTTCGACTTCCGACTGGAGTTTCTGTCGTCGCTCTTCGAGTTCCGGTCGTCGGTTCTTGAGATTCTCGAGTTCCTGAAGTTCCCGGTCGAGTTCGTTTCGTTGGTTGAGATGCCGATCGATCTCCCGCTGTATCTCGTCGGTGTCGATCGGTCGCATGATGAGATCCCGAAGATCGCCGCCCGTGGCGACGGCCCGGCGCGCCTCGTTCGATTCGAGAAGAAACGCGAAGAGATCCGCGAGGGTCG
>Ga0209946_1000073_pt1 | contig 37417 bp, 33 predicted proteins | sample SalPon2_A_H2O_MG_FD_185704 | JGI IMG/M metagenome (GOLD analysis project Ga0209946, IMG submission 185704) | Salt pond water microbial communities from South San Francisco under conditions of wetland restoration - Salt Pond MetaG R2_A_H2O_MG... | ecosystem: Environmental > Aquatic > Non-marine... | reverse complement strand
CCCGTCGCTCAGATCCGCACGACAGGCGAGCAACTCGATGGCATCGGCGTTGTACGCCCGAAAGCCGCTCTGCGTGTCGGCGACCCGCTCCGAGGAGTAACCAAGCCGCAACGCGGTGCCGGTGAGCCCGTTGACAACTCCCAGTCCGGCCCGGCGGTACAGCGGCATATCCGTCTCTGCCCCCTCGACGAATCTGCTCCCGATGACAATCTCAGCGTCCGAGGATCGCTGCGCGTCGACGAGGCCAAGCACATCGGTAGGGTCGTGCTGTCCGTCGGCATCGATGACGACGAGGTGGTCGACGTCAGCTTCGTACGCGGTGGTAAACAGCGTCCCCAACGCGGCTCCGTAGCCGCAGTTCTCGTCGTGTTGAAGCACCGTTGCACCGGCCTCGGCGGCCGCCGCGGCGGTCCGGTCGTCGCTCCCGTCGTCGACGACCAGCACGTCCACGGCCGATGCACGCGCAGCGCGAACGACATCGCCGACAGTATCGGCTTCGTTGTACGCGGGAATCCCGATTACCACGTCACTCGTGAGCCGGCGTCCGGTCGGATTGGAGGCTGTCGTACTCATGGCAGTTGGCATAGCGACCGACGGCACGGCCGTGGTGAAACTGACACCGTAGTAAGACATTGTTACGAGCTTCCTGCGGACTGACGGCCATAAGTGACAACCAGCCGGTCTCTCGACAGATCCGACCAGCTAACTTAGCGAGTCGCAAACTGTGTATTCCGTGGTTGTTTACGACGAAAAATGCTGAGCGGCCGCTACGGGATATGCGCCAGTTACGGCACACGTGGGACATAAGATACTGCTACTGGAATAAACGATAACAGAAACTAAGATTCACCAGACACGTCGGGAAGGTAGCCGCTTACCAACTAACAGTTCCAGAGCTCACGATAGCGACTGGTGCCACGTGGGGCAGTGTTGGTGACGGGCAGGACCACCGAGGTGCGGGGTCAGCACAGCCAGATATCTCGCGACGACCGTGCTCATACTGTCGGCTATATGCTCACAGAAGCGTTCGCCACTCTGGAGTGAAAGTATCTCCACATACGCACAGCCAACAGTATCACTATCAGTCGCTCTCGTCCGTGTCCCCAGCGAAGTGGCCGTCTCCTCCACCACCGGCAAGATAACTGACGTACCCCCTGAGCATCCCGATGTCGGCCACGAGTTGCCCCAGCGACCGGAGTGCCGTCGCGGTCGCAGTCGGGCCGGTGTAGTGACTCGGGACGAATATGAACCGAAGCATCCGCCGGGTGACGTTCTCGTTTCGGATGACGTAGTAGGGGACGGCCTCGCGTCCATGTCGATACTTCTTCTCTAGGTAGTCACGCAGCGATTCGGCAAAGGGATGATCGACGACCAGATCCGGGCAGTACCAGACGTCGTAGTTCGTACGGAGCCGGTCGATGAGCTCCGTCTCTTCGTGGCCGTAGGGGAGTCGCTCGTCGAACCCCCCGATGTCTTCGATGACTTGACGGCGGACCGCCATATTACAGCCCACGACCCTCTCAGTGACGTGGCCAGTGTCGCCTTGGTCGTAGTCGCTGGAGGACACCGGGCGGAGATAGTCCGCGCCGGTGTCCCGAATCCGGCCCGTCACCGCCTGGTGCTCGTCAAGCAGTGCAGAGACACGCTGAAAGTAGTCCCCTCGTGGCTCCGAGTCGTCGTCGAGAAAGACCAGTTTGTCCACGGTGGCCTCGCGAATCCCCGCATTTCGCGCCGCCGAGGCGCTCGCATCGTCCCGGACGATGAGTTCGGCATCGACGGGCGACGCGCGGAGTTTCGGCTCCCACTGGAAGCTCCTGTCGGCGTCGAGGGTCGGGATGATGATCGCGATAGCCGGCATGGTTCTATCGGCGTCGTCCCGGCCATTGGTTAGCCACGACCTGCGAACGCACGACACGGGTACTGGCCGAGTCGGAAATAAGCCAAGCGAAACGCCCTGCGACCGTAGTAAGCGTATACTAATCCCCGAATTTCGCGTTTTCTTGGCCGCAAGATGGGATACGATATCGGATTTATTGGCACGGGTGCGGATCCGGACGATCCGGATCGAGAGGGGTTCGCGATGGCGTACCGCCACGCCGCCAGCTACGAAGCGCTCGATAACTGCCGGCTGACCACGTGCGCGGACATCGTCCGCGAGAACGCCGAGCGATTCGCCGCCGAATACGGTATCGAACACGTCTACGAACAGTACGAGCGGATGCTCGCGGAAACACAACCCGACATCGTGAGCGTCTGTGTGCCGCCGGGTCTGCACGCCGACATCGTCATCGACTGTGCCCAGACGGGGGTGCCCGAAGCCATCCACTGCGAGAAACCCATGGCAAAGACCTGGGGCGACTGCAGGGAGATGGTCGAGGTATGCGAGGCCGAGGGGATCCAGTTGAGTTTCAACCATCAGAAGCGATTCAGCGGCCCCGTCCGCGAGGGCAAACGGCTGCTCGACGACGGTGCCATCGGCGAACTGGAACGACTGGAGTTCGGCGAGGAGCATCTCTACGACACCGGAACACACGTCTTCGACATCTGCTCGTACATGACCGATGAGGCGCCCGTGGACTGGGTCATGGGCCAGGTCGACTACCGCACTGAGAACGTCTGGTTCGGCGCGCACAACGAGAATCACGGTCTGGCGACCTGGGCGTACGAAGACGGCACTCGCGGGCTGGCAATGACCGGCGAGGGAAGTGACTTCGTCGACTGTTATCTCCGCCTCCGCGGGAGCGACGGCTGCATCGAAATCGGTCCGGCTGACGGACCACCGCTCCGCCTCCGCCGGGGCAGCGGATGGAAGCGGATCGACACGGATCGGGAGGGAATCCACAGCACGTCGCCGGGTCGGCTCGGACGCGCTCGAAATATCCTCGTCGCGAAGCTCCCGCTCGTCGAACGCGAGGATGGACCTAACGCGACCTATACCGAGCGCGCGATCGCCGAAGTCGTCGCCGCCCTGGACGAGGGTCGACCGCCAGAGATCGGCGGCCGGGCCGCGCTGCGATCGACTGAACTCATCTTCGCGAGCTGGGAGTCGGCGCGCCGACGCGCCCGTATCGACCTGCCGCTCGACATCGATGACAACCCGCTGGAGAGTATGGTCGATACAGGCGAGCTTCGCCCCCGGACACCGACCACCGACGGTGGGTAGTAACGGCTTACTACCGCCGTAACCGCGCGGACCCCGGAACTGCGCCGTAGCCGAGATGGGTTGTACATGTCAGCGAAATCTGCCGATTTGGTGATTAAACGAATGCACTGTATTAGCACTCGGCATTCACTCGATGATTCTTGGTAGTGAAAAGTGCCTATGGCAGTGATAGCTGGTAATAATCGTTAATTAAGACTATACTAACGGTCGAGTCGCGCATGGACGACAATAGCGAACGGAAGAAGAAGGGACTTACCGCACTGCTCGATCGTGGTAATCAGATCGTAACCCGGGACACGGAGGACGAGGAGACGACTGGGGAGGGTGGGTTACTGATGGATCGACGGACCTATTTGGCGGCGGCCGGCCTGACGACCGCGGCGATGGCCGGCTGCACGGGCCGCGACCGTGGCGAGACGGTCCGTCCGATGTCGGCGTTTGGCTACGGTGGCTCACCGGTGCTACAGCAGACATCCTCACTGACAGTCTCGGAGTCGGAGCCCAACGACCGCGAGGGAAACGCCGACGCGATCAGCCTCGGGGCGACTGTCAGCGGGACGCTCGCGGTCAACGACAGCGACTGGTTCCTCGTTGACCTCTCGGCGGGCAGTGATGTCACTGTCGAGTTCTCGCGGAACGCGTCGAGCGGCGTCACCGCCGTGATACTGTACCATCCCGACGGAACGTTCAGCAATCTCCGGTACGTGTCGACCGACGATCCGGTCGCTATGACCCAGACAATCGAGACGGCGGGGACCTACTTCGTCCAGATTGTCGACACCCAGGACAGCGACGGCGGCTACACGTTGACTGTTAGCGACGGGACGACGACGGTCACCCCGACACCGACGGAAACTGCCACGCCCGAACAGACCGAGACGGCGACACCAGTCATCACGGAAACCGCGACGCCGACGGAGACTGCAACGCCCGCTGAGGACGACTACGGTGAGCAGGGCTACGGCGACTACGGCTACGGCGGTATTGCTACGTAAGAGAGAGACATGAGCGATAGATACACCACTCCGAACGAAGGGACGCTGGACTGGCACGTGCCGTTGAACGAGAACTTCGAGCAGCTCGACCGCGACGTCGAACTACGAGACCAGGAAACGAACATCGACCAGTACGAGCCAGCGGTCGGCGCGAAGTTTTTCGCGACGGACTCGGGCGCCATTTACAGTGGAGACGGCTCGGCTTGGACACTCGTCGGCTACGCGACGCGAGCGGTCGGCGGCGATATCGGCCACTACGTCAACTATGCCGACGGTCTCGTCGACGAACCCGTCAACGACTTCCTGTTCGGTGACACCGAGTCGCTGGAAGTGACCCGGGCGGCGTTCCCGATAAAGGGTATCGCGAGCGACCAGTCCGTCACCGGCGCGACGCTTCGCGTCTACGAGGGCGAGACGCTGCTAGTCGAACTCGAGGGCAACACCTACCAGACGGCCACCGAAGCCGACTCCGGACCCTGGGTGGCGGAGACCGGCCCAGTCACCGTCACGGTCACGAACCAGACGGGATCGTCCATCGCGGCGATTCCGAAAGTGTGGGCCAACATCAGGAGATAAGAGATGGCGACACTCAACGTCCAGGACTACGGTGCCGTCGGGGACGGAAACACGGACGACACGGCCGCGATTAACGACGCTATCGGCGCCGCCGGGGCGGGCGACACCGTCGTGATACCGGCGACGGCCGACCACTACCTCGTCAGCGCCAGCAACCGCGCGGCGGTCGATTTCACCGGCGTCGCCGACGACGTGACCATCACTGGCGAGGGCCCCGGATCCATCCTGAAGATGGACGACGTGACCGACGGAAAGAACCAGTGGGTACTCGGCGCCGAAGCCAACAGCGGAACCCTCTCTGGCATCACCATCCGAAAGCTCACGCTCGACGGGAGCCGCGAGGTCAACGGGTCCAAATCAACCGCGGGCTTCAACCTCTATCCGGGTGGAGGCGGCCACACCATCCGAATCGAGGACGTCATCAGCGAGAACTGCGCCGGGACCGGGTTCAGCAACCGGGGTGCGAGCGAACTGACGCTGCGCCGGGTCACGTCCCGAGACAACGGACAGCACGGCTTCGACTTCACCGGCGACGAACAGGGCCAGGCCACCGACGCGCGGTCGCTGAAGGCTGTCAACAACGACGGCACCGGCCTCGACTTCCACAACGGCGACCACGTCGCTGAGGACGTCTACTGTGACAGCAACCGCAGCGGGACGAAAATGGGAGCCACCGGTGGCAGCGCCGACTCCGTCGTTCTCCGGAACGCGAACCTCCGGAACGCCCGAGAGAACAGCGGGTTCCGGGAGACGATGCCCGACGGCGCGGGCACTGACGTCACGCTCGACAGCGTGCAGGTCATCGACGCCGATCTGCACGGCTTCCGCCTCTCGAACTCGGCGAACTACACAATCACGGAGATACTCACAGACGGGACCGGGTACGGACCGCAGAACCGCGCGCCGATCTACATCACGGACTCGGCATCCATCGACGCTGACGTCGTCCGGTCACAGAACGCGAGATACGGGCCGGGCATCCGGAACGACTCGCCCGAACCGAGCTCGATCAGCGAGTACTACCACTACAACAACCCGGGGGGAGCCGTCGACGGTGATGTCGATATTGGAACCCGGTACAACGAGGAATCGGCGGAACTGGACGTGCCGGGCGCTAACGACGTGGGCGCGTTCACGACGACGACCATCGACCCGGTCGACGACGAGACCGAGTCGACGACCGAGGAGCCGGCGACCTACCGGACAAACTTCTCGGCGTACGAGATGGGGGCGGTCCCGAACGACTGGACGCCGGAGCACGCGTCCGGCAGCGACGGCTGGGCGACAGTCGCCCAGTCGTCACCGGCCGGTAGCGCCGTGTTGCGGTTCGACTCGGACACCAGCGCTCGCCACGCGCTGTCGTACGACGCGGCCGGCACCGCCTCGGACGTCGAGGTGCTCGGTCTCTTCCGGGTGAGCGAGCTCTCACAGAGTCCGACGGCCGGCGGCCGGCTGTTCCTGCGGGGTTCGGGGAGTTCCGGCTCCGAGAGCGGCTATTTGATCAACGTCCGCGACAGTCGCTTCGGTATCTGGCGGTACGACGGCGGAAGCTCCGCGCGGCTCGTCGAGTGGGGCCAGCCGACCGACGGTCAGTGGTACTTCGCCCGGTTTCGTGCGGTCGGCGACCGGCTTCGGGCGCGTGTCTGGCCCGCAGACACCGACGAACCGGCTGACTGGGACGCGGACGTCAGCGACGGAGCGCTCACCTCGGGCTGGGTCGGCGTCGGTTCCTACAGCGAGTTCGCCGACGACTGGGGCTACCTCTCGGTCGGTATCGGCGGTGAGAGCGCCCCGATGCCGGATCTGTCGACGACCGATCCGAGCCTCAACGCCGTCATCCAGACCATCGACGGGACGATACAGACCGGGTAACCACACCGACGGCAGCGAGACGTCTGTCAGTTCAGTGCACCGCTGAAGGCGCCGACCGACGACGCCCCGGGCGTCCCGAAGATGTTCCGCCCCGGGTCCGCGTTCTCTATTTTGTCGAAGTTTAGCTCGCCGGATTCGGCGATATACGGCCCCTCTTCGTTCCTGTGGTGGTCGAACGTTCCGACGTTCAGGACGGCGTCGCTCCCGACGTAGACGCCCCCGCCGTTGTCGGTCCCGACGACCACGACGTGCCCGTCCCGCTCCTCGTCGGTGTGGGCGTTGCGGGAGAACACGATGCCGGCGCGGGAGTTTTGCACCTCCGTCTGCCTGACCTCAACGTTGTCGAAGGCACAGGCGATTTCCGTGCTGTCGCCGGAGACTCGAATCCCGCTTATTTTGGGCTGTTCGACGAGGATGTTCCGAAAGACGATGCGCTGGACATCGGGGACGTCGTCGGTCCCGGTATGGTTCGAGCGCCAGCCGCGGTTACGGTCCCTGACCGAGTGGTGGTTACGGACCTCCAGGCGCTTGACGTGGTGTTTCCACTTGTTGCCCGAGCGGTTGTTCTCGGTGTAGACGTGCTCCAGCCTCGCCGTCCCTCGGCGGTGGTCGATACCTGTCCCGCCGTTGTTGACCGAACTGATGGACTCGCCGACGAAGCCGGGGTCGACCGCGGTGTCGTCGGCCACCGGGTTGAACCCGTGGCGGCCGGCCCGGCGGGCGGTGACGTTGCGACAGGTGACGCCGCTTTCCTCGAAGCGCATCGCCGAGGCCGAGCAGTCCTGGACGACGCAGTTTTCGAAGGTGACGCTGTGACCGCCGCCGGCCGACCCACGGCGCAGGAGAACGCCGGTGACCGCGTCCTCACCGCCCCTCCCAGCGGCGCTGTCGTTCGACGGCCGCGACCCGTCGATCGTGAGGTTTCGGAACGTGAGGTTCTGGAAGCGCTGGGCGGCCACCAGTTTCAGCACCCAGTTCGGTGCCGACGTGTCGTACGACCCCGGCTCGACGCGGAGGGTCTGAGCGCCGACCGCCGGCCGCTGTCCGACGACAGTGACGTCGCTGAGATCGGTCTGCGTGCCCAGTTCGATAGCTGTCTCCTCGCCACGCCCATCGAACGACAGGAGATACGACTGCTTCGTCTCCGGCACGTAGACAGTCTCGCCGGAGTCGGCGGCCCGAATCGCCGCCGTGATCGCGCCCGAGTCGTCGGCCACCCCGTCGCCGACGGCCCCGAAGTCGCGGACGTCGACCACGTCGTTCCGGTCGGCGAACTCGTCGTCGAGTCCCGATTCGGTCCCGTCGGGTGAACGGACACCTGGTGTCCCGTTGCGCTCGGGTGGCAACGGTGTATTCCCTGTGTCGTCTCGGGAGAGAAGATACCCCAGAAACCCGACAGATGCGACCCCTGAGGCTGTGGCTATGAGTTGCCGTCGCGTGACCATTGTCCTGACTCACACCGCACAACAGTATAATTATGCTCCGACTACGGCTGAGGAAACCGGACGCCTGAGAAAAATTTTGCCACGCCCGCTGTGATGGCAGCGGGTGATTGTCAGATCATCACAGACAGAGGACGCCGCTCTGCGATGGCCCGGCAACTGCGCCGAGTCCGCTACCCGAGTGGGAGACACGAGCCGGCAGGCAGATGGAACGGACACAGCGAGTAGAGACAGTATAACAAGCACTCGACTTTCGCATGGGAGAACCGATGGAAAACCTCAGCGACGTGGGGCCCCGTGAGTGGGTGATCCTCGAATGAGTGGTCGGCTCGACCGGTTGCGTGAGTGGCTGGTTCCGTCGGGGTCTGTGTTGCAGCGGGCGGTCAAGAGCGGCATCTGGGTCGGCATCACGAAGGTCGCGATGCGGTCCTCACAGCTGATTATGCTGGTCGTCCTGGCCCGACTGCTCTCGCCGACGCAGTTCGGACTGATGGGCATCAGCCTGTTGTTGCTGTCGGGCACGCGGAAGTTCAGCCGGTTCGGGCTCGATGCCGCGCTCATCCAAAAAAAGGAGTCGAACGTCGACAGCTACCTCAACACGACGTGGTGTCTGGAAATCACTCGCGGACTCCTCCTGTTCAGCGTCCTGTATCTCGGTGCGCCGTTCGCCGCGACGCAGTTCGGGGAACCCGCCGCCCAGCCACTCATCAGGACGCTGGGACTGGTGCCGCTCCTCCACGGCCTTCGTAACCCCGCCGTCGTCTACTTCGAAAAGGATCTCGCGTTCCACAAGAGCTTCATCTACCAGGCCAGCGGTGGGCTGGCACAGCTCGTCGTCGGCATCGGATACGCACTGTACTCGCCGACGGTGTGGGCGCTCGTGGCAGCCTCGCTCGCGAAGCCGGCAGTCAGGACCGGGATGTCGTATCTGCTCGATGACTTCCGCCCGTGGCCGGCCCCGGACCTCGGAGCCGCAAGAGAGCTCATCCAGTTCGGGAAGTGGATGACCGGCGGCTCGATACTGGGCTTTCTCTACAGCGAGGGCGACGACGCCTTCGTCGGCTGGTTCCTCTCGGCGACGGCGCTTGGATTCTACCAGTACGCCTACCGGATGGCCGACATGCCGGCGACCCAGATGTCGGGCGTGCTCTCGCAGGTGACCTTTCCGACGTACTCGGCGCTCCAGCAGGACATCACCGAGGTGAGAGACGCGGTGTTACAGACGACTCGTCTGACCGCGTTCTTCGCGTTCCCCATGGCCTTTGGCATCGCGCTGGTCGCGCCAAGCTTCGTCCCGGTTGTGCTCGGTGAGCAGTGGACCCAGATGATTGTCCCGATGCAGATACTGGCGTTTTACGGTCTCTTTCACGCTATCACCAGGAACTTCGGCGAACTGTGGAAATCGCAGAATCGACCGGACTTACAGGTGAAGCTCGGGCTCGTCCGTATCGCCTGTCTCGCGGTCTGCATCTGGCCCGCCACGGCCGCGTGGGGTATCGAAGGGACCGCACTCGCCGTCACCGGCGTCTACCTGTTCCCGATGCTCCCGCTGGACGTCTACATTACCGCGAATATGCTTGAGACTACGTCCGCCAGGCTCTACCACGAGTTCGGCTATCCGCTGGTCGCCGCGGCGGCGATGTTCGGGAGCCTCTGGTACGTCCGGTCGGTGACGGAGTGGTCATCGCTCGTCGAGCTCGTTGTCCTCGTCCCGGCCGGTGCAGCCGTCTACGCCGTCGTCTCGCTCCTACTGGAAGCGCAGTTCGAGTGGGGAATAACACAGCTCTTTGGCATGGTCGTCCGGGGCATCAAGTAACCCGTTTCCGGCCCGTCAGGACTCGCTGACCTGCGATCGAAACTGGTCTCCGTCGACGAAGACGTGGTTGTCGTATCGCAGGAAGTAGACACCGGTTTCGTACGCGCCGGGTGCGGAGACCGACTCGTCGAGGGCGTCCCGAATCAGGAGATCGAGTTCGTTGACGCCCGCGTTGACCGTGAGGCAGGCCGTCGACGAGAAGCGGGGGTTGATCTCGATGGTGTAGGGCGTCCCGTCCTCAGCGACGATCTGCTGGACGTTCACCGGACCGGCCGGCGAGAGAGTCGCAGCGATGTCACGGCAGGCGTCCCGCACGGCGGGTTGCCGTCGGGTCACTCCTTTGACCGTCGACCCCCGCTTCTCGATCGCTTCTTTCGGAACCACGCTCAGCAGCCGGTCCGCTGTCGTCGAGACGATGCTCGTGGTAAACTCCGTCCCGGAGACGCGCTCCTGAAGGAGCACCTCGTTGGCATCTCGCTTGGCCGCTTGCAGCGCGCGGTCGAGGTCAGCGGGTGTTTCAACCCGTTCGATGCCCCGGCTCCCGCGGCCTCGGCGGGGCTTCCGGATGAGGGGGTAGGCGTCCTCGGGAATCGCGGCCGCATCGCTCGCGAGCCACGTCCGGGGAACGCTGTGGCCGGCGTCGGAGAGCCGCCTGTGTGTCGCGTACTTATCGAGGGCCACCTCGACGACGCCCGGTCTGGGAGCGACGACGGGCACGTCGTCGGGGAGTGAGTCGAGTTCGGGGAGCTCCTCGTCAACAGTCGGAACGACGACATCAATGTCGTGGTCGTCGATAATATCCCGCATCACGGGCCCCCACTGGTCGTCGTTGGCGGGCGGTATCGCCTGTCCCGTATCAGCGAGATACAGCCCCGCTGCGTCTCGGTCCATATCGACGCCGACGATGTCGTGGGACGTCGTCTCGTCGAGCGCCCTGACCGCGCCGATACCACTTGCACCACCGACACCGGTGACGAGAACGGTCGCCATGTGGCTTGGTCCAGTGAGCGGCGATTTAGCTATGTGCCTACTTCGCCCACACGAGAACGGCTAGCAGACGTTTACTTATCAGTCGCGTTCGCGTTCAATACGGTGTGCGCTGCAGCTCTGTCCGCGCCGTCTGCTTCGACCTCGACGGGACGTTGTTCGACGACCGTCAGTACGCCCGGGCTGGCCTGGTCAGCGCCGCAGCCGAGCTCCGCCGACGAGCAGGCGTTGATCTCACAGCGGAGTTCCTGCAGGCGTATTTCAGAGACAGTCACCGCGAAGCGACGTTCGACGTTGTACTCTCAGCCGCCGGCCTCGCCGACGACTACGTGCCGGCGCTGGTAACCGCCTACCACGACAACGACGCGGCGCTCGTCCCGTATCCGGACGCTGCGGAGACGCTCGAACGGCTGGGGAGTGGCTACCGCATCGGCGTCATCACTGGGGGCACGAACGGTCGCGAGAAACTCTCGCGGCTCGGCCTCGACGGGTACGTCGACGAATGCATCGTCACCGCGGAGCGCGAGGATTCCAAGCGGTCGCCGGAGCCGTTCGCCGAGATGGCCGAGCGCTTCGGTGTCGCCAACGAGTCGATAGCGTTCGTCGGTGATCGCCCGGGACTGGATTTCCCGCAGCCGAACCAGCTCGGCATGCCGACGGTACGTGTCATGTGCGGGCGGTACGCGGACGCAATCGCTCGCAACGCGGCCACACCCGACGCCGCCGTCGAGTCGCTCACAGCGGTCCCAGCGGTGATCGCGCGGTTCGATAAGCGCGAGCAGCGGTGGTGACGGCTCGGTGCCGGTCGTGTCGCTGCACTGGGAACGGCACTCAGCGACCGTCGTAGAAGTTCGATTTGTACATGTTGTTGATGCGGATGACCTGGAACGCCTCAGCGTACGTCGAGTTGGCCTGGCGCCCCCGGAACCGCGCCAACCCTTTCATCGCCTCCGCCTCGAGATACTTTTTCTCCTGCTGGGACTCGTGTGACCGGATCGCCTCTATCTTCCCCTCGATGACGCCTTCGGGGACGGAGTTGTAGTACTGAGGCGCGAACGACGACCGCGTGGAGGGGGCCTCGAAGGCGAGTACCTGATTGACGTTTCGCGAGGCCGTGATCGAGGCTTTCGCGGCCCGTCGGTGGTCCTGATGGGTGTCCTCCTCGGCGTGGATATACACCCTGTCCGGATTGATCTCCCTGAGCTTCGCCTCCAGCTCGTCCACCGTCGCCTGGTTGTACGGTACCTCCGTATCGTCGTAGTCCAGGAAGTGGACATCGTCAACGTTCAGTATCTCTGCCGCGCGTTCTGCTTCGGCACGTCGCTTGTCTCGCTCTGCAACCTTGCCACCTTTCGTGAGGATAATGAAACGAACACTGTCGCCGCGGTTCCTGTGGACAGCGATCGACGCGCCGGCACCGATTTCTATGTCATCGGGATGTGCCCCAATAGCAGCAACGTTCATCGAGTGTAGATGCTGTGTGAACTAGTTTTGTTATTATTTTATTACTATTAGTAAAAAGCTGTTTTAGCTGGCGACTTCGCAGAGCACTGTCGGTTCGGCGTTCAATACGGGGTGAATCGGGTGTGCGGAGCTGGTACCGGGAGCGGCGATCGCGCCCAGACGCGGATCAGTCCCCCGCAGCGGCCAGGATGTACGACTCGTACCTGTCCGCACCGGCGGCCATCGAGAAGTGCTGGGCCCGATCACGGCTCCGTTCGGGCGGCGTCGGATCGTCGAGCGCATCGCAGATGGTATCAGCCATCTGATCGGCGTCTCCGACCGCAGTGAGTCGACCGTACCGACCGTCGTCGAGAATCTCTCGCGGGCCGTACTGGCAGTCCGTCGAGACGATGGTACAGCCACAAGCGAGTGCCTCGATGAGTACCGTCGGCAGCCCCTCGACCGTCGAAGGCATGGCGAACACCGAGGCACGCGACATGTACGCGTAGGGGTTGTCGGTGTACCCGGTGAACGTGACTGAGTCAGCGACGTCGAGGTCGTCTGCCAGGGTCTCCAATCGATCACGCTCGGCCCCTTTGCCGACGATGACGAGCCGTGTCCCGGGACGGCGTTCGTGGACCGTCGCGAACGACCGCAGGAGCGTCCCGAAATCTTTCGAGGCCTTCAGCCGCCCGACGGCGACGATCGGGTCTATCTCGGGATCGTCGAGCCACGCCTCCTCGACCGGTTCCTCGGCCCCCGACTGGATAGCCGTGATGTCGATGGGGTTGTTGAGAACGGTCGCCCCGTCCGGGTCGACCCCCGTGTGTTCGACCACCGTCTCGGCGACGCCCGCGGAGACACCGATGACGTCGTCCGCGTACGGATAGAGCCGGGCCGCGAGCGCCGCCGTAGCCCGGTCCTTCCGTGTCGGCTGGTGGGTGAACGGGCTGTGTTCCGTGATGGCGACGTAGACATCGGCACCGGTCAGCCGACCCGCCGCCACGGCTGCGAGGTTGGTGTGGGTCCGGCTGGCAAACAACACGTCGGGACGGTGCTCATCGAGGTACGACACGAGTCTGGGGACGGCTGCCAGGATGCCCGCGGCCGGCACTTGCGGGACCGCCAGTTCGACCGTGTTCACGCCGTCACCGATGAGCGAGACGAACTCGCCCTCGAGATGACCGGCCACGAGATCCACGTCGTGACCGCGGGCCGCGAGGCTGTTGGCGATGTTGACCGTCACCCGCTGTGCGCCGCCGAAATCCGGTGCTGGCGTAAAGAAGGCGACGTGTCGATCGGAAGCCGCCGCCGTCGGCGCTGTCGCCCCTTCGGACGCTGTTTCGGGCGTCGTCTCGGCAGTTCCAGTCATCGGTAGCCGGACCTCGTCTCTCGCCAGCGTTCGTTCGAGGACGGGAACCGCCCACCCACCCGAGAGCGTCGCTGGACACTCGTGTGCATATACGGTCACTGGGCGGTTACAACGTGAAAGTTACGTAGCTGCTAACTACACAGCAAGCCGCTGAGACGGAAGTATACAGCCACAAACCGGGCGTGGAAATGTGCGTAACAAAGGCCCCGGCGACTGATCTGCCGATATGTTATATCCCGCTCGTATCAGCGGACAGTCGACCGCTGACCACCACCCAATAGCGTCACTGCCGCTCTCACACCAGCACCCGGACACAAAGTCGGGAGCGAGCGCGTGATCCGGGAGGTACTCGCGATCGGCCCGCGGTCGCCGCCCATCACCGGTCCCGGCCTCAAGAACAGGTACATCCAGGCCGGCCTCGAGACCCACGGGCTCGACGTTCACTGGGTAAACACACTCGAAACACAACCACGGACCGTCGTAGAGCTCCTGCACAATACTGTGTCGTACGACGCATACATCCTGAGCGCGTCGACCAAAGTCCGTCTCGGGGTCGCTCCGCTGCTGGCGACGAAACTGCGTGCACCGGAGGTCCACGGGGCGCTGTTCCCGGCGGGCGGTGAGTTCGCCGACGAACTCAGAGCACTCCCGGGACCGCTCCAGCGGTTCTATCGACGGACCTTCTCCGCGTTCGACGGCGTCTACCCCCAGACCGACGCGCTACGTGACGACCTCCGCGGGCTGTTCGGAGATTGGGTCCAGATTCGAACGGTGCCGAACCTCCGGCCGTTGCCGGAGACGGCGCAGTCGACACCAGACCGAACGGGCGGCACCCTGCGTCTCGCATACGTCGGTCGGATCAAAGCGTCGAAAGGCATCGACGACATGCTGGACGCATACGAACGTGCCAGCAACGCCGGCGCAGACGTGGTGCTCGACATCTACGGTCACTTCCTGCCCGAGGACCCGTACGAGGACCGCTTTCTCGACCAGTGCAGCCGGCTCCCGGGCGCCCGGTTCCACGGCAAACTCCCGAACGAGGACGTCATCCCGACACTGCAGGACGCCGACGCCTTTGTGTTCCCGACGGTGTACGACGGCGAGGGGTTCCCCGGTGCGCTGGTCGAGGCCTTCGCCGCCGGCTGTCCAGTGCTGGCGACCGACTGGAACTTCAACGCAGACATCGTGACCGATGGCGTCGACGGGCGGCTGTTCGAGCCTCACGACGTGGCGGCGCTGTCGGGCCACATACGGGAGCTGGCAGCGGATCAGGCCGTGCTGGCCGACCTGCAGGACGCCGCCCGGGAGACTGGCCGGCGGTACAGCGTCGAGCGCGTCTCCGGGAGGATACTCCAGTATCTAGCCGAGAGCGGATGGGAGCTCCCGACGCCGATCGTCGAGCGGGCAAACGCCGCGACACAGAAATAGTACCGGATCGGTGGGCGCCCCTCATACTGGTGGCTGTACGTTCGTAACAATATTCGCCACCCCGGAGTGGCGAATTACGTCAGGTTGTTATAGCCACCAGTATCAGCCCCGGATGGCCCGAACGCTCCGCCCGATAGCGTGGGTCTGTTCACCCCCGAGAGCGGCCAGGAAATACGTCACGAACTGCGGTTCGAGCGGATAGGTACGGACGGCGCTGTATAGCAGTTCCCTGGCGCGGTCGTACCGACCGTCGTGAAACGCGCTCTTTCCGACCCGGAACGCCGCCCAGGCCCTGAACTTCCGACGGAACTGGTCACCGTAGTCGGCGGCCAACGGCTCGAATTCCTCGACGAACAGCTTGTAGCCCCGTTCGGCCTTCTCGAAGTCCTCTGTCAGTCGGCCAGGCGAGTCGCAGTCGTAGACGACCAACGGTTCCGGAATTCGGACAAACGATGTCTCTCGCGAGAGGGTGACGAACCACTCCAGGTCGGCCCAGCAGGGGTATCGCTCGTCAAGCGGGACGCGCTCGGCGAGGTCGGTCTCGACCAGCGCGACGGACATTGAGCCGACGACGTTCGCACACAGTAGGGCCTTGGTCATGTCCCCCTCGACGACGTGTGGAATTTCGATGCGCTCTTCGTCGGGCAGCAGACGTTTGACACCGCAGTAGGCGACGCCGGCGTCATCGGCCTCGATCGCGTGGACCTGCCGTGCCACCTTCTTCCGGAGCCACTGGTCGTCGTCGTCCAGGAAGGCGACGTACTCTCCGTTGGCGGCCTCGATACCGGTGTTCCGTGCAGCGTTGGCCCCTCGGTTCGTCTCGTGGCGAACGATGCGGTTGGCAGCTAGCGAATCGAGGTCGACCGCTTGGAGAACCTCCCGAGCGGGCGTTGGCGAGTGGTCGTCCACGACGAGCAGTTCGACGTTGTCGTACGTCTGCTCGCGGACGCTCGCGACGGCCGAACGGAGATGCTCGGGCCTGTCGTAGGTCGTCACGATAGCTGTCACGAGAGGGGGCGTCACGGCTGTCCCTCCGATCGGTTCCGTCGACTTGCAGGCCGCTCACTCACGAGCTGATACCCCGGTGGCGGGGGGCGAGACGGAGTCCCCATCGGCTGTATCCAGCCGCCTTGACCGGTTAAGTATCCGACGGCTACGCCGGGACTGACACGCTGGCTCTGACGCGCAGATAGATATTGTACGACAGGACCGCGAAGCAGAGCCACGTAATCGCGTTGACCACGCGCCACCACCGTCCGACGGCCGCTCGCGGGGCGAACAGCACCCGGTTACAGAGGAGACCGATGAACGACACCACGAAGTAGAGGCGCGCGGACAACAGGGCCAGTGCGAACAAGACAACTAGCGTGACAGCCATCCAGAGGGCCTGTCCATAGACGAGCAGCGTCAGGTCATCAGCGTCGCGGTCCCCGTCGTAACCATACATGGAGAACGTGCCACCTACCCCCTTCCAGAGGGCCAGCACGTAGCTGACCGCGCTCATAGGCACCTCGCTCCCGTCGAGTCTACTGATGTTCCCATCGCCTGGCTCGTCGAATCGGTGGTACTCAGTTAGTTGCGTACTACGCACACCGACCAGGGGCGACCCCGCCACCAGTAAACTGATGTGCGGAGACACGTCGGGAGTTTCAGGAGCGGCTTAACAAATTACCGGTGTGTGTATTTCCCTGACCATGGGTGAACTGTATGCAGCCCCCACATCGTCGCCACGGTCGCGGGCAGCGGTCGTCTCCACAAGCGGTCACTGGCAGCCGGGCCGACCAGATGGAACCACACAACTCGTCCGGCAGCAAGCGAGCGACGAGGGGGGACCGGACTGATGAGCGGTGGCACGTCCAGGCTCTCGCAACTCACCGACACTGAGACGGCACCGCTCTTGTACGAGACGGTGCGCCACATGGAGAGCGAGCAGCTACTCGGCGTCGCAGACCGGACGCTCCGGCAGCTCGTGGTGCCGTCGCTCCCCCTCGACGCCGACAACTGGTACGAGCGGCGGGTCCCGAGCGGACTGGCGATACGGCCCGGGACAATTCGGGGGAACACCACGACGCTTCGGCGCTGTCTCGGGTCGAGCGCGCGCGAGACCCATCGGAAGCGGGCCGACGAAACCGTCTCCGGGACGGTGACCCTGCTGCATCGGTCGCTGTCGGTGACCGGCGGGGACGGCGTCGGCTGGCTCGACGACGCGGTGTTGTCCCCGCCAGCGATGTGGGGACTCACCTTCCACGGCTTCGAGTTTCTAGAGTGGGCGACGCTCGGCTACGACGAGCCAGATGCCTGTCCGGCGGTCGTCGAGACACTCGCCGACTGGCTCGCCGACTGGAACGGGTCCGAGGCGACGGACATCGGCGAACGGGGCTATCTCCGGCGTGCCTGGACGCCACACGCCGTCTCGTTGCGCGTCCTGCGCCTCGTCCGGTTCTGTGCGTGGGTCCGCCGTGACACGGGCGCCGAGGCGCTCGCCGCCCGGCTCGTCTACCGGAACGCCGCCTTCCTCGCCAATCACGTCGAACACGACGTCGGCGGTAACCACCTCATCGAGAACGGCGCCGCACTGGTGATGGCGGGTGCCCTGTTCGACGGCGAGGGCGACGAGTGGCTCCAGCAGGGCGTCGACGTACTGGTCGCGGCGAGCGACCAGTTCCTCGGCGACGGCGGCCACTTCGAGCGCAGCCCGATGTACCACAGTATCGCGCTCGTGCGATATCTCACTGTCGTCGACCTCCTTCGCCGAGAGGGCCGGTCGGTGCCGGCCGAACTCCGGGCAGTCGCGGTCGAAGCCACGGAGTTCCTCCGACGGCTGCGCCCGCCCGACGGCCGGATACCGCTGCTGAACGACGCCGTATTCGGGACGGCCCCGCCGCTGTCCGCCGTACTCCGGTACGCCGACGCCGTCGGCGTGGACGCGACGGCCACACCCGGTGAGTCACTGCCCGCCTCGGGGTACTACTGGCTCGGCGACGGCGACAATCGGTTGCTCGTCGATGGCGGCCAACCCGGACCCGTCCATCTACCGGGGCACACCCACAACGACCAGTTCTCGGTGACGTTCTGGGCCGATGGAGAGCGCCTGCTGACGGATACGGGAACTCCGGCATACGACCCCACGAACCAGCGCGAGTACGCTCGAAGCGTCCGCGCACACAACACGGTCCAGTACGACGACGTAGAGCCGATGCCGGTCGGTGGTAGCTACCTGCTGGGCCGCCGTATCGAACCGTCGGCCACCGTGACTGAGCGCGACGGGGTCACGGTCTTCGACGGGCGCTACAGCCGTGAAGCGTCGCCCCGCTACACCCACCGGCGACGGGTGTATCACGCCGGGAACTGGTGGCTCGTCTGGGACGCGGTCGACGCCGACGACGAGGCGCCGGTGACGAGTCGGCTCCACGCCGCGCCCGATGTAGACGTCGAACGTGGCGACGATGGCAGCCAGCAGCGCTTCGACCTGGTCACGGACGGATCGTCGCTGGCGTCGGTCGTCCCGCTCGGCGCGGGGCGGGCCACCGTCGCGACGAGCGAGTTCTTCCCCGAGTTCGGTCGCGCACAGAGCCGCTCGAAGCTGTCAATCCAGTCCGAGGGTGAGGCGGTGCAGTTCGGATTCCTCCTCTCGACGGGCGCGCCGCAGTCGGTCGCAGTCGACCACGACAGGACCAGCCTGGTCGGGCTCTCGGTTGACGACGAGTACCGGCCGCTCCCGTACGTGGAGTCGTGAAGACTGGTTGGCAACAACCTCGAAACTAATCGGTAGGCGGCTCTTTCTTATACTGGTATGGCCGGTGGGGCTATCCAATGGCTCGTGGACCAAGTCGTGGGACCAGCGTGGGCTCGGCACTCCTCGACCTCGCTGTCGTCGGTGGTATCGCACTGACAACGTACGCGATCTGGCGGCTCCAGGTGAACCCGTTGGGACCAGGTCGAGTCGTCGTGGGTGGCGCGTTCGTCCTGCTGGGGCCGGGATACGCGCTGACCGCAGCGCTGTTTCCCCGCGAGGAGTCGGCCGTGGCCGGCACGGGTGGTCGACTGACGCTCTCGGGGCTCGAACGTCTCGTCTGTGCGCTCGGTCTCAGTATCGTCACCGTCCCGTTGCTCGTCCTGTTCCTGAACTACACGGCCTGGGGCATCACTCCCTCCTCGGTCGTTTTGACGCTGCTGTGGTTCGTTCTGGGTGTGACGGGAGTGGCGGCAGTCCGGCGGCTTCGGGTCCCGGAATCCGAGCGCTACCGCCTTCCGATCGGCGACGCCGTCACCGAGATCACCGGCACCGGTCCGGCAACGGCCGTCATCGGCGCCCTGTTCGTCCTATCGCTGGCCGTCGCCGGGACGGCCCTCGCGACGACGGACGGCGGCCAGCAGTACACCGAGTTTTATCTGTTGTCACAGGACGACGAGACTGGCGACATCGTCGCCGACGACTACCCGGAGACGATCTCACCGGCCGGCAGCGAGCCCGTTTACGTCGGTATCGAGAACATGGAGGGGCGACAGATGACATACACCGTCCTCGTCGAGTTCCATCGGATCGACACTGCCGACGGCGAGCGCTCCGTGACCGCCCGCTGGCGGGAAGCCCGCTACGAGACACAGCTTCGCGACGGCGCCGGCAACGGGACCGCAGTCCGCGTCTCGCCACCGGAGTCGACCGCCGGTGACCGGCTCCGATTGACAGTCCTCCTCTACAAGGGGTCACCCGGCGAGGCCCCCAGAATCGCTAGCGCCTATCGCTCGGTCCACGTCTGGGTCGACGTGCCGGCCGGCGGGGGTGGGCTGTAGATGAGCGTCAGCAGCGACGGGACCGGCGACCGCTGGCTCGCGGCGGGCGGCTTCGGGCTGGCTCTCGTGCTCGCTGTCGTCCTCGCGCTGACGCCGGAGGCCAGCGGGTACGAGACCTCCATCTACGGCGCTTACCCGTGGTACTTCTGGGGTCTCGCCGTGACGGCCCTGCTCGTCGGGAACGCGGTCGTCGTCCGGGGCGTCCAGTCGGGGACCAACGACTGGTGGTACGGGCTCTTACTCGTCCTGACCGTCGTCGGTCTGCTCGTCTTCCTGCCGTACTTCCGCGGGTACGTCATGTTCGGCCGAGCGGACGTGCTCTCACACGTCGGCTTCGTCAGGGACATCCAGCAGACCGGCCGGGTCAGCCCCGGGAACATCTATCCGAATTTCCACCTGCTGGTCCTGAGTCTGGCGTATGCGACCGGGCTCGAACCGCAGGCGATGCTGGTGGCACTCGCGGGCATCGGATCGCTGTTCAGCGTCCTCTCGTTCGTCGCGCTCGTCAGCGCCGTCTTCGACCGACGACGGGCGCTGCTTGCGGTCCCGTTCGCACTGGTCCTGATCGCCGTCCAGTCGGTACCGTACGTGTTCAGCATCCTGCTGGTCCCGTTCGTCCTCTACCTGTTCGTCGTGGAGCGGCGGACGCGGGCCCGCCACATCCGGGCCGCGCTGGGCGTCTCGCTGTTCGCGCTGGTCATCTACCACCCAATCACCGTGCTCTTCCTGTTGCTGGTTTTCGCGGTGTACGGGGTCGCTCGCGCGCTGCACCGTCGAGGCCTCCTGTCGAGCGACGAGGGTGTCCCCGGCCCGGTGGGCGCAATGCCGGTCTCGCAGCTCGTCGTCGCGACCTTCGCTGTCTGGTATCTGGAGTTCCCAAAGATAGTCGCGCGCTTCGCCATCGTGTTCGAGACGCTCATATCCCCCGGCGGGGTCGGGTCCTCGGCCGCCTCGTACAGTGAAACGGTGGCCCAGTACAGCCCGTCGCTGGTCGACATCGTTCGGATCGGGGCGCTCAGATACGGCGAGGCGGCGATACTGCTCACCATGGGTGGCTGCTACGCGCTCGCCGTGATCGTCGCCACCGTCCGCTCGCGGACGAGCGGAACGGTCTTCCGGTCGACGTTCGTCGGCGCGCTGGGTCTCTTCACGGCGCTGTCGCTCCTGTTCTTCCTCGTCGACCTCATCGTCGGCTTCGGTCGGCCGCTCGTGTACGCGGAGCTGTTCGGGGCGCTGCTGGCCGGCGCGTTCACCTACTTCCTCGCGGAGCGAACCGAGGCCTGGACGACTGTCTACTCGCTGCTGTACGTTGTCGTCGCGCTCTTGCTTATCACCGCCACGCTGGGGCTGTACATCTCGCCGCTGACCGTCGGTCAGAACCAGCAGGTCACCGCCGGGGAACTGGCGGGATCGGAGTGGTACATCGAGAACCGAGACACGCAGGACGACCTCATGGAGTTCGGCGTCGAGACCCACCGGTTCCGCGATGCCATCTACGGCCGCGAAACTTACACCGACGATCAGGTGGTGACCAGCGACACCGACCGGATACCTCGCCACTTCGGCTACACCGACAACGCGACACTGGGCGCCAGTTACGAGAGCGAGAAGTATCTCGTGCTGACGGCAGCCGGGCGTACTTTCTACGAGAGCCTCTATCCGGACTATCGGGAGTTCTGGAAGTACGAACAGGCCGACTTCGAGCGGCTCGAACGGGACCCGACGGTCTCGTCGGTGTACGACAACGGCGAGTACGACGTCTACCGGGTGAACGGAACCCGATAGCGCCGACAGAACTGTTTCGATCAATACTGTAGCCGATGCCTGACTGAACGGCTCTGTTGAAATCCTCAGTCACTGATAGTTTGTTGAGGCTGTGCTGAATACACAGCGCGTATGGGTCAATACAGTGTATTCAGATTGGGAAGATGTTCCTAGCAGTATGAATAGAATAAAGATAACATTTCATATATGGATAGTAAGCAAAAGCGAATTTGTAACCGTATCTCAGAACATCTTGAGGCCGCATTATCAGCAGATGATTTGTCGGAATGCAAATACCATTCTCGGGAATCTCTCCAGTTATTAGAGAGAGTGAAAGAGGACTCCGATTAAGTCGCAAGCCTACTGAACGGTTAATTCACTGGTTCCAGCGTGAAAGATATGAAATTGCTGTGCTGAACTCATCCTCTAAGTCTTGCACGCACTTCCTATCAACGTCTGAGTATTTCAACAAAGCCGACTGGGCGAGTTCGTAGCTAGTCAGACCCCCAAATCCACCGCTCTCAGGACGGTACGGTTCCCTGTGGCTAGTCCGCTGCAAAAGCATGATCACTGTGAGTCCGAGAATCCATCCGCGGTCGCCAGTGTCGTCCGGAGGTCACTGACCAGCGCCTCGGTGCGCAGTGTCACGGTGTCCGTGATGTGCTGGGCGAGTTCCTCTCGACCCTCGAGCGCGTCTTCGGTGGTCGACTCGAGTGTCTCGACCGTCGCCTCGTCCCAGGGAATCGCGTAGCCGGGGAGCTCCAGCGTTCGGAAGGTGCCGGTCATCTTCGGACCCCACTCGGGCCGGTACACCCCGATCGTGGGCGTTCCGACCGAGAGCGCGAAGATGCCAGCGTGCAGGCGCATCGTCACGAGCAGGTCCTGCTCCGCGTAGTGGGCCCGGAGCGTATCCGGGTCGTAGCTCTCGTAGTAGCCGACACCGATGTCGTCGAGCCGGTCGCGGTTACGCTCGGCCCACGCCTCATCGATCTCGGTCTGTACTGTCAGGGTCACCTCGTGGCCGTCGTCGACGAGCCGGTCCAGATACGTGAGGAAGGTGTCTTCCATTCGGGCCCCGGACCGGTCCAGTTCGCCAGTGTCACCGAGCGTCGAGAACCGTGGTACGGCAGCGATACGGCTCGACTTCCCCGGGGACGAATCGGTCGCTGTCGGCGCTCCGTTGAGGAACGCGGTGTCGATGCCGTCGATGAGTCGCGTCGAGAGACCGAACTCCGAGAGGTATCCGAAGGTGACCGCGTCCCGAGTCATGACGAACTCGGCGTCGTTCAGGAGTGAACGAACGAGCCGTCCGGCGACCCCCTCGAGCGCGAACGTCGTCTGGGGCAAGAGCCCGTAGGGGACGCCGTTGCGGCGTGCGACCTGCAGCGGATACACCATCGCGAGCAAATACGGGAGGTTCCCGTGGGTCGGCGAGTGGTGGATGGCGTTGCCGCCGTTGAACAGGAGCGCGTCCGCGTCGGTTATCTCCTCGTACAGTTCCGAATGTAGCGATCGGTCGTCGACGACACCGGCCACGTCGACGCCGTACTGGAGGCCGTTGCGCGCCAGCGCGGCGAGTTGTTCGGGCCGGGACTGGCGCTCCGGATCGTAGGTTATCGGACCGCCGACGAGCGAGCCGTCGTCGAGCGATCCCAGTTCGTCGGCCATCCGATCGTACTCCGGAGACTCGGGCGGAAACCGCGAGACGGCAGTCACGTCAACTTCTGGGACAGTCCGGGAAAGCAACGCGAGCGACCCCTCGTTGATCGCGAAATCCCCCGCGTTGCGACAGCCGTAGGCGTAGGCCAGCGTCAGTGAGTCCGGGACCATCGTGTGCGGGCGAGTGTTGACAGCCCAGCCAGTTTAGTAGCCAATCGGTAACTGGGTGGAAACACGCCCCACCGGAGCGTCTCCGAGGAGCGAGCGCGTACAGCGACGTATGCCGGGCGCTCGCCTGCTCGTCGGGGCCGTCAGTGAGCGGCCGGCGCCCGTATAGAACGTATACTAATGCGGATATCGGCGGTGCGTTTCGACAGCTAATGGCTCCTGTGATATCTGCGGTCGATCGCCGGACTACGACGACGTGCCCTCCAGATAGCAGGAAACGACTACCGACAGGCGCGGGGACACCGGAGTGACAATGGGCGAGCCAAACAGCTACGTGTTCGTTTCACAGCGCTACCCCCCGGAGAAGGGCGGGAACGCGTCCCGGATCCGCGACCTCGCCGCCAACGTCGCTGACGGGGCGCGCGTGACCGTGCTAGCGCCGCCGCCGTGTTACCCGCCCGGGAACTTCGACCAGAGCTGGGAGCGCACGGAGAGCGAACGCATAGACGGGGTCATCGTCCGCCGCCTCTGGTCCTGGCAACCACAGACGGAGAATCCGGGGCTCTTCCGGCGGCTCCCGTACTATCTCTTGTTCGCGGTGCACACGGTCCTCTGGCTCGTCTGGAACCACCGGTGCTACGACGTGGTACTCACGTCGACCCCACCCATCACGACAGGTATCCCCGGGCTGGCAGCGGCTTCCCTCGGGATCCCGTGGGTGGTCGACGTCCGCGACCTCTGGATAGAGAACTCCGTAGCGCTCGGTTACGTCGACGCCGACAGTCCGCTGGTCGGGGCGAGCCAGTGGTTCCAGCGGCTCGTCCTCCGGACGGCAGACAGGATCACGGTCACGACCGAATCACTCGGGGCCGCCATCACCGATAAATACGGTTCCCAACTAGGCGGTCGGATTCGTCACGTGCCCAACGGCGTCGACACTGACCTGTTCGCGCCGCGGGCGCGACAGGCCGAGAGCGACGGCGCGGGGCCGCCGATCATCGTCTACACCGGCAATATCGGGAGCGCACAACCACTGGGGCCGTGTATCCGCGCGATGGGCGAACTCTTGCACGACGACGCGATCCTTCGGTTCGTCGGCGACGGCGACGAACGCTCACGCCTGGAGGGCCTGACGAAACGGCTGGGTCTGGAAGACCGGGTGGAGTTCGTCGGGCTGGTCGATCGCGACTCGGTGCCGGGCCACATCAACGACGCAGTCGTCGGGCTGGCACCGATCAAGGACGCCACCGAACTCGCCTACGCGATGCCGACGAAGAGCTACGAGTATCTCGCCTGTGGGGTCCCGGTCGTGGTCACCGGTCGCGGTGAAGTCCAGCGGTTCGTCGAGGACTCCGGCGGTGGCCGACACGCCGAGGTCGATCCGGCGGCTATCGCCGAGGCGCTCGACGCGATGCTCGCCTCGCCCGAACGCCGCGATCAGATGGGCACGACCGGCCGCAAGCACGTAGTCCAACAGTACGACCGCGCGGCCATCGCAGACCGACTCGACAGCCTGCTTTCGAGTCTCGTCAGTGCGGAACCCACCGAGACGGAGACCCAGCGGTCAGCGGTCGAGTCCTGAACTCGTCGACAGGTGCTGTGTCAGCGGTCACCCAGCGTGCTATCCGGATCCCGAAGGAAGTAGCGCCCGACGGCGGCCGCGCCCGGGAATCCGTCGGCCGCCCAGACAGCGACGACGACGGCGAGAAACGCCAGCCGACTGGGACTGGCAAATAAGTACGACGCGGGCGCGGCAACCACCTCGGAGAGATTCGCTGCTACTGCGTCCGCCCCGTCGTACTCCGGGAGCGGCAGGAGCGGCCATAGGAGGAACGTCAGCGAATCGAAGTCGCCGGCGGGTAGCTTCGGGAGGGCGTCACCGGCTAGATGCGTCCCGTAGCCGACGACGAACGCGAGTGCTGGATCGAGGCGGTCACACCGGGCAGCCACGTATAACACGATAGCCGACACTGTCGCGGCGGCAAAGACCGAGTGGGCCAGGCTCCGACCGGCGGGCAGCACGCCGAAGCCCCACGCCAACGGCTTATCGACGAGATCCGGGAACTGTGTCCCGACCGCCGCAGCGACGGCCGCCGCTCCGTCGAAGCGTCGAGTGCGCACGCGCCATAGGAGCGAAACGACGAGGTAGCCAAACGCGAGGTGCGTCCACGGCCACATCACCGTCGCCCCTGGCAGCGATACGGTGTCGACGCGACGCCTCTGGTTACCGACCGTGTGTCGGGAGAGGGCATTGATCGGTGACATGCGGTCCGGACGCTTTGTTACGCTGCCTGGAATCGCTCGCTGGGCGACCGGGAAGCGCTGTTCGAAGGAGTAACGACCAGACAGAGACCGGGATCGGACATCACGGGACACCGGCGTCCGTTAGCATGTGACTACTCATTAGCAATCTGACCAAAGGCCAGGACACAACGCATGAGTGGGTTCAGTCACGAGCGGATCGACGAACGGCCGCCCTGTACGAAACTCGGGTTCTGTCTGACTGCGGACCTGACCGACAACGGTCGCGAAGACGTTATCGTTGGCGGCGCCGGCGAGGGGTTCCCCGGCAAGGGAGTCATCTGGGGAGCGGAGCGCCGCGGCGTGCCGACGGGCGCGCTGCGGTCGGCGGTCGGCATCGGCGAGTCCAACCTCTTCTGGTACGAGAACCCCGGCTTCGAGCGCCACGACATCTCTTTTACCCCCTCGCTGGACGTGGGCGGGGCCGTCGGGGATATCACTGGGATCGGGCAGCCGAACGTCGTGGCCGGCCAGGGCATCAACAACACGGAGCTGTACTGGTTCGAGCCGGGTTCGGACCCGCGCGAGCCCTGGGCGCGCCACCTCATCACCGACCGCTTCGAGAAGTACCACGACGTCGGGGTCGCCGACGTCGACGACGACGGCGAGCCCGAGGTCGTCGGGCTTTCACAGGAGTCAGAGACCGTGTTCTACTTCGACGTACCCGACAGACCCCGTCAGTCGCCCTGGAACGAGGACCACCTCCACATCGTCGATGAGGGCCGCGAACTGGAGGGGCTTGCAGTCGTCGACATAGACGGCGACGGACAGACGGAGCTGGTCGCCGGTCCGAACGTCTACCATCGCGACCCCGACGCCGAGACTGGCTGGCGACGCGAGGAGATCGTCGCCGGATGGGACAACACCCGGGTCGCCATCGCCGACGTCGACGACGACGGCGACCTCGAAGTCGTCCTCTCGGAAGGCGATTCGCCGCATCTGGGGACTCACCCGGGGCGGGTCGCCTGGTTCGACCCGCCCGACTGGGACCAGACGATCATCGCTGACGGACTGTTCTGTCCGCATACGCTCGAAGTCGAGGACTTCACCGGCGACGGCCGGCCGGACATCTACGTCGCAGAGATGGGGCTGGGGAAACACAGCGACCCGCGCCACTTCGTCTTCTACAACCGCGGCGGTGAGTTCGAACGCGAGACGGTCGCGACCGGTATCGAGACCCACGAAGCGAAGGTCGTCGACCTGACCGGCAGCGGTCGGCCGGACGTAGTCGGGAAGTCCTACGGCCCCGATCACCACGTCGACGTGTGGTTCAACGAGGCGTGAGCCAACCCGGGGCCATCAGTAACTGAATCGGCACCGCTACCGAGGCAATCACGGTGCGACGACGCCCAGAATCGTCTCGATAGCCACAGTCGTCGCTGACAACAGATCTGAAACCCGACGTGGACAGCAGCCGATACGTGAATCGGTCAGTCGTCACTGCTGTCAGTGATCTCACCGTCGGTTGGAGCCGAATTATCACTGAGAGCGGTTGCGTTTTCAGCAGGACGTCCCTCCGGTAGTGACACGACACTTTCCGGGGGCTCATATGTGTACAACATGCCGTCGTGGAGTACGTGGTACCCCTCATCTTTGATCACACTGTTGTTCGTGTCGATGGCGAAGTCGACGAGATCGGCCAGGGAGGCGGCGTCTATCTGCTGGCGCTCGCGTATCTCGTCGGGAAGGCGCATCTCGTTGATCCACTCGTCCATCGTCTCACGATCGTCCTGGAACCGCAGGCGGTCGCGCTCGGCGTCGCTCAACGAGAGGTCGTCACCTTTCCAGACGAGTCCAGCGAGTCCGCCCAGCGAGCAGGCGAGCAACAACGGCCCGCCGATCGACTCGAGTGGACCGGGTCGCTGCGGGACGGTGATCGTCTCGGTCGCTCCGAATTCCCGGGTCTCAGTCGTCGCGTTGAGTCGATACGCGCCGTTCACGAACGTCACTGGGAGTACGTACTCGGTGGTTCGGTCCACCGCTTGTCCGTTGACCGTCCCGGTGACCGAGACCGTCGTGACGATCGAGAACTGCGGGTCCCCCGGCGGGTTGCCGAGCGCCTCCTCGATCTGTGCAGTTCGGTTTTTCGCCTGTGGCGCGTCGACGGAGAACGGCACCGTCACTGCCTCGCCGGGGCTGACAGAGCTCTGTGAGCGAGTTTCGAGCGTGCGGGCGTCCCGCCACATTTCAGCCGAACTATCCTCTCCGGTCTCGATGGACCGGACGACAGAGCGTTCCTCGATGGTGATATCGAGGTCACCATTACCGCGGGCGGTGTAGCGGAAGCTAAATGCCCCGGTAGCGACCGGAGACACTGATGTGAGGTATGTCGAGCGGCCCGTGAGCGTCGCGCCGACAGGTTCGACCGGGTTTTCCTCCGTGACCGTCGCCGAGTGGTTGTATGCTCCCGTCATCGACCAGGACGAGACGGTCCGCTCCATCGTCGTCGTCCCCGGTTCGACGTGGGCACCGTACGTCAGCCACCCGCCGACGAGAGCGAGAGCGAGCAGTGAGACGACGAGTACCGTATACTGGTTATCGAGCAACGAACGGAGCCGTAGCCACCGGTCTTGCATGTTGTCTCAGGGATCCTACTGACCGTTTGTTATGCCCTTTATACGCCAACGGCTCATCGATACAGGTCCGAAAACCGCCGCCTGAGCGAGGCGAACGCAGAAAGTGCCCGCTCTCGCGATCGGTTTCGGACGCGACCGGTGCCGACGAGTGAGACGCCGGCCAGATAGAACGGAACGGCAAGCAGGAGGTCGATAACGGCGATAGGTGCCCACGGGTGGAGCCGGTACAGCGTCCGGATATGCGACTGCGGGAGGATCGCCAGATAGCGATGCTCGGTCACGTACTGCCGGTAGTAGCCTGTCTCGGGCGGAGCGTGGAGGTCCAGCGTCGCATTGCGAACCGACCGCTCCGGGACTGTGAGTTCGCTTGGCCGGACATCGACCGCGTCACTGCCGGGCTCAAGGTACACGACGACGGGAACGACCCCGCCGTTCCCGACGGGGTAGGTGACCGATTCGCTGGTTCCGGTCTCGATGACGCGAGGACCGGGCGCGTCGCTCTCGGCGCTGACGATACCGAACTGCTGGGGACCGGCGGGGCCGACCATAGCCGCCGTCGCGCCGAGGGCAATGACGACGGCGAAGACGGCAAAGAGCAGACGCGCGCTCGTGCCCGTCTCCCGGGAGCGGCCTCGCGACTGCCGATCACGGCCGTCTGACCGCCAGACGTCGGCGCCGTAGAGCAACACCGACAGCGCGAAGACGAGGTAGGCGAGCCCCTGGACCCCGAGTAGCGAGCGGGTTCCGAGGGCGCTGGCCAGCTGGCGCTGGACCGTCTGGAGAGCGGTCTGCGTTCCCGTCACCACGGTGCCGACGCCCGGGATGGCGAGTACCTCGCCGCCGGGCTGCCACGCGACGGCGACTATCTGTTCGTCTTTGACCGGTGGTTCACCGCCGTCCTGGTCGGTGAACGGGTTGGCGTCGCCTCTAGTGATGTAGCCGCGGTCGGTTTTTTCGACGACGCGGTGGGTTGTGAGGCCACCGCCCTGTATCTCCTCGGCGCGGAAGACGGCGACGTCATCTTCCTCGACGGGGCCGGTTACGGCGGTCGGGACGGCGACGAATCCATCGCCGGTATCAAGCGTTGGCTCCATGCTACCGCTCGTGACGAACCCGAGGAGGACAGGCTGGCCGAGGAGCTGGCCGAGTACCATCGCGATGAGGAACACAACCATTGCAATCTGTAGCGCCTGCACCCCTTCTCTGTGTACGTCCATCGTTTGCCTGCACTGTATTGGATAAAACAATAGTTAATTGTAATATACCGCTTCCGTCGAGTTGTTGTATGCTAAAACGAGAGACTGTTAAATTTATTTGACACAAGAGAGTTGAGGAGCGCGGCCGATTGGTGTCAGTGAATCCACGTCTAACCCATAGTGAGCATATCCGCTGACGGAACTTCGAGGGCGGACGCGTCGGCCAGCGAGACGTGCCGATATCAGGCTGTCGATGGCCGATATCCCCCCAGAATTAACAGACATGGTCAGGATGACCTCCCCCTATCGAGAGCGGTGGGCGGAGCTGCGGTGCGGCGTCTCGATTCGACAGGAGATACGTGACAGACAGTGTGCGACTCTGGAGGCAATGGGAGCACCATTCCAAGTCGACCGGTAAAAACCGTTTTTGAGTTATGCAGTGAGAAGGCGTAAAAATCGGGTGTCGATGACCGAAAACCGGTATCAGCCGCTAGAGGCCGTTGCCATTCTCTTGAGCGACGACCTGGAACGTGCCGTTGATGTCGTCACTGCTCAGTTCTTCTTGCTCAATCTTGACCCCAACTGTCACCGCTTGCCCAGGACTCAGACCCTCTCGATTCCCTGAATTAAGCGTCGTTCTGCTACCAGCAGAAGAACCCGTGTAGAACGTGACACCGCTGATGCTCTCGTTAATCCACGTCTCTATCTCGCCGACACCACTCCCGGAGTTGTTTGAGAGGTTGCGGATTTCGAACGTCCCGTCGAAATAATACGTCGAGTCCTCATTCACCCCGTCCCCACCAAGTGGGTTTCCTTCTTGTGGGTCACCACTTCTCGCGCTGGTGGGGTTATCGCTGGTGAATTCCAGACTCATTTTGTCGCTGTTGTATTCAACAAAATTCCCGTTTCGGGTATCTCCATTGTCACTGAGACCTTTATCAGGTTGCTGGAGGGCAATATACGCACTCGCATCACCGACTGTTTCGATTTCGAGACTTCGGTCACCCGAGTTGAACTGTGAAACTGCACCAGTACCCATTGCAGCCGCCGAACCGGCGGCGAGCGATCCCGCACCAATCAGGAATTTGCGTCGTTTCATTGTTGTCTCTCGCACACCCCGTCCAGCTGAACACATCACCGAGACCGTCAGGGGCGTACGCAACTCTGTCTACCTGCTGTCACTCCATTGGTATACACCAGGAGCGAAGTGCAAACCCCGTTTGCAGGGCCGAAAAGAGTCTTTGCGAGGCGACACGGCACCCTTCACGGCTGTTAAGCAACGAGAGAACACCCGCCGGCGACGTTACATGATGGCTAAAGCCGATTCGGCCTATGCCTAACTAATACCGTACAGTTCAAGCTCCGACGCGAGGGCACACAGCGGGAGCGGTGGAGGGGACCCATGAGCGAAGGAGAATTCAGAGACCCGGATAGTCGACAGCAGCACCGAGCGAACCAATCACCGTCCGAAGAGACAGTCTTCGAAGTACTGAGCAACGGTCGGCGGCGGTTCGTATTCCACTACCTGAAGCAGGAACAGCGGCAGGTCTACCTTCGCGAGCTGGCCGAACACGTCGCGGCGTGGGAGAACGACAAGTCCATCAAACAACTGACCTCGGCGGAGGCAAAGCGCGTCAAGACCGCGCTGCACCAGCACCATCTGCCGATGATGGACAACAACGGGTTCGTCGGGTACGATTCGACGCGAGAGACGGTCACGCTCGACGAACGCGTCGCCGACTTGGAAGTGTATCTCGACGTCGTGCCAGGCGTCGATATGCCGTGGAGTCGGTACTACCTCGGGCTCTCGGTCGTGGGCCTGCTCGCACTCGGGTGTGCCCTGCTCGACACCGGCCCGTTCGCGTGGATTACGGGCCTCTCTGCAGCGACGTTTATTACTGTCGTCGTACTCATCTCGGCGCTGGTCCACACGTATCTCAATCACACGCGACTCCGACTCGGCGGGACGGGCCAGCCGCCGGAAGTGAGCGAGAAATGAACGCAGTGCGTCTGCTCGCTGTTGTCGGCGTGGCCGCTTCGCTCGTGCTGGTGGCGCCACAGACTGGCGCGTTCACTTCGGCGACAGTCGACCGGTCCGTTTCGGTTGCCGTCGTTGACGACGAGAACGCCTATCTCGGTATTCAGCAGTCACCGGTGTCGGTCACCGGGAGCCAGAGCAGCGAAGTGGTCCTGCTGACGCTGACGAACCGGTTCCAGAAACCGCTCGACATAACCGTCCGCGTCACAGCGCGGACCACCGACAGACGGCCGACAGTAGCGAGGGCCAGCGGGCCGGCCACGCTCGACGCCGGTGCGGAAGCGAGCGTTACCGCCGTAGCCACCTGTGCAAACAGCACGGCGACCGAACAGTCGACGGTGAGTATCAGCGCGTCCGGGGACGGCGTCTTGGTGACAGCGGACCGAACGGTCACCGTCGACTGTGTCGGACCGGCGGCTACGCCGCCGACTCAGGCCAGCGGCCGGAACCACACCGCAGCCACCAGCACGGCGAGGAAGAGATACGACCCGCGAATCAACAGCATCGTCGCGAGCGTGGGTTCGGCGCGGTAGGCCACTGCGAGGACGGCGCCGAAGACGACGGCCCCGCCGGCAGCGGTCGGCGGAATCCCGGGCAGCGAGATCGCCAGGCCGACGACGCCGACCATCGCGACGACGAACAGCCCGAGCGCGAGTTGCCTGGCTCGGCGGGGACCCAGTACGACGGCGACAGTCCGCTTGTCGATTGAGCTGTCGTAGTCGTAGTCCGTCTCGTCGTCGATTATCTTGATACCGGTCAGCATGAGCAGGAAGACGCCGGCCAGCCCCAGCACCTGCGGGCCGAAGCTCGTCGCTTGGGCGTAGTAGCCCCCCAGTAGCGCCAGCGCGATGCCGCCCGGATACCCCATCGTCGCGCCGACGGGGTTGAGGTCCAACTGTGGCGCGTGCGTGTAGCCGATGACCCAGGTCGGCGCCGTCACCAGCGCCGCGAGCGGTGAGACGAGCAGCCAGAGCCCGGCCGTACAGGCCAGAAAGCCCGCGGCGCTGGCGACGAGCGCGCCGCGACACCCGCCGACAGTCAGCGGGTGGTCGTCGTCCTCGCCGCGGACGTAGAAGTCGACGTAGCCGTCTTTCACGTGGGCGGTGTAGACGGCGAAAAACATCGCTAAGGCGTGCACTCCGGCCGCCGGGAGGTCGGCAGCACCGGCGAGGACGGCGCCAAACAGCGAGGTCGCAAGCGGCGGTAACATAAACACCGGGTGGACCTGTGAGGCGAGCGCCTTGCCGGCGCCGACGACACCGGACTCGTGTCTGGCGACTGCCATAGCGGAGCGAGGGACGGCAGCGTCAAAAAGTCTCGTGCCCCGGCGAGAGAGCGGCGCGGTTACCGCCAGTTCGACCGATCGAGGACGAACGGCGAGATGCGCGAGGCCAGGTCCCGGGCGGCTCGTTCTGTCGGCGCGTGGAGTTCGCCCGACACCACGCCGGCCTCGCCGCCCACCCCCTCCGTCTCGGAGATGGGGTCGGTGCCGTCGGGACTGGTCGGGTACGTTCGCTGTGACCGGACACGGTCGCGGAGCTGCTGCAGCGTGCGCTGTGAGAGCTGTTGGTCGAGGTGCTGCAGGTCGTATCTGATGATATAGCCCCGGGTAGCCGCCCGGATCGCGATGACCGGCTGGCCGCGGTCGCTGCACCGGTCCCAGATGCGCTGTTGGTCGTCTGTCGTCGCGTACACCGGCACGTTCGACGGGGCGAGGTGGTCCATTACAACTTCGTAGCGGGTGCAGCGTTATCGGTCCTTCGCCTATGTAATAGCAGCAGTGTGGCTGCAGACGTGAACTGGGACAGCCAGAAAGCGCGGCCGGCCACAGCCCGACACCCATCGACTACCGCAGCGTCGTATAAGAGAGGGCAGCGATGGCGACGAACTGCAGCCCCCGCAATAGCAGGACGACTTGCTGGACGCCGGGGTCGCCGCTGTAGAAACTGGCCATCGAGAAGAAGAAGTAGATAGCCATGGCGTTCTCGGCCAGCATGGCGACGGCAAAGAGGACGAGGCCGCCGACCAAGCCGGTCCGGAAGGTGTTGTAGTTGCGGACCCAGACGCCCACGAGTGGGAGCAAGAGGAGCGTGTTCAGCCCCGCGAGGACGACTGCGGCGGTGATGAGCGTCCCCATCGCCATCAGTCGACCACCCCGCGCTGGTCCGTGCCGTGACTGGTCTCCGTCATTGGCCCATCTGCTCCGTGATGTCGTCGAAGGTGTCTCGGTACGTATCGAAGCGGTCGGTGAGGAAGTAGAGTTTCGCGTACGACTCCTCGCCCGACTCGACGATGTCGTGCTCTTCGAGTTGCTCCATGTGGTGGCGAATCGTCTTGTACCCGACGTCGAGTTCCTCGGCCAGTTCGTTGGCGTTTTTCGGTCTGTCGGTGAGTGCGTCGATAATACGCGCCCGGTTGGCACCGCCGCGCGTCGCCGTCAGCAGATACCAGAGCGCTTTCTCCATCCCTCTCCCTCCGGTGGTGCTCGCGCTCGTCGTATAGAGTTGGCGCTCCCGGTCGCGGGCGCGTGCCTTTCGTCGGTCGGTTTCATCAACGGTGACCACGGCTCGTTCGTGCGGTGGGACGAAAGCCGACTACAAAACCCTTCTTCGAACTCTCTTCCAAATTCGGACCGAGTCGGGGGCCCTCGCCTGTCCGATTAGTCGAGTGCAGCCGTCGCCTCGGCCATGACCTCGATGGCCTCGCGAAGCGTTTCCGTGTCCGTGGCGTAGGAGAGACGGGCATACCCCGCGCCGTTCTCGCCGAAGGCCTCGCCCGGGACGACGACCACGCCGCGCTCGATGACTTCGTCGACCCACCCGTCGGGAACTTTCGGCATCGCGTAGAAGGCCCCTTTCGGCGTGGGACACTCCAAGCCCATCTCCTCGAACCCGTCGAGGAGGATGTCACGGCGTTCCTGGAAGGCGTCGCGCATCTCCGCGACGGCGTCCTGTGGCCCCGAGAGCGCGGCCTCGGCAGCGTACTGGGCGGGCGCGGAGGCACACGCCTGAGCGTACTGGTGGACCCGGAGCATCCGCTCGATGCGGTCGGTCGCGCCGGTGACCCAGCCCAGCCGCCAGCCCGTCATCGAGTAGGCCTTCGAACAGGCGTTGACGATGACGACGTTGCCGGCGTCGTCGAACTCGGCGGGCGAGCGGTGCTCGCCCTCGAACACCTGATGTTCGTACACCTCGTCGGAGATACAGAGTACGTCGTGCTCCTCGGCGATGCGGGCGAACTCGCGCATGTCTTCGGGCGGCTGGACCGCGCCCGTGGGATTTGCGGGCGAGTTCACCACGAAGGCGGCAGTGTCGTCGGTGATCGCCGCTTCGACGGCCTCGGGCGCCATCGTCAGGTCCTCGCGCAGACCGACTGGCTTTGGCGTCCCGCCCGCGAGGTGGGTCAACGCGTCGTACGAGACGAAGCCGGGGTCCGGGAAGACGACTTCTTGACCGGCATCGACGTGGGCCTCCAGCGCGATGTGGAGCGCCTCGCTCCCGCCGGAGGTGGCGATGATGTCCTCGGGGTCGACGTCGATAGCGTTGTCACGTCGGTGTTTCGCGGCGATGGCCTCCCGGAGTGCGGGCGTGCCCTTGTTGGACGTGTACGCGTCGACGGCGCCCGACTGGATGGCCTCGATAGCAGCCTCGCGGGCGTGGTCGGGCGTCGGGAAATCCGGTTGCCCCAGCCCGAGATTGATTGCGTCCTCGCCGGCGGCCTCGAACACTTCGCGGATGCCGGAGATAGACACCGCTTCGACGCGACTGGAGAATCCTGTCATACCCCCACTGAGGGCGGCCGGCCGATAATTCTTCCCGAAACGGTCAGGAATGTGAGCCCGTCAGATCACACCGTCGGCTCGTTATAACGTGTCTTTCACCGAGACGAGCTGGACGGTCCCGTTCCGGTCGATAGTGATGCGGTAGCCCGCGTACGAAAACGAGATGGACATCTGGGCTGCCGCCGACGGCGGCGTACTGAACAGGGTTTCGACGACGTGTTCGACCTCGTTGTACAGTGAGGGGAGGTCCTCGATTTCGCAGCCCTCGACCTCGGCGAGTAGCTCTAAGAAGTCGTACTCGGACGTTTCGGGGTCCGGTGGTATGTGCCGGCGCACGATTCCGGGGTCATTGGGGTGGTTGTCTCCGGGTTTCTTCGGCTGCGAGTCTGCCATCATATGACACACCGACCGGATGGTTACAAGCGTAGTGTCGGAGTGTATACCAGTTTCGTAGATGTGGCCAGTAGTCCCTCTGCAGCTTGCAGCGTACCGCTCACATCGGAGTCACTGTATACCGGGGCCCCGGTGCTCCCGTCGCCGCCGGGCAGACTCACCGCGTCAACGACATCGCCAGCGCGCCCCCGCCGCCGATTCCATCGCGTCGCCGCCGGGCGAACTCACCGCGTCAACGACATCGCTAACGCGCCCCCGCCGCCGACGCTCACTCCCGTCGCCACCGGGCGAACTCACCGCGTCAACGACATCGCCAGCGCGCCCCCGCCGCCGACGCTCATCGCTACCACGCCTCTGTCCAAATCCCCGTGTTCCATGGCGTACAGCAGCGTGGTCGTGAGGATCCCGCCGCTGGCACCGATCGGATGGCCCAGCGCCACCGCGCCGCCCAGCGGATTGTGTTTCTCGGCCGGAATGTCGAGTTCGTCGGCGACGTACACCATCTGGGCGGCGAAGGCCTCGTTGAGTTCGAAGTGATCGACGTCGGCGACACCGATATCGGCCCGCTCGAACAGCGCCCGCAGGGCGTCACACACCGCCAGCGAGAACTCCGCGGGGTCGCGGTAGGCGACGGCGTACTCCTCGACGTGGGCCATGGGACCGACGCCGGCGGCGTTTGCGGCCTCGGCGTCGGCCAGGAGGACCGCGCCCGCCCCGTCCGAGAGCTTCGAGGCGTTGCCGGCGGTGATGGTGCCGTCCTCGCCGAAGGCGGGTGGCAGCGCCGCGAGATCTTCGGCAGTCGTCTCCGGTCGCGGCCCCTCGTCCTCGGTGACGAGTTCCCCATCAGCCTCCACCGGCACGATCTCCTGTTCGAAGGCGCCCGTGTCGACGGCTTCGCCGGCCCGCTGATTGCTTCGCTGTGCGTACTCGTCCTGGGCCGCCCTGCTGATTTCGAAGCGGTCGGCGACACGGTCGGTGAGCGTCCCCATGTGGGCGTCGTAGTTCACGTCCCACAGCGCGTCGTAGATCATCGCGTCTACGAGCGTCGTGTTCCCGTGTCGGCGCCCCTCCCGCAGCTCCCGAACGAGATACGGCGCGTTCGACATCGACTCCATCCCGCCGGCGACGGCGACGTCGACGCGGCCCGCTTCGATGCGGTCGATAGCGTTCGCGATCGCCCGCAGGCCCGAGCCCGAGGCTTCGTTTGTCGTGGTCGCCGGGCAGCTAGTAGGGAGTGCGGAGTCGACGACGACCTGCCTGGCGGGCACCTGCCCCACGCCAGCCTGGACGCAGTTGCCCAGACACACCCAGTCGATCAGGTCGGCGCTGACGCCGGTCCGTTCGAGCAGCCCCTCGACGACTGCGAGACCCAGCTCCGTCGCCGTTCGGTCGGCGAGCGAGCCCAGGAGGTTTCCGTGTGCGGTTCTCGCGCCGTCAACGACGACAACGTCGGTCATACGCGAACGTGTCGCCGTAGATACAAATACTGTCGGGCGGTAGCAGCCCCTTATACGGAGTTTTGCGGTCTCTTACTCCTCGCGGCTCGCCGTCCGAAGCTGTTCGATCGCGCTCTCCATCTGCCGCAGGGTCGCGTCCGCATCGATATACCCCCGGTCGTACTCCTCGTAGGCCGAGTCGGCTTCCGAGAGGAAC
>Ga0209946_1000070_pt1 | contig 37864 bp, 86 predicted proteins | sample SalPon2_A_H2O_MG_FD_185704 | JGI IMG/M metagenome (GOLD analysis project Ga0209946, IMG submission 185704) | Salt pond water microbial communities from South San Francisco under conditions of wetland restoration - Salt Pond MetaG R2_A_H2O_MG... | ecosystem: Environmental > Aquatic > Non-marine... | reverse complement strand
CATTGCATCTGCACTAAGTGGATGTAGTGATTTATTTAATCCATCAACAGGAGGACCCGAAGGAACCCAAACACCAACAAATGACGGTCTAGCTCCACCAACTATATTACCAGGCTCTTTTGGTGTTGATACCGCAGAGTTTGAAATCTATCCAAAACAAGAAAACATCGACCAAATCCAAAACGGAGGAAGCGTTGAATATACGGTCAGAGTCAAATCTCAACCACTGTACGGTGATGAGAAAACACAGATAGCTGAACAAACAGTCACCAAAACATCTCATAACCCAAACGACAACCAAACACATACCGTTTCATACGAATTCTCGGACGACCAATTGAATGAAGCCCAACAACTATTCTTCACCCTTGAAACAGCAAGTCAAGACGAAGGTCTTGCATATAAAACACAAAATGTTCTTCTTCCATTCGAAAATGAAGCTGAAGGAGAAGTTCAACTCCAAACAAATAGTCCATATATACGAACAAGTTCTTGGGACTCTCCAACTTCTGTTCAAACACAATTGGAAGTTTGGTTTAACGAACCTGAAGATGATTATTTCGATACTGACGGCGAATATGCAACCGAATTAACAGAAGAAAATTATCCAACGCAATGGTATGGAGATTATAAGGATTTGCAAATTACGATGGTTGTTCAGTATCCAGTGTTTGACACGCTAGAAGAAGATTATGAGCATCGTTTTTACGATTATTTGCCTGAAGAATCAAATGGTCAGAGAGAAACACCACTTGTTGATTGGGCTGTGTTTAATTTCGATGTTGCTGATATTGAGATGATTGAGTCTCGTCGGTGGAACTCTTGGCTCATCCAACAAATAGAACGAGGAGAGTATGAGATTAATGAAGACCATACTGTCGCAACAAATCCACAAAATGGAGATACTTTCCGCTCACATAATGACCAAGGTGGATTAATTACTACTGGGTCAATCCTAGGTGGAAATGCTCAGGAAACCAACACACCTTTCTCACAATATTATAAATGTAGGTATGAATATGAAGGGACCATCAGTCCAGATAGAGGAAATGTCAATCCAATAATGTTTGCAGGCGGTCGTCCTGTGATGAAACGATGGGCAATAGAAATGGAAGAATCGCTCTCAAACAATACAAACTTCCAATCTCACAGCACTCCAGACTATTATAAGGCAACTATCCTGAAAGCGATGATTGGAAACGCTCCGTATGACTTCTCCATCAATAGTTACATCAATTCTCCTGAAGAGTTAATTCAGAATTGGTATGAAAATGAATCTGATGAAGCACCGATTGGTGCAAACTGTGTTTCCGCAACAGGATTTTTTACTGGACTCGGAGTTCACTTGCTAGATTTGAGAGTTGTAATGGTTTATATGAGTGGAACGTTCTCTCATATTCAAGCAGGGATTGTTGACCCTAAATTACCTGAGGGTCTTCCTAGTTCAATATCTGATACTACTGGAGACAGTCGGATTGATGAAGGAAATGAATATTATGATTCTAGCTATGGGTGGTATGTTCCTGTTGAGTGTAATTATCCTGATGCTGTAATTGGATATTCTCAGGAAGGACGAGGTGACGAATTCTCTTTGAGTGTTCGGTCATATGCGGATGAGATAGAGATTAATTCACATATTCCTGTGAATGAGGATTACGAGCCAGCGTATGATGGTGAAATTCTCGCTGATAGGGAGCCGCCACAGAACGCTTTAAGATTCGAATACACTATCACTAACCCAGATGATGTTCCATGGTTTGATTCTAACTAAAAAATATTGAAATTTATTTCGTTCTAAAAACACTCTATTTTGACCTTAAGCACACTTTACTTGAGTTCGTTGTTTTCGCCAGCCCACTGTTCTTTTGTAAAGTTAGTGATTGTGAGTACTGATTCTCCATTAGCTTCTAGTTCACCAGATGATTGTATTTTCTTTACTTGAACAGAACCAAATGTGAAAACAAGATACTGACACTGTTCAAAACTACCAAACACATATTTTTGTTCAATTGGGTCTAAATCTAACCGTGGGTCATTATCATCAATAACTTCTCTATTATATACAAACCCATATTCTGTTTCAACCGTAATTTCATCACCATCTTCGATATTTTTAAATACTTCTTTTGGAGACTCTAATTCATTCATAGTGTATATGAATGCTAGCAGAGTAAAAAGGCTTACTATTATTGTCTCTCATATGAAATACGCCAAGGTTAAAAGCGTAGTTCTTTCTTTTTCAATTCTATAAGAACTTTTTTGTTGATTCAGCGTTATGTTATAAGTATGCAGTGTCCACAATGTCGGTCTAATAAAACAAACCAAGACTCTGTTTTAGAGTACGCTAACTGTCGTTATTGCTCAAATGAATTCTATCCAGTTAGTAAAGAAGAACTTCTTAAAGCAGTACAGAACGCAACAGAAATAAAATTGCCTAAATTCAAATCATTTTTAGACATTAAAAATATTAAAGAAAAGGATGATTGTATTATTATATATTTAGACGGAACCAATGGTGGGAAGTATAAATTGTTGTTATGTGATAGTCATATTGGAACTCTAAAACGGAAGAAGAGTGGTTCAGAAAGAAATCAATTTGGTTCTAGGTGGACTAATGGAACTAATATGTGGCCTGAAGTTCTTCAATAGATTGTTTTATTGTTTTTAATGTTGGTCGTTCATCTATTTCATCTGAGCAGCCATACTGTATAACTTGTGGAATATTTATATTTGCAATTCGTAGAAGTTTAACTAGAATACAACTAACTTGATAGTTTTCTGCTCGAATCAGTTCTTTTTCTGTTATTGTGTTTTTATTTAATTTTAGTTCAGGGGGTATATTTTCAGTAATATATATTGGGGGTTTAATTGGTGGTTTAGATAAGATGCTGTCGAACCAATCAATAATTTCAACTTTATAGAGACTGTTGTCATAACATATTGTGTGAAATCCAATATCTAGGTGGTATATATTTTGATTTCTAGCTTGTTCAAGTGTGTTACATAAAGCTGTTGTAATGCTGCTAATGTCTTCGATTGTTAGAGTAATATCTTGTTCTGATAATGGTTTGAATTGTGGTTTTTTGGCTGTTAAGGAAATATATTCTTCGTTGTTTTTTGTTTTTATTTTTACATCATATAAATCGGGCGTGTTTTCACAGGATTTAAGAAAATTCTGTAATTTTGTTGCGTTTTGTTTTAGGTCTTTGAATCGACCAAATGATGGAGAAAATGTATATGATAGGTATGTTATTCCCATATTAGTTATCACAACTTCGTCTGATGCGCTTATTATCTCCATTAGTTATTTTTTAATTTCATAGGGTTAAATATTATGTGTAGTGCAGAATCGAAAGGAATAATGGTGTGTTAATTAATATTGTTTTTATGACTGATGAATTTACAGAATATAGTGAACTAAATGGTGATGCTGTATTAGAAATAGTCCAATCTTTAAAAGAAGAGGCTAATGAGTTAAAATTTCCACCAACATTTATGTGTGAATTTGAAGACCCAATTTCACCGTCGAATTTCATTAAAAAGACATTTCAAAATAACAAGTATAAATCAATAGCATTTCCACACAAAATTAGTTCTGAAGATGAGTATTATCAGATAAATGGAATAGTTGGTTTAAAAGAGTATAATGGTGCGAAATTTAATGCGGAAATATGTAAAAGTTGGATGCGGGTGTATATTCGAAGTGATTGTTCTGTTGGAAAAATTGGAGAGTTTCTTGAAGAAATATTTTGTGACTATTCATATAAAATTATTGTTGCAAGCGAATATATGGATTAATTTAATTCTTTATTTTTCGTTTTTATATTCTTTAACGATTTCTTGGACAGAGTTAGAGAATTTATATAGTACAGAATAGAATACTATGGTGGCAAATATTGATGAGAGAACAAGGCTGGTAATATTGTTAAGTTGGAATATGAGATTAATTCCGTGTAGTAGTATCACTAGTACAGCAAATATTAAAAATTGAATTACTGTTGCTTTGGGTAATAAAAACTGGTTCATTATTTTTTTAATTCTAAATTCAAATAATGATAATCTGAGTATTTCTGCTAGTATAGTCGAATATAAAACACCTAATCCACCAAAATAAATTACTAGTGGTGGTGCTGTTATAATATTTAAAATTACAGAAGCAAGACTGATTCTAGTATTATATTCAGGCATATTATAGCTATTGAATATGGATTCAAATTGGAGTCGATATCCTTGGAATAGTTCAACTATAATTAGTAATATGAAATATATTTTAGCTGATTTGTATTCTGGGCTATATAAAGTAGATAGAATGAATTCAGCATTAAATAAGCTAACTAATAAAAGTGGTAATATTAAGAGCGGTGTTACGACAATTGTTTTTGAAGCAATTTCTGTTATATCTTTGTTTGTTTCAACTAAACCGCTCATTTTTACATTTGATGTTTTTGATATCCCAACGGCAAATGTAGCTGAGAGAAATGCAATTCGAAGGCTAGAATCATAATAACTCACTGCAACTGCGCCAACAAACGCACTAAGCATTATTGTATCAAATCTTCGATAAAAGTCATTTAATATAGATGTTAGTATACTCCATTTTGAAAATAGAAGAATATCATAAAGGATTTCTTTTGTTGGGGGTTTTAACTCATTTTCAGCATACGTAAATATGATGATTGATGTTCCAATATATGAGACAGAAACAGCATATAATGCATAAGTTACAGTTGGTTTAAATGACAGAAATAGAACTGTGAGTATTGGCATAGTAGTTTTAGCAATTCCTGTCCGAAGCTTTTCAGCGATTGCAGGCTTTCCGCACCCTGCAACATAATATCTAGAAAATTCTAATACACTAAATCCAAAAGTAGCTAAGTAAAATGCAAATAATACATCTAATGGAATATCAATTGAAGCATATGTTTTTAATAATGGCTGTGAGAGTAAAAATAAAATAAATACAAGGAAAAGTGTTGGTAAAATTAGAATGAAACCACTCCATAGATAAGCTGCTCGACCTTCATTAACTTCGGAAGCTTTTTTACGAATTCCAATTCCAAATCCTCTAGGTATTTGTGAAAATAAATACAAGAAAGCATAACAGACAAAAAACAATCCAACTTCTTCTTGTGTTAAAAATCTAATTAATATTAATACATGAACAACATCAGAGACAACACCAAAAAATGAAGGAATTGAAGTCTGAAGACTTTCATGCCACATATCAACATTTGCAGATTCCAACTCTTTTTCACCCATCAATAGAAACGAATAATTCAAAGAATATAAATAAATTGGTATCTTATTGGTATTTTATACATTGTTGAATTCAAATTCTTTAAGTTGAGGCAGTGAAATATAATATGAATCTCCCTCATCTGAATGTATATATGCACCAAACCCATCATATTCGTCTACCCAGAAAACATAACCTTCTGAGTCAACTAATTTAAACTCATCATTTTCTGAAGCTTTTTTAAGTTTTGTTCCAATTTCATTTCGCAATCTTTGAATTGAATAACATTTTTCAGCAATCTCTAGCATCTCATAACTTGGACCTTTTTGTTTTGTTAATGCTTGAACAAGTTTTCTTCTTTCAATATCATTCTCAGAAGCAATTTTAGTAATTATATCATCATCAACAGCTGTATCTGAAGAACTCATAAGTCTTTATTTTGTATTGTTTTTTCGAGCCTATAAATCTCACTTTCTAACCATTGTTTTTGCTCTGATTTAAAATCTTGAGATTTGTTTTGATACCAATACTCAAAGGAACGAACTTCTTGCAATATTGATAATGCCCGATAAATATAATATCTATCTGGTAATGAATCGTTTTCTGAATTTTCAAAGAAGCCTTCTCTAAACGATTCTTTCGCTTCATCTCTAGAAATCTTCTTTCGACTTGGTTTATTTGAGACAGTATATTCAGCCCGAGAAAAACCAAACACCCAATCTCCAATTGCAACATTATCCCAATCAACAAGACACATTGGAACCTTCTCTTTTTCAACAGTAACATTTGGAATACGAATATCATTATGACAAAGAACACTATCTGTATATTCAATACTCCACGAATCAACAATTGGTTCAACAGTAGAAATTAGTTCATCAATACAAGAATTATCAACTACATCAACTTTATACGAATGGTCACGTCTCCGATTAAATATTTGACGAATGGTTTGTTCCCAAGAGTCTGCTCGGATTTCAAACCCAGAATCTTCAGAATATCCAACCACTTCTCCATCAGAATTAAATGAATAAGATGCCTGTAGTTCAGATAATAGTTTACCAAGAGAACTAACCATTTCTTTTTGTTTGTCTGAATCAAATACGTAACGCCAATCTTGTGAATAAGTGTGACTATCAATATACTCAGAAATATGAATTACATATGGAATGTCTCCATATTCTCCAATAAAATAATTATCTGGAACAAAATCAGTTTCACCTGCTAACACTCGTTGGGTATACCCTGCTCCTTTAGCCATCCCTGGTTCAATATATGGGTACGAAAAAATTTTCACAATAAAACAATTATCTTGAGTAACGACTTTATATATCTCATTTGCACTTTTGCCATTAAATGAATATACTTTATCAACAGTCACATTAAGTAAATCAACAACACATTCTTTAACTTCATCAATATATGTGGACGTTGTTTCACTTTTCCATCTGTCCTGATTTAATGAGTCCATATTGATAGATTAAATCTAAAAGATAATGAATCTTATTGTTTTCAACCACTAGTTTTTTAGCCACACAACTTGACTATACATATATGACACAGTATATGTGCCTTGAAAGCGGCCAAGACTTTGCAACAAAAGAAAAAGCTGAAGAACATGCTCAACAGACTCATAACTTAACGCTAAATGAAGCTCTATATCATCAAGAACTCTTCATTGAGTTTGATGATGATGAAGACCCAGAAGAACTATACAGAAAGCATGTTGAAAACTGATTTCCCAAATCAGTATTCTTTTAACCATTGCAGATGAAATGATAAATATGAGTGATGAAACTTGGACGGAAGTGAAAATTACAAGTGACGGGGTTAGTGTTACAGTATATAAAGAGACAGCAGATTTAAATTCAACTGTAGTTGATGAGTTCTGGATGACTCATTCTGAAATGGAAGACTCATCAAATCTTGGTAGTTATGTGCTTGATGAGTGATGGTCACTTAGAAAAGTAAATTCACAATTTTTTCATTCTAAATCGATAGAATATATTCGTAAGTTCTATAAGTTCAGTAGACCATGTTTCATAATATGAGTCTTGAAAATATTCAGTCCGATATAGAAGAATTAGATGCAGTTGAACTTGCAACAGTTGAAACCGAACGAAATAAAAAAGGAGTTGTACTGCATATTACTTTGTCAGAATCATATGAAGGAGAAGGTGACTCGATACTAAATGCTGTTCTTGATAAAATTCCAAGAGAAGTCTTACCAACTGATTTTGAATCAGATTCTCATGTTTCAATTTATTACGATGCAATAAATATAGAAATCTAATATATTTCTAAACCAAGATTATTTAACAATAGAGAGAAATATTCTATGTATGGATTCGAAGAACAAGGAAGCATACAATTCAAACCACCCAGAACCAATTAATGTGGATGCTATTGGTGGTGAAGCTGGTGCTGCTATTGAGATAGTACTTGGATTAAATAGAAGCCCGTGTGGAAATCACAGTTTCATTATTAAAAAAGAGAATATTTATGGATACGGACATTCTGAAGGTATTAAGGATGAAAATGGAAACAAATGGTGGCTAACTATCAGATGTGAAGACTGTGATTATGATTATAGTCACAAACACTGGACAAACTTGTTAAATTAGAAGTTGCGATTGAAACGCTACCTTTTTCTATCTAGAGTTTAAACTTATACATATATAATGAGCAGCTCATCAACAACTCGAATTGAAATATTTGAAAACCGAACAGAGTTATATTTTACTGACTATCGTTCTCTTCATAGAAGTGATAGAGATGAATCAATGTTTGTTCGATTAGGAACACGAAAAGAGAAGATTACTGACGAACAAAAGCAAATACTAACCTCATTATACACAACAATTAACTATTCAGACAATACTGTTAAAGTCGCTTCAGCAATACCTAAGCAAAACGACAGTATTCTTCCTGAACCTCATAACTTAGCATATTTTGAAACTAAAATATCTGAGCGAGAACCAACAGATATAGAACAAGAAGTCTATGAAGATTCATTTATGGATTGTCCGACACCAGTATATAATATCACGTTACCACCACTAGAAGATTTTAACAACCCACTCAAAAATGCTAAATTTACACTACCCTTACGAAATGAAGCAGAATTAGAAACAGTCGCAAAAAAACTACAACAGAATGTAGAGTATGGAAAATGGTTATATCAAAAAGTTTGGAGAGCTGGTCGAAAGACCAACCTTTTGCCAGAATGGAATCCGAAAACTGATGCAGTTAATTCAGATGAAGTTAAAGGTAGTGCAAAGCAAAAATATTACACTTCAAAAGAAATATGGAAAGACATTCTTGGAACGAATTATTCAGAATGGTACGCTGCTAGACTATTTGTTATAGGTCAAACAGAACACAAGCTACGACCAGATGAAATTGTTGCATTAGAGATTCTAGAACAATCTGAAAATGAAACATATTGTCAATTCTGTGGTTGTATAGATACAAAGACAGAATTTTTAACTATTGAAAACAAATTAGAAAAGGAAAAACGAGTTTGTGAAATGTGTGCAGAACATCGCTCAGAATTCGCAGATGAAGCTATTCTCCAAGCAAAAAGAGAGAACTGATTATACGTTACATTTTGAAGAATATACTATTCTTTAATAATACATACTTCTCTGCTCCAAAAGAATTATATTTTTCCAGAAGTACAGTGTATATATGATTCCAGAAGAAATCGGTGTTAATATTAAAACACATTTGGGGCAACTAATTGGTATTACTGATGTTCAACTATTAACACCAACAGAATATATGAATCAAACAACTCCAAAAGATTGGTTCCCAGAAAACCCTGATGGAGTTATTGTAAAATTACATTTATATGGCAACCCTGAAAATTATATAATCAAACAGATAAGTACTGTTTGTTTCCACACAAAAACCCAACTACACTATACAAAAAATACTGCTGAATCTGATGCATCAACAGCTTACATTTGCCCTACACAAACAGAGTTTCCAACGCTCTATACAATATCATCCTCACCACCAAATCCAAACATCTTCTAACTTGTCAAAACTATGTTCAAACCATTTTATAACACATTTCAATTCACTAGACATGGTAAAATTATTGAACCAGCACAAAATGGTTTCGCATACGCACAATTATCAGATTATACAATAGTACAAATTCGATATGGAATAGTGTCAATTAAATCACCTCTCTCAGTAAAAAACTTACAGAAAGGACAGAATATTAAAATAACCTTCACTGAACCAACCAACACAAAATACCCTCAAGCAATAAAAATTGAGTGCCCCCACCCATAAATATAAACCAATTCTACTCATACTATATTACTATGAAACAAGACAAAACCATTCACGATACCACACAAGAAATTGACAAGTTTGCAACAAAACTAACACAAATGAATGCGCCCATTGCAGATGAAATCTTACTTGCAAGAGAAGAAATGAAAGAGTACAAATCAAATAGTAAACAAATTCATTTAGAAAATGCTCATAAAAAACTCCAATTAGCAAAGAAAATTGACCAAATAGAACAACAACACCAAGATAAGATAACTTCTTTGCTCAAACAATTAGAATCTCATTTGAAATAACTATACATCTAAAATTGGCTGTGAATATCAACACCAACTAACACATCGATTAATTCAGGTCGCCCTGAAACATTCGACACAACAAAATCTTCTCTTGAAAAACCATTTTCAACTAATGTCTGCTCAACATCACCACCAACACTTGTTATATCACTATTTCTTCCAGCATCTTCAGCAACTTCAACAATAATAACATGTGTATCAACTCTATTAACTTCACGAGACCCACCATCTCGAACAGAAACCGACACATCAGTATTAGATGACAACTTTGTATTTAAACATAACAGTACATCAGAATGCAATTTTTTACTTTGAGACTTCATATTTATTCTAAAACACCCAAACATTAAAAATATTAACCTTAAAACAACAGTAAACAGGCTCAAAACAAACAAAACAGAGCATATAAAGACTTAACTTACAATATAAATAACACCAAAGTAGAATAAAATGGATATTGCCGTAATTGCTGCGCTTCTTGTTGCACTATTATATGGAATCCAAATTGTTGGTGAAAAAATATACATTAAAGATGCACCTGATATAAACAACCAATCTCTAGTATTCACAACTGTCGCATTTCTAGCTATAATTGGCTTCATTCTAATTCCACTCACACCAATCAAACTCAAACTCTCCACAGAACATTATGCAATATTTGCAATCACAGGAATTATATATACAATAACAATGATATTATGGTTCTATGCAATGGAACGTGAAAATGCCTCAAAAGTTGGGCAATTAGCTAGCCTAGAAGCTATAACAACAACTACTGCAGGACTACTACTTTTCAATGAAACTCTCACAACAACATCAAGCATAGCCATAGCACTCATTATACTTAGCATCTTTATCCTCGTCTTTGACAGAGGCGTTGCAAGAGCTATACAAACAACAAAAATAGCTGTCATACCAATTCTTATATGCGTCATTCTCTGGGCCACAATTGATTCAACAATCAATTACATATCTACACAACTAAACTTCTGGACAATATACTTCTGGATTCGAATAGCAGCTCTCTCATGTTTTACACCATTACTACTCAAACAAAACATTAGAACAAATATCAAACAAATTTTCACAAACAATTCATCACACACAACAACCTACTTCACCGCAAAACTCGCATCAGCAATTGCAATAATCCTCTCAATATACGCAATATCCAATGCACCACTCTCAGTTGTCGCACCAATTCTCGCATCATATCCAATTTTCGCCCTCATATTCGGACTCATAGCAACAAAAACAACAAACCACACAATAGAAACCGCAACACAAAAACATATTCTAAAACGAACAACATCAATAACATTATTCATAATCGGCATAACAACCCTCTTACAAACCACATAACTAAACTCTCTCTTCTAAACACACCCAAAAATCACAATCTCAAAAATCACTCAAAATAACCTTCAGAAACTACTTCAGTAAACATAGCAACATGAACAGACTGCGTATCACACCCCTCTAAAACACGTATTGCCTCAACAAGCTCACGAAACCGATACACAACATCAGCCCTCGCAGCAACTCGAACTAACTCTAACTCTGACACATCAACACTTGAAACATCAACACTCTTATACAAACCAACAAAATCTGAACACACTTCTGATAACACACCATCAAAACATTCACCTAACGGGTCTCCAACAGGAACAGCCCCAGACACATCATCATCAAAATACGAACGAACATCAATCACTCCCGCTTCATCATACACAAACGAGTCAATCTCATCAACAACCTCCGAAGGCAAATACAACCCAATAAGACGAAACGAATCACTCATATCCAAATAAAACATTCTCCTCAAAAATAAAGCTTGCGACAATTACAATACTTCAACAACACCGAAACAACTCAAACATCGCCTCCTTCTGATATGTCAACCCACAATCATCACACCGAACCACTATTTCATCACCTTCCTCAACTTCTTCCAAATTATGACCATACATAGTGACAAAAAGAATAGACACACTAAAAAATCTTTCTCAAATCAATCAAACAATCAAACAGTTAAAATAATAAACCAAACACTTTTAATTTCTCACATATAACAACTACACGTTATGAAAGTAGACGAATTTCAAGACAATGTAACAGAAGGAGATGAATGGATTTGTACGGGCGCAAGCGGCCAAGAAATTACTGTGAAAGTTGAAGAAAAACACGATGACTGGGCTAAATGCACAATTCTTTCAGAACCAAACAAAGGAAACGAACACAATTTCCCAGCCACACAGTTTGAAAAACCAGCATAACAGTCAAACCAACACAACAGTTTCAACATACTTCTTTTTCACAACAACTCAATTAGAGATATCAAACACACTTCCACAATCATCACACTCTCTAATACCAAACTCTTGCTTCCCACTATCTGTTAAAACACCCACTCCACCACAATCAGGACATGGCTTCTGATGCCAAGAATCATACAATCCTAACGAAATTGAATCAATATCATCACACATACCGAAACAAAACGCACCAATACACAAAAACCTTCTGAAATTAGAAAATCTTCGAATCAAGAATATTCCCCTGTTTCAATGTCAATCCAAATACTTTAATTGCACACTCAGGACAATGATACGTATACTGATATGTACCACCCTTCTCTTTCCTATTCAACTCATCACGAGACTCATACACTGTACCACAATCTGAACATGCAATCGGAAACTTCCTCATACAATATTATACCATATGCAACTCAAATACTAAAAAACTATCCAAATCCACTAACTCACTCATCTTCCACAATCTTAAAATCACCTGGTCGAACAACCTCAACAACTCCTGTAATAGTCTCATTACCATTAACATACTCAAACTCATATCCAGGGACACTATCATCCCAACGCAAACGAAACTCTTCTAACCCCTGTCGGTTATACTCTGCATCCAACATATTCATAACCTGCAATTCTTCTCCACTGACAGATGTATACTCAGTACCCATACACACAACAACAAACTAAATCCAAATAAAACTAACTATACTCTCCCAGTAACCAAAAAATTGAAAGACTAAAAACACAAACAAACATCCTATGCCACAAATCAAAAACTGGACGAAAACAACAAACAAAACAGTCAAACAAACAGCAAATGGCAGCTTCGTATACAAATGGAAACACCAACACTCTAATGACACAATATCAATCCAACTAGCTGACGATATATTTAACATCTTCTATAATGACGAAATTGTAACAGCAAGAGATACACTAACAGAAGCCTCAAAAACTGTCATAAACACTATGAAAGAAAATACAGATGGACTCTAACTAACCCACACTCACTCATCTTTCTCTTCAGCAATCTTCGCCAAGACCTTCGATACAGTATCACCATCAATATCATCTTCATCTAATAACGCCTCCACATCCTTATAACACATATCATACCCTTCAACTTCACCCGTCGAAAACCCGTCATCCCAAACACTCAAAATAGAAACCAACCCCCACACTGACATTAGAAAAACAATAAACCCACTCACCAACAACGGCAAATTAAAATAATTCATCGGTGACACAAAAAACAACATACTACCTACCCCAAACAACAACACTAACACAACAGAATCTTTCGACCGAAACTCAAACTCTTCATAAAAACCAGACGACGCAAAAACTGCAAACAATATACAAACAAGAATACCACTAATAAAACCATTAATATACACTGACGGCGGAAGCACAAATCCTAACATACAAAGAAAAACAACACATCCAAATAAATAACTTTCCCCAAATAAACAATTAAACAATTAAACAATAAACATATTTAACAATACACCAACAAACTATATACCATACAACCATGTTCTCAGAAAACAAAACCGTCCGTGTGAAAGAAAACGGCGGCGAATACATTGCAAAAATCCTCAACAAAACCGACCACACAGACCAAAACAACAACACAGTATACAAAATGAAAGTACTCAAAATACTTGAACAAACAAACCATACATTAACCGAAGGCAAAACCTGCACTACATACCCACGATACCTCCGCCCAAAACAACGAAAATAACCAACTACATTTCAAATGGAGTTCCAACAATCGAAACAACCTCTACTTCCTGCGCCCCACACACAACATCCCGAACATCATCCACAGAATCAACTGAATGCCCAAAATCATCATCACCCCAATCTACAACCAAACACGAATCAGGAAGACTCAACACAAACGCATCACAATGCCCAAATACACCCAACCGAATCACATCACTCGGGAAATCACACTCAGACAAATCTACAAACGGAGTCTCAGAAGCACAGACTACTTCAACAGTAGAAGCATTACCAACAGCATTTCGAACCGCCCCAAACGAAACACCATCAGTCCCACCCCACTCATCATATCGAGCCAACAACTGACCAGACGGCAAACACGCAACATATGTCCACCCAATTGGATGCGAATCCATCTGAATCACACGCTCAAACATACAAATAAATAGAACAATAAACCACTTATAACTAACCATTTACACTACCCAACAAAACCCAAACATAACACTACTCTACACAAAACCCTTCTCATAATCCAATACTATAACTAACAAAATATAAATACACCACTATAAAAAATAGACATAATGATTTCAATCGGCATCCTACTAGCCATCCTCGCAGCATTCATCTGGGCATTAGTTAATATAACCGACAGATTCGTAATGAATACAGAAGAAAACATATCAAACGAAGCAAACATAATATCCAGCATCTCCCTCATAACATTATTCATATTCACAATCCTACTTTTAGACATTCAAATCCCACACTCAAACGTTAACTTATTCCTCTTCATTTCAATTGGAATCGCATACTACCTAGCTGCGTATTTCTACTACACCGCCCTCAAAATATCAGAAGCAACAGACATATCAATCCTACTCAACCTCACCTCAATTATCATACTCATCACAGATATCCTCATATTCAAAACTACAATAACACCCAAACAAATCATCGGTATGTTCGCAATCCTCTTTTCAGCAATAATAATCAGCTACAACTACAACTCAATCCAATCCATAACATTCGACAAATCACTATGGCTCATGCTAATCGCAGGAACCCTATACGCAATCCGAAGCCTCATAGCAGACTACGCAATAACAACAACCCACTCAACACCTACAACAATATACACATGGTCAATAATTGGAACCGCACTCATCCCAACACTCACACTCATACTCAAAAAAGACACACGAAAAAACTGCTACAACCTCTACAAAAACCACACCCACAAAATCAAATATATCTTCCTCACCAAAAACCTCAGCGGAATCGGCGCACTCTTCTACTTCATCGCACTCAACTACGAAAGCGTCTCAGTAATCTCATTCGCAACCTCCGTCCAACCAGTCTTCACATTCATCCTCTCATACACCCTCTACAAACTACTCAAAACCGAACAAATCAAAGAAAAAACAACCCGAAAAAACCTCATAAAGAAAACCTTTGCAATCACCATCACAATATTCGGCCTCTACCTCCTCTAATCAAAATAAACACTCTAACACTTTACAATCAAAAAACACACTTCAAAACCTACAACAAATTATCAGCCCCACGCTCCAACTTCGACAACACATCATCAGGAATCTCCGACTCCGAAACCTCAAACGCATCACTAACTTCATCCATAATATCAGCATTCGTCCCCACCGTCGAAGACTTCCCTGACTCAACAACAGAAATCTCAACCGCATCATCACCATCAACCAAGAAATACTTAGCCATATCACCAATCTCTAACTTGTAATAATCTACCATAACAATTACAACAACAACACCCACCCATAAAAAATTTACCTACAAAACACCATACAAAACCTCACTCGCCACCCTGTGTTCTCTGTCAAACAAATCACATAGACTCAAAACCAGAAAAATCAACATTCCGACTTTTCAACCGATGCTTCGGCGTCCCAAACAACTGACCACACTCATCACAAGACACAACAGCTCGAACACCAGCAGGCGGCGAACCAAACGTCCACCGAGGCGTCTCCACAATCTCACTACCACAATCAATACACACCCGCTGACCAAACACACTCGCTACCTCATCAACCGAACACTCATAACAAGCCATACACACAACTAACACACTCACTTACAAAAAACTAACCATTCTCTCAAACAACAAAACCATATACAAACCCTAATACAAAACCACTCGCTACCCTGTGTTCTCTAACTACTCCTTTTTCACTCTTCACCTTCACTCTCATCACCACCCGACTTCATATCATCACGCAACTTCGAAATATACTTATTCAACTGCAACGACTCAGACAAATCCTCTTCCAACGCCCACCGAATACCCTTCATATATGCTTGAGCATTCAACAACTCACCACGCACTTTCTCCCGAAACTCTTCAAACGAATTACCCAACGAATCCAACCGACTATCATGCTCTTCAACCTGCCCCTCCAACGCATTCACACGAGCCTTCAAACCATCCAACTCATCCAACCCACGCTCACTCTCAACACGCTCCACACGAGACTCCAACCCACCCACCTTATCACTCATCCGAATAATATCATCCTCCAACTCACCAACCATCTCCTCAACCTCCTCACTAACCTCACTCTCAGCATCCAACTCAGACTGCAATCTATCCACCACATTACCCAACCGATTAACCTCCTCTCCCAACTCCTCAAAATCCTCAACTTCTGCATCTCCAAACACCTTCCGAACCTCCCGCTCAGACTCATCAAAAACATCCCCAATCAACCCCCGCTGAATAGCCCGCTCACCACGCTCATTCAACACCGCCACACGCTCCCCAGTCGGACGCCCAGATTCCTCCGCCGAAAGCTTCTCAACATCAATCAAATTAAACTCCTCAGACGACCACTTCCGAAACCGACTATGAGCCTCATCCTGATTCAAACCAGTCTTATTTTTAATCTTCGAAATAGACGCCTCACCACCATAATCAAAAATACATCTCAAGAAAGCTTTATGCTTCTCAGTCATCCGCACATCCTCAACAATATTCTGAATCGAACGTTCTGCAGAACCATCATCATCCTTCACACTCCCCGACTCTGAAGACTCATCCCCAACAGAATCTTCCTCACCTTCAGACACAGGACCATCTCTAAATCCAGCCATAACAAATCAGTTACTATAATATGATAAATCCAACCCTTAATAACCTTCTCCCAGCTGTTCTAAGCTGTTAAGCAGGTGTTACTCAACAGCTGGCTCAACAGGCACAACAGCTTGCAAACCCACTCTCCCGACATTAATAAAGGGAAACACCCCTGAGATAGAGTATAAACTCACCACAAAGTAACACGAAACCACAAATATACTCTCCATACAGATTCAGACCACAAATAGAAGACCCAAAACAACGAATATAACAACCATCAAGTAACAAATATACTCTCCATACAGAGAAATATAACAACCATATATTTTTCCAAACCAAACTCATCTTTTCTCATAAGAATACAAATTCTTCTTCCCAACAACAAAGAGAAAAGAACCAAATAAAATAACAAATCTAAGAAGAATTACACTACTATAACAAAATAAAAATATACTATTTTCTAAACAAAATACTAACCCAAATATAAGATAAAAATAAGAAAAATACAACCAAGAAAATACCCAGGAAAATACACTCTACTAGAAGCACAAAATCATCCCAATATTAAACACAAATTTCACTCAAAAATAAGTCCAATTCCACACACAAATTACACTCATATTTTACTAGAAAAACAGACCATAGATTATCTAGAAAAATATACCTATTCACCTTCTCTACAAAGAAGGAAAATTCCATATTTTTTAGAGTCACATAACTATCAAATTTAGAGACAAAGTGGATACCCAAATACTCACTTAGAAAGGAAGAAATTAAGAGCATACATATAGAGAAGAAAGAGAAGAAAAAATATTCTCATAGAGAAATATTTTATCTATACATAGGAGAGAAAATAGAACTATCAGAATAGAACTATCAATAGCGTATAGAAAAAAGAAGAAGAGTATATTAGAAGAAAAGAAGAGAGGAATAATATAGAAGGGAAGAAAAAGAAGAAACATAAAATAGTAGCATAGAGAAGAGGGGATTACAGAAGTCATAAGAGAAAGGGAATAACAATAGTACTTAGAAAAAAGGAATACTAACAGTACTTAGAAAAAAGAGGATACCAGCGAATAGTATTTATTTCAAAATTATCTTTTCTCTCATAAAAGGAAGAGAGAGTCCTTTCTTATTTTATCCTAAAATAAGGGTTAGATAGTTTTTCTAAGATAGTATCTCGGTTCCGAAAAAATGTATATTTTTCTCACCGAATACTCTCCTTAGAGAGAAGGGGAAATTATTATTTTTCTCAATAGAGAAAGAAATCCTGGTTTTCTATACTAGTATATATTTTCCTTTTTCTAGAGAGAAAGAAGTGTGCTATATTTTTATAGAAAGTGTGAGTGATTTCTTTTCTTATAGAGTGTGAGGGTTACAGTATTTTTAGTGAGTGGAGAGGTGAACTATATTATGAGTATATTAGTGTGGGATGCTCCCTGGTTTTAGAGGAGCTTTAATTTTTGTGTGGCGAGGTGTGGGGTATCAGAGTTAGTGATAGGTGGATAGTTCTTTTTCTTCTTGTGTGTTATGTGAGTGAGTATTTTTGTGTAGTGGTTAGTGGGGTGAGTTATGTGTTAGTGAGTTAGTGTTTTCTTTTTTGTATAGTAGGGTTATTTTAGTTTCATTTAAGCCCGAGCGAAGCGAGGGCGGTTGGGTGTGGGTGCAGGGTTTTGATTGTTGGGATGGAAGGGTGTGGGAATGTGGGTTTATGAGTGGCGAGGTTGTGGTTTAGAATGGTTTTGTTGGTGTGTGGGTCTGTTTGGAGTGTTGGTGTTGGTGTGTTTGTTTTTGCGGGTGTTTTGAGTGGTTTAGAGTAGTGTTGTGGTTTTGTTTGGGGGTTAGTTTTATTATGGTTTGTTTTTTGATTGTTAGTAATGAGTCAGAAGATTTATGATTTTATTTCTTCGTTAGAGAGGTGGGAGTTGGTTTCATTGTGTGTTGTGGGATTGGTTTGTTTGGGGTTTGTGGGTGTTGAGTTGTGGTTGGTTGTTGGGGTTTCTGAGCCGAGTGGTGCGCCGTATGAGGATTTTGATTCGTATGATAATTTTTCTGGTCCGTCTGCTGATTCGGATGTTGTTGTTCAGTCGGATGGTGGAGATTCGTTGTTGAAGTATGATTCGGATGCTGGTCGGGTGGTTGTTTATGTTGTGTCGTCTGCTTCTCGTGAGGTGTATTATTTTGAGGAAGTTTCGAAGGGTGATGAGAGTGGGGTTGTGTCGTTTAATCGTATTGATGAGTATGTTCATTCTGGTGAGTATCCGTTGACTAGTGTTCGAGAGAAATCGTTAGTTGATGATATTTCGTCTGGGTCTGATATGTGTGTGGTTAATGGTGGTGGGTCTGCGATTGGTTCGTCTGGGGGTGAGAGTGTTGGGGATGTGTCGTCTGTGTTGAATCGTTGGTCTGGGTTGTTGTATGCTGAGACATGGATGGATGAATTGTCGTATGAGAGAGGTGTTCCTGGGGATAGGGCAGTGGATTCACAGTATTCGTTGAATGATTATGTTGTTCAGAATGGGTATTATTGGTATGATAATGATGGTCGGGATTTGTTGAGAGTGTCAGGTGATGGTGTTATGAATTATAAGGATGGTGTTGTGTTGTCTAGTGAGTATAATGTGACGTTTACTGAGTTTGAGACTGTGTGGGTTGGTCCGATTCCTATTGTTGATTTTTCGAGTGGTGATTCTGAGGTGCATTCGTCGGATTATACAGTTGAACGTGATGTGGATGTTACTGTTGAGCGACCTGCGTGGGTTGATAGTGTTGATGACTCATCAGAGTGTTGAGGGGTTGTTGGATGTTCGGTCGGGTGAGAGTGGTTTGGTGAGGCTGTGTCGTGTTTGATTGAGTGTGGTTAGAGTTTGCGGAGGCGGCTTTCTGGGAAGGCGAATGTTTTGTTGTTGTTTCCGTTCATGTATGGGTAGTGGCCGATGACTACTGGGTCGTCGTTGGGATAGTGTTTGTTGTATTTGTGTTCGGCTACTGTTTTGCCTGTTTCTTCGACGGTGTGTTCGTCTGCTTGTTCGTGTGTTAGTTCGAGGATTTCGACGGTGTTGGCTTCGGGTGAGGGTGTGGGTTCTCGTTTGTCTTCGGCGTAGTCGCCTGTTTCGAAGGTGTGTTCGACCATGTTAGTAAGTATGGGTTGGAGTGGTTTAATGGTTGTGTATTGTGGTGGTTTGATTGTTGTAGGGTTGAGGGTTTGGTTTGTATGGTTGGTGTTGTTATGAGAGTGAGGTGAGGATATCGATTATTTCGTTGACGGCTTCTGGGTGTTGTTCGATTTTTGTCATGAGGAATTGGAGGAGTTCGACGGTGTTGTCGATGCCTTCATTGAGTGCTTCTTCTAGTATCATTCTGACTTCTTCGTGGTTTTGGTTGGCTTGTTGTAGTATTTGTTGTTGGATTGGTGGGTTGTAGTCTACGAGGAATTTGGTTCCCCATGAGCTGTGGATGAATTCGTTTGTTATTTCTTTGCTGAGTTGGTTGTTTTGGAAGAGTTGGATTGTGTGTCCGTTGTATTGGTTGTTTGCGACTGCGGTTTCGATGCTTTCTTGGAGTTGTGTTCCGCCTGTGGTGTTTCTGTTGTTGATTGCGTTGAACATTCTGTCGGAGATGGTGATTTGTGTGTTTTTTGCTGGTCCGATGTTTGGTGTGTATGTGTGAGTCATAGTTTGTTGTATGTTGGGTTTAGTTTTAGTGTTTTTGTTAGCGTAGTGTAATTCTTATTAGTGTTGGTATTTGGTTTGTTGTTTGTTTTGGGTAGTTTTTTATGGGTGTGGGTTGTGTGTGTAAGTATGGCTTTTATTGCTAATGTGTATTTGGATTCGGGTGTGTCGAGTGTTGATGAGATTCCTGATGAGTTTGTTGTTGAGACGAGTCAGGTGAGTGGTTCGACTGTTTCGGTTGAAGTTGATGATGTTGTTGGGGTTGCGGAGATGGAGTTTTCTGATAGTGTGTCAATTGATTTTGTTGGTGGTGTGAGTGTGCAGTTGGATGATGCTCGGTTGATGGGTGCTGGTGAAGAGTCTGGGTATTGAGAGTTAGTTTTGTGGGTTTAACTGTGGTGAGAAAGACTGCAGTTGCTTGTAGTTCGTATTGGTAGAATGTGATTGGGGTTGTGTAAAATTATTCGAGTGTGTATCCGCCGTGGTTTGAGCTGTCTTGGAGTTCGTCGTGTGTCATCCAGAATTCGTCTATGACTGTTGGTGGGTCGCCGTCTTCGTATACTGTAACGCTTACACCTTCGCTGTTTACATTAACTTCTGTCCATGTTCGTGTCATAGTAGTTTGTATGGTGGAGTTGTGTAAAAAGGTTTTGTTGTGGTTTTTAGTGTGATTGAGGGCATTTCGGTGTATTTTTGTATGTGGGTGTGTTTTGTTTGAGTATGGATAGAAGTGAGTTTGTTCGGGCTGATGAGGTTACTGTTCGGGAGAGTGGTTTTGATGGGATGGGTGATGGGGAGTTGACTGATGGGTGGGAGCGAACCCATGAGGAGTTTCGGAGGCCGATTGATGATGGGTCTGGGTATTATATTTATTCGTTTGAGTCGGAGGATTTCTTAGTGTCGTGTGATGTTGATAAGCGTGATGGTGAGGCAGTGCATCATGTGGTGTTGTTGAAGGTGAAGCGTGATGATGAGACTGGTGAGCGGTTGACTTCAGTTGGGACTGGTGTGTTTTGTGTTGTTGGTGTTGAAGATGGAAAGCAGGCGTTTCCGACTGATGATGCTAGTGATTCACAGTTTGATGTGAATATGGAGGCGCATAAAGATGCAGAGAGGGCAGCGTTTCAGGTTGCGGTTGAGTTGATGCGTGGGGTTAATCGTGGTGAGTATGATGAGTTGAAGTATTCTTAATGAGAGTTCTGTAGAGAATCCGAAGGTTTTTGTTATTTTAGTTGGGTTTATATTGTATGGTTAGTGATGATGTTTTTCGGTTGGTCTTTTTGTGGTTTGTTAGTTAGTTGTATGATTAGTGGGGTGGTTTTTTGGATTGTGGAGTTGAATTTGAGTGATGGGGTGTTGCTTGGAAGTGTTTTTCTAGCTTGTGGGTGGTTTTTTGTATGTTTGAGGTTATTTTCTTGAGAAGTAAGTTGTTTTTTCGGTGGATTTATTGTTGTTTGGTGTGTAGTGTTGTGTATGCTTACGCATTGGGATGCAGCGGAGTTTGACCATTATTTGGAGCATAATTTGCCGTCTCCGAAGGTGGATAGTGATTTGGTTGTGTTTACTGATGCGTCGTCGGATTGTGGTGTTGTTGGTGTTGGGTGGGTTGTGTTGTCAAGTTCAGGTGGGAAGTTGTGTGAGGGGAGTGCGTGGTCTGATGAGTTTGGTGATTCGTCTACGGTGCATGAGTTGTGGGCAGTGCATAGAGCATTGGAGCAGTTGGAGCAGATGGATTGGTTAGATTCTAATGTGGTGAGTGTGTATACGGATTGTAATTCTGTTGTTGGGACTGTTGATGCTGGTGGTGAGGGGTTGTGTAGTGCAGAGCATGTGTTGGAAGTTGGGTCGTCTGTGGTGTCTGAAGTGTGTTCTCGGATTGGTGGTAAAAATGTGGTTTGTGTGAGTCGGAATGTGAATAAGGTTGCTGATTCGTTGGCTCGTGGAGCTTTGTTTGAAGGGTTGCGTGAAGAAGAGCTGCGGACTGAGAAAGTTCAGTATCGGGATAGGTTGGGTCGGTTTGTGTCTGAGTGTGTTGATGTGATGGGTGTGTGGGAGCATTCTGGTGTGCCGCATTTGTTTGTTCGGCTTGCGAGTGGAGAGACTCAGCGGTTTGAGTATGGGCGGATTTGTGAGAATTGACGGTTTTGTTGTACTTGAAATATTTATTTTAGACTACTTTTGTTTTCAAATAATAAGGATGATTAGTGAACTAAGTCGTATAATATTTTAGTTTGATTGTTGATATTCATATTGAAAATTTTAAGTGATTGATTGAATATTTTATGATATATGAGATTTTATACAGAGCGCAAGAGTATTTTATTTTGGTTTATTGTTGCATTTTTAAATATTCTTTTGTGGTTATATATAGATGGGACCCCTACACCCGAGATTCATTTTTTGTATTTACATCTCAATTCTAATTTTATTGCCATTACTATCATCTTAGCATTTTTAACTATTTATTAATCCAGTTTTTGATATTGATGTTAATTTAAGTCTGAAAGATGATATTTTATATAAATATTTATCTATACTTGTTGTATTTTTTGCTATATTTTTATTGATTTTGAGTTTATATAAACCATCTTATACTGTTACAATTTTTAACGCAGCGACTGTACCATCAGATAATTTATTTAATTTTGTTCCACTGACAGAGTTCACTAAAACCCAGGATGGAAGTTTTAATTTTAATAGTTCTGTTGAGGTGATTTTATATAACGCATGGAGTGTTTTATATTCACTATTCTATTTGTATGGTCTTTTGTGGATTAGAGAGAAGGGGTCTAAAATAATTGGAGATTTATTTGATGTTTAGAGTGTGTTGGAGGGTTGGTTTTTTAGTTTGGTGGTGTGTTTGTTTGTGTATGAATTATTTGAATGGATTGTCTGCATGGGAGCAGGGTGAAATTGAGGGTATAGTGTCTCGGTCGTATTATGAGCAAGAGCAGTTTGATGATTTTGTAGATGTGAGTATTAGTGATTTAGTTATGTCGGAAGATTTGGTGTGGTTTGTATTAGTGTTAGCAGGTGAGCGTTCTGGGTGTGGGATTCGTCGGGTGCATCATCCGTATGAAAGTGGGTTAGATTCAAGGCCGTTTGAAGGGTTGTTGTTTTCTGTTGGTGTTCCGTATGTGTCTGAGGGAATGTTATTCCCAAGTGGAGAAGATGAGTTATGTTCTTCGATGGAGTATACTGTTTTGAATGGTGTTGGTGAAGGTGTGATGGAGGATTTGTATTATGGTGGTTTGAGTGACCGTGAATATGGTCGGTTGTTGGGGTATCCAGAGTGGGCAATTGATTCGTTTGTTGAGTGTGGTGGATTTGGTGAGCATGATTCGATTGTGTTTGGATTTGAAGAGATGGGGTTGTCTATTGAAGAATTGGCGTATTTGCAGTTGGTTCCGTTTGGTGTTCCTGAAGATAGAGAGTTGGTTTGGAGGGCGATTGATTTTGGGAGAGGATGTGAGCAGTCTGTGTATGGTTTGATGAGAGATTTTGAGTTTTTGCAGGGCTTGGATGTGTGGGTTGATGATGCTCTATCATATGGGTGTGAGGTTGTTGAGCATCGAGTGAGTGAGTAGTTTGGTAGTGTATTGTATGTTTTGGTGTGAGTTTTTGTAATTGATTGTTGTTATAAAGAGTGTTCTTAGAAAGTATGGAAAGTTTTATTTTTGTGTATGTTTTGGGTTTTGTGTATGAGTGTTTCAAGTGATATATTGTTTGATTTGTCATTTATATCAGAATCTGAGTTGTTGTTAGGTGGTATAGCAAGTGGGTCGTTTATTGGGTTGTTATTGATGGGGTATTGTACTTTTAAATTGGTTTCGCCAGTTATGAGTATTGATTTTGAGAGTGAGACTATTGGTCCACGAACACAATTTAGTATTGTGGGTTGTGGTGGACTTTTGTTTGGGTTTGCTATTGTATTGATTAGTGTATTCTTTATTTTTAATGAGAGTGTGGCTTTGGGTGAGCTGTTTTTACATCTTGCAGTTGCTGAATTTCTGTTTAGTCTTTTTTCAGTCATTATTGCATATACTGTTTTTGAGGAGACTGGTGTGCGTCCAGTTGAAGAGTAGAATGTTTGAAAGTAGGGATTTATATTATTTAAGTTCAGAGTCAATTTTGAATTCAGATTCTGTTTTTGTAAAGTCTTTTACATCATCAATTGTACAGGGGGCATCTTGGCAGATTGGGAAGCAACCTAATGATTCGTTTTTATGTTCAATAAGTTCAACTTTTTCTTCAGGTCGAGAACGATTACATGAGCCACACAGATAATTCATATGTGTGTATGAAAAGATGAATGGTTTGTTTATAATCTTTTGATGGGTTGTTTGTTGGGTTTGGAAGTGTTTGTAGTTGATGACTTCGAAAGGTTTTTGTTTGTATGTGTGATACTGTAGTGTATGGCACAAGCCGAATGCTCTGAGTGTGGTACAGGAATGGAGGTTGCGATTTGGGATGACCCTGCACTTTCTGGTGCTGTTGTGATGGTTTGTCTTGATTGTTCTGAGGGTGTTCCTGAACACACGCTTTGGGATGTATCGAATATTGATGTGGACCACCCAAATCTTCCTGATTCGCATCCGCTTGAAGAGGGTGAAAAATGGGTAATTCAGAATCGGTATGAAGACCGTGAAACATATCTCACTCATCTTGAAGCATCTTGGGATGGGAGGTTTCCTGAAGATACTGAAGAGTTTGAAGTTCCTGATGAGGATTGTTGGGATATTTTTGTTCATGATGCTTCAGATGAGAAAGCTGTTGAAGAAGCTAGAACTGAGCTTCGGTCTTGTCTTGATTAGATAGTCTTAATTTTGAGTTGGTTTGAAGGGAGAGCAAAGGGTTTTAGTTACTGTAAGTTATTATTTTGTTGTATGACGCTCTCTTCAGAGACTGTGGTTGAAGTAGATAGATGGCGTATTAAGAAGTTGTTTAAGGATGGTGAGTTTTCGCATTATGTTTTGAATGTGCCGATGGATAGGGGTCATGCGACAAACCCATTTGTGAATGTGAAGGCGAGTGGTGGGTTGTTGAGTCTTCGTCGTGATAATAATACGAGTGTGACGTTTACTGGTGTTATTGATGGGTTGAATACATATAGAGAGGATGCTGATATGCCAAAGCGGGTGTTTGATGAGTTGAAGCAGATTGGGCCGTATTAGTATGACGAGTTGTGTGTTGGTTAGAGTGGGTTGCCGAATTCGTCTGTGACGCTGTATATTTCGTTGACTGATTCTGGTTTGAACCAGATTTCGATTTCTTCGTTGTGTTCGCCGTTCCATTTTCGTGATTGTTCGATGAGTTGGATAATGAGTTTGTCGTCTAGTTGGTCTGAGTATTCGTGGTGGAGGTATTCGACTAGAAAGCTTTCAGCACACCAAGCTGTTCCAGATATGTCGAATTCAACGATGGCGGGTTCTTGGAATTTTTTGGCATATTGTGTTGCTTTTTCGAATGTTGCCCATGCGAAGACTGCTTCGCTTCGGTTGACCCAATCAGGGTATTTTTCATTTGCTTTTTGGTCTATTTCTTCTCGCATTTTTTGTCTTCGTTTTCTATTTGTATTGATTTCGTTGTTTACATCGAGTGTTTGTGTGTTCCAGATTTTCTGTCCGACTTGTTTACTTGTTACATGGTATGGCATAGTTATATTTAAATAATAGTTATTAGTTTTGGATTTCAAATGGGTACTGTCCGTCAAGGTCTGTTTGGATTTGTTTGATGTTGTAGTTTTGTGAGACAGTTTGTTTGATTTGTGTTATGTCTTCGTCGCTGAGAGTGTTATTTCCGATGGTTAGGATGCGGATGGATTGTTTTTCTGCGTTGTATGTGATTCGATAGTCGCATCCGCCGTCTTCATCAACATAAACTGTTTTGTTTGGTTTTTGTTGTTTGATTGCGTCAGCTGTTTTTTTAGCTACGTCTTGTATAGTCATATGTGTAGTATATTGTTGGATTGTTTAAATATTTGTTGGGGTGTTGTGTGTCTGTGTGTTTGTATGCTTTTACTGTATGTTTGTTATATTAACTATGTTGTTGTTATATATATAGTTTAAATATAGTAATATATTGTTGTTATATTTGAGTAGTTTTATTTGTTTGTATTTTGTTGGTTAGTGTATGGTTTATGAGGAACGTGTTCAAGTCCGAGTGGAGTATACAGGAAGTGTGAGAAAGTTATACGAATCAATTATTGAAATTGAAGGTGTGGTTCGAGAAGAGTATATTGACTCATATATTGAGAAATTAGAAGGTGATGTTGTTGATTCTGTTTGGTTTCGATGTGATATTGTTTTTGATAGTGATGTTGTTTCAATTAGTTCAGTCACAGGTTCTTTGAGTGAAATTAAGGGTATTGAATCAGTTCAAAAGTAATATAGTTGATTTAGTTGTTTTCGGTAGTTTTATTTGTTTTTGTTGTATTGATTATTGTATGTTTGGAGAGCCTAATGACCGTGGAGATTCAGTGAAGCGTCAGTGTAACCATTGTGAAGAGTCGTATGTTCATGTGTATGCGGATGTTGATTCTGATGGAAGTTATTGCGAAGAGTGTGCTGAGAAGTATGATTCATTTAAGCGTATTGCTCAGGTGATGAACTATGACCAGAATCAGTTAGATGTTCTGTTTGAGCTTATTGAGGGAGAACCGTATGCGTTATGGATTGATTCTCATCCACAGCGAGCGTATTTGTTTGATAAACGGACAGTTGGCTGGGATGTTGAAGAGTTCATTTCAGTACATATATGAATTGTAGTGTTTGAATATCACAGGGTGTTGTTGAAACGCTTTTCGAAAGTATTAACTCTCTGTATCTGTTATATTTATGTATGGCTGAACAAATGACGGTGATTCAGTATGCAAGTTAGTGAGTCTGCGAAAGAGCTAGCTGAATGTGTTCAATCAAACAAGCATAGTTGTTATTCTTGTGGGGGTGTTACTCAGGGAGAGAACTCGTTGTGTGATACTTGTAGTGATAAGTGGTCCTAAGAGTTGTGATTAGTTTTTAGTTGTTTGGTTGGCAGGTTGTTTGAGTGTTTTGTATGTACTATATTTTTGTTATATTAATTGTTATTGGTAGTGATTGATAATTATTGGTAGTGGTTGGTTTAGAAAAGTTTTTCTTGTTGGATTTTGAAGTGATTTGTATGGAGACTGAAGATAGTACTGGAGATGAAGATATGCTTGATGGTGAATTTGGTGCGTCTGGTTTTAAGAGTATTTTGTTAGCACAGAAAAAGATAGTTAGTGTTAGTATTGGTGCGATAGTGTTCACATTATTGTCTGTTTTGGGTGGTGTTGTTACATATTTGCTTACTAGTTCAGTAGCAGTTGCACTACTTGTCTGTTTGACTGGATTGGTTGTTGTTTCAGTTATGGTTTGGATTCTTGTATGGAGTATTTTTCAAGAAGTTATCTCTGGCTTTTTGAATCAATAGTTAGAGGTGGTTTTGTTGGGTGGTAGTCATATTTTGGTTTGTTTTTCGATGGTTTTATATTCTTTCTTAGTGTATATAGTGCTATGAGTGAGAGTCCTGCAGTAAATGATTTTGTTGAGCTAACGTTTGAAGGAGAATTTGGTGGGCAGTCGCCAATTCAGGGGCGTGTTCTTGATGTGGGAGTTGACCCTGATATTCATGCGACAGATATGATGTTCGTTGTGAATGATGAACCTGGGGGTCGTGAAGTTGTTTATGGTGAAGGTATGATTGATGGTGAAGAATGGGCAAATGTTACTGTTCAGAATGCAAATATTAAACTCGGTGAAAATGCTGAATGGCGGATTTTAGATTGATAGAGTAGTTTAATGGATAGTATCAGGGCAGTTAATTCTTCATTGTTTCTTTTGGTCGGTTAAGTTTGAGATATAGTGCGACAAGATATCCGACAAGTAACAGGAGAAAAAGCATCCACCATTTGAAGCTTTCTGTGTCTGCTACAAGGAATGTTGAGAATAAGATAAGCGAGTATCCCCACCCAACTATTTTAGTAAATACCCAGAGTATCGGGTTGTCATATACTTCAGCATCAAATGCGTGAACGATTGTTCCGCCAAATGCAACCGATGTATATAATAAGAATGTCCACAGGCGTCCGAGTTCTATATTGTATGCAACAGCGAATGGATATATCATACTTATACAAAATAAGAGGGTGAGAAATAATGGATTTAGAGTTGTGAGTTTATACCAGAACCGTGACCATGCACTTCGTGAATCTTGACTTGATGTAACAGCCATTAGTGTTGGGTTAATACATATATTTATATATTCTTTCGGGTGGATAGTTTGATTTCTGATTATTGTTTTGTGTATTTAGAATATCCGTTAATTTTATAGAAATTAAATTTTATATGTATATTATGGACAAAAAAGATGCTGTTTCAGTTCTTCGGTTAGCTGAGGTGAATCGTCGTAAAGATATTCCAAGTATGGCTGCTTATGTTGAGATGATGGAAATGGCGAGTAATGGTTGTGAATCAGTTACTGGTGTTTCTGTTGTTCCTGTTGGTGTTTCATTTGATTTTGATGGGGATTTTGAGAGTGTAGTTGATTCATTGGTTGATGATGGTCGTCTTGTTCGACGTGGGAGAAAGATATCTATTTCTAATGTTGGTGTTGATTTTTGCTCAGACAATAGTGGGGTTATTTCTACTGATGAAGTTGAGACATTAGAAGCTGCAAAGACTTTGTATTATCAGTGAAGCACCTTGGAGTTAAGTTCCACCACAATGTGGTTTTGATTTCGGTTGTTTTCATCAGGTAGTTTTTTAGTGTTAACGTGTTTATTATAGTGTATGTCTGATGTACAAACTGAAACAGATGAGTATAAGATTACTAGAGAAACTAGGGCTAACTCTCCATATGAGTATGAGTTTGTGTTGTATGTTGATGAGGATGGAATGTTTGTAGAGGAAACGACTGCGACTGAAGTTGCTGGGCTTTGTGGGTGTGGGTTTGATGATATTGATAATTGGACAAGTGTTTTAGAAGTGTATGCTGAAGAGTTTATTGAAAGTGAGATGACTTTGTTGTCAGTTGAGGCAGTTGAGGAAGAATATGATTTGTGAGATTTAAGACATTTCTGTACAATCTATTCTATTTTCACTCTCCGATGTTCATCACTTGGTTATAGTTCTCAACTGAGTCGTAACGGGTCTTGTTTTCGCTTCCACATTTAGGACATGTTTTTCGAGGGGTTGATACGGACAGTTCATCACAGTTGTAGCAATCATATGCGTATGTTGGTATGTTTGTATTAGTTCCTGCAAGCATTTGTTCCATAAGGGGTGTTCCAAACCACTCGGTTAGTTCTAATAGTATGGCTCGTGGTAGTTCATCTATGTTTGGTGTTTCTGCAGGAGTTTTATACGCTTCTATGATTTGTTCACCGTCGTAATTTTCTTCAAAGTCGTAACTCATTTTGTTGTTCCATGTTTTATGTACGCATTTTTCGACTTGCAGTCCACTTTCATTCTTGATTGGGCTAAACACCCACAGGAGATTGTGGTTGACAGGATAGTATGTGTCTTTTATTTCTCCCGTGTTTGCATCTTTCATATGGCTAGTATAATCTACATCTCTCTGGTCAGCTTCTTCTTTTGAAAGATGATTTACATAACTGCCGTGAATCTCAACAATGAATTCTGGCAGTATGACAGTATGTTTGTTTGGAATGTTTGGGAGTGTGACTTCACTAAATTCACAATCAATGTCAAGCACTTCCTGTGGGTTTTTGATTGTATTTTCTGCAAGTTCATCTCCAAACATCTCAGATAGTTTATCTTTGACACTATTTGGAATAGCATCTGTAGTGAATGGTCCATCAGTCCATCCACCATGATTAATCACTTCTGAACCATCATCTTGCGTTGGAATTGTATAATCAGGGTTGATATTGTTTGAATATTTTTTGTGAAGAATGGTTCGAACTTCTAGTATAGGATGTTTGCCCTCTGTTGCTAGTGTTGGTTCAAACCCCCAGACAATACTATGCTTGTAATCTGGAGATTTTCTATCTTCAAAAGTAACTCCAATTTTGATTGTGTGATGGCCTCCAGTACATTGTACGTCTTCTGACTGAACCGAGTCCATATTATTGTATTTGTGTTATAGATACTTGAAAGTGTGGTTTTAGACTGTGTTTTGGGTTTTGTGATGGTTTAGTTATGAGTTTGAATTAGGGTTTATTAGAGTTGTATCGGTGGGTTGAAGTGGGTGTAAGTTGTAGTTGTGTGTATGCCTGAACGAATTCAGTCTGGGCAGTATCGGATTGGGCGGAAGGAAGTGAGTGAGCGGCGTGACCCTGATAAGACGATTGGGGTTATTCGTGGTGATGTTGCGAATTCGACTCGCAATAGTGGGTTTAATCGAATTCTTGGGTTGTCTGCGTCGAAGTGGTATGTGTATGAGGAAGTTGAGCATCTTCGGCAGTATGCTGACCGTTCTGGAACAGGTGTTCTTATGGTTGTGTCGCTGGTTAAAGAGTGTGGGTCGAAAGGTGAAGCTGTGGATTGGGCAGAATCTCGGTATCGACTGTGAAATTTTAGAGGAGTATCAGGACTGTTTTGAATATAAATGTTTTTGTTTGTTGGGTGTGTAGTAGTGTGTATGCGAAAGCTTGGTTTGATTAAGACTGAAGAACAAGTGTATAAGGTTATGAAGCAAGAAGAGGGTGTGAGAGCGCAGACTTCTCCTCGGTGTCCGTTGAAGGTGTATGAGAAGAATTCTGATGGTGGGTGGTCGCATTTAGAGACGCTTGATGCTGAGAAGCCTGGGACGAATAAGCGGAAGGCATTTACTCGGATTGAAGGAGATGTGACTTCATGGAATAATGCGATTGAGGCAATTCGGTTTTATGATGAGTCTGAAATTGTTGAAGAGCGTCGGTCGTTTTGAGTATCGGTTCTTTTTGTGGTAATTATTGTGTCGGGGTTTGTGGTCGGATTGATACGGAGTCTTTTTGAGTGGTCCAGTTTACTTTGTCACAGTACAGAGTATTGTGGTGTTTTTCAAGGTTACATCGAGTACATCTTTCGTAGTTGCAGGCGGCATATATGTTCAATCGTTGGTGTATGTCGTGTTGTTGTTGTTCGAAGTTGTGAGAAGTGAGTGTGCAGATGAAACGGTCCAGTAGGTGTTTCATAGTGTTTGTTAGGGCTTGTATTGTATTAATTGTTGTGTTTGAAGAATTTGCAAAGTAAGATAGTTGTGTTGGTTGGCTTAGATAGTATGATTTAGTCGTTTTTAAATAGCATTACAAGTGTTGCAAATAGAAGAGTGAGGAGGATATTCCAGAGTTGGAATGTTAGTTCTCCATTTTGGTATATCATGACAACCGATTGTGCGTATATTCCACCGATTAAAATGAGGTTGTATTCGATGAGGGTTTTGTATTTGTTTTTAGTGACGGTAGTTTGTGTTGATTTTGCGTGTCGTGTCTCCATATGTGTTATGTATGGATTAGTATGGTTTAATGGTTTCTATGTGTTTTAGTATTTGTTATGTTCAACAGTAGATATTTTTGAGTAAAGTATGCAGGTGGCAGGATTTGAACCTGCGGACTCCTACGAGAACGGGTCTTAAGCCCGTCGCCTTTTCCTGACTTGGCTACACCTGCGCTCGCTTCCTGTCTGCATATCATTTGAAGAGTGCTATACAGTTAAACATTACGGATTTAGATTCTAACTTGTGGATTTTGAACATATTATGGTGAGATGGATGTTCACAAATTTTTTATTATTTTCTTTTTATACTATTGAATATGAGGCAAGTATTCGCATATATTTTATTGGTTTTATTGGTTGGGTTGGCAGGGTGTACTGCAGCTCCGTGGGCGCAAGAGAATCCTGAGACTGTTTCAGATGAGAGAGTAATTGAAATTTCAAATTCAAGTGATGAGTTTGAATATATTATTGGGTCACAGTCTTCTAAGGGGGTGGCGTCACATATTGTACGGTTTGATAATTCGGATGGTGTAGGCGAAGTGGAAGTTGCTTTAACGGCTACAGATGCTTCAGAGAGTGTTTCAACAGTTCTTGAGGTTGGTGATTCAACAGAATATAAAATTGTTCAGCCAATCAATTATACAGTTACTGTTTCTGGTGAAGTAGAGAAGCAGTATAGGTTTTCTAAAAGTTCTTTTGACTGCAATCAAAAGACACATACAGTAGTTATTTCTACTGAAACGGTTGGAAAGGAGAGAGTTTCAACAACGATGTTGTGTTAGTTTCGTTCGGTTAGTTCATGTGGTTTGATGCTGTGATGGCTAGTTTTCTGTATGTCAACATTCTTGAGACTTTGTGTCTCTAGGTCAAGGATGAGTGTTCCAATTTTGATTTTGTATGGTTGGCCTTCTTCTGGGTTGTTGAGTCCTGCTTTCCACATTCGGGTGTCTCGAAGTTCGTTGAGGATTTCGGCTCGGAATTTTTCTTCGGGGTGTGTTTCGAAGTGGTTTCCAAGACTTGTGGATGGGTTGGTGGGTTCGAAGATGAGGTCGAGTGTGTTGAAGTCGTGGAGGTCATCTTTGAGTGTCAGGTAGACGGTCACAATTTCAGTATTGCTTGCCATTGGTATGGTTTATGTTTAGAGTTGTGTGGGTTTATATTTTTTGTTTGGGTGTTATGGGTTATTTTTGTTAGTTAACAATTGTGGTATGTTTATCATTAAGCGTATAGGTTTTTGTTTCAGAGTGGTAAGTTGAACTTATTTGTTTGTGGTTTTGGAAGATTTTGTTGATTTAGTTTTGTTACTCATATCCTCCTAACAGTCATTACGGTAGGTTAGATTAGATATTAGATTTGGTAAGGTGTGGCTTCTTGTGTTTGTAGTAAGGGTTTCGTATTAGTAAAAAGGCGTTCATAACAAAGTGGATAGGAGTTATATGATAATTTGCAATGGTCAGAGTAGGTATTTTTGGTACGAATGGTGAATTGGGGTTACAAGTAACGAAATTGTTGATTGACGAACTGTTAGATGAGTGTTGTCAAAAATTTGATTCAGAAGAAGTGGAGGCGGTTATATCGCATGCATCTGGGCGGGGTATTGGGGAGTATGTGTTCGAAGAGGGTGAAATTAGAGGAGTGAAGACTGTTGGGCTAGTATTGCCAAGTTGTAGAGCTGAACAATGGTTTCCTGTGGATGAAAAAGTGTACCTTGGTGATATCTGGGGTGAAAAGTGTATTGATGATTGTGCTGATGTAATGGATGTTATTGTATGGGTTGGTGGTGTTGACCCAAAGCGAGATTGGATAGAGTTGTCTAATATGTCTAATATTGAGATGTTGAGTGTTTCAGATTCGATGGTTGATTGGGTGTCACCAGATTCAGTTGTTGATTTAGGGCCGATTGTAGACCATATGGTTGAAAATCAGTATTAATGAGAAAGAGGTTGTCTTTGTGAGTATTGTTTTGAAACAGTACTTTTTTAGAAGAGTCTCTCATAGTGTTGTATATGAGTGCAACTGTTACGATTAAAGTTCATGATGTGTTTCATGATGAGTGTGAGTATGAAGTAAGTCGAGCTGAAGAGTATATTGAGAAGTATATTACTGGTGTTGATGTTGAGAATGTGCGTATTGCATCAGGAGCTGAGAATTCGCCAATATTTATTACATTTGCTGTGAATTATGTTTCGGTAAAGCAGTGTTTGTCTATTGGTCGTGAGGCTGTGCAAGGATTTTCACAGTTTGCTGAAGGAATTGATGTTGAGCGGAGTATTTCTGACAAGAATGTGCTTGTGATTGGGTCAGAGTGACAAATTATCTTACTTGTTGGTTGTCTTTTTCTTCGTTGGTTTTAGTTAGCGTTCCATTTTCTGGTTTGTATGTTGTATATTTTGTGTAGCATCCTGTGTCACAAGAGTATGTGTGTTTGACTTTTTTGATTGCGTCTGTGTGTGGTTCAAGTTGTTTTTTGATTGTTTTCCAGAAGATGTAGCCGTTTGGGTTTTTCTCTGGGTCTGCGAATGCTGCTCCTGCTTTTGGGGCGTCTTCTGCAAGAATGGTTCGTGTTTCTCTTCCTGCGATGGGTTCTTCTGCTTTAACTACGATTCCTGTTTCTGCGACTGCATCTGCAATTTCGTGGAGTTTATCTTTGTCAGTGATGACTATGTTGTATCCATTTCGTTTTGACATATGTGTATATTGGTGTGTTAAATGTTAAAAGAATTATTACTGTTTATGCGTCTGTGTAGTAGAGGTCGAAGTCTTCTAATGAGAGACTTTCTTCAACTTGGTTTGCGACACGTTGTCCAATGATAATTTCATCTTCGCAAATGATGTCAAAGTCAATTTCGAGTTTGCAGTTATAGTCAATGTAATCGGGTGCATTTTCGCTGTTGAGATTTGTTCGAAGATTTGTGTTTGTGATTTTTGTATCTCCATTTTTACTGAAGATTTCTTCTGTTGTGTTTATAATTGTTTGTACATCGTCTTCGTTGTGGAAATAAAATCCGATGCGCTTGTCTCTTAGCTCAGTTTTCGTCATAAATGTATGTATAGCAGGCAAGTAGTTAAGATTTTGGTTTTATGATTCGTTCTTTTTGTTAGTGGTTTTGCTTTGACATTCTGGGCAGACTTTTTTGGAGTCACTTATTTTGATACCTAGTTCGTTGTCTGTTCGAAGGGAAGCTTGTGCTTTTTCTGTAGGGCCGTTCCATTTGCATTCTGTGCAGGTAAGTTTCATAATTGTTTGTTGTGTTAAATTGTTATATGTGTTTGTCAATAATTCAAAATTTTTATAATAGTGGGGATTTATGTTTGAGTATGGTTATATACTGTAGCAATTGCGAAGAAGATGTTAGTCCAGAGATTGATGATGAATTTCCATTTGATGCGTATTGTCCTGAGTGTGCAATGACCCTTGAACGAGGTGATAAGTGAGGTACGCCACGGGTAAAACCGTGGGCATTCTGCTTTAATCTCTGTAATTTCATATAGATTTAAGTTTGTGTAGTGTATAGTTTTGTGTATGTCTGATACATATGGTTCAATTGATGCAAGTGATTGCGAGGTTGTTGTTGATATAGAACCGATTAGTAGTGGTGATTATCATTATCGGTTGTTGCGTTTGCGGGGTGAAGGGGAGTTAGTGTTTGTTCAACGTTGGGAAGTGTTTGATGCTGATGTAGGTGAGCATGTTGCTGATGAGAATTCTGAGTGGGAAGTGATTCGTGGAGATGAAGAGATTAGTGTAGAAGCTGTAGTTGGGTTTTCTTCAAAATAAGAGATTCACTTTTGCGTAAGAGTTATTATTTATCAGCAGAGTGGGGTGAATCACTCGGTGTTAACCACCGAGCGCACTTCATTTGTCGTATTCAAGGTCAAATTCTTCAGCGTTGAATTCCGTTGCATTATCAAGTTCCTTGGGTGGTTCACTGCCTAATACAAGTGGTTTTCCACCTGTTGCAGGAGAAAAGTTTTCAGAGTAGCGAATGAGAGAGTTTTCAAGATGGCGAGGATTAATATTATTTTCAATCACCCATCGCCATGCTTCTTTTTCTAGTTCTTCTGTGATTTCAACTCCTGTTTTTGCTAAGACTTCTCTCTGAAATTCAAGGAGTTTGATTGCTCCAATTTCATCTGATGCCATAAGTGTGAATTAGTCTGGTTTGTTTTTATAATTTTTGATTGAATCTGCTGTGTATATGTTACTGTTCTTGGAAAAGAATTATGTTTGTTTATACTATCTAGTTAGCTATGAATTCTAGTTATCCGTTGAATGAAGAGTATTTGTCAAAAATGGAAACCTATCTTGATGAAATGAGTGAGTTACAGAAAGATTTGTTAGCTTTGTTTAGTGAAGAATATTCGGCTGGCGTTGATAATTTTCAAGATGCTTTAGATTATGCAGAAAATCAATATGATAGAGATTTTCCTGATAGTTTTGATTATTTTGGTGATTTTTGCATTCCATTAAAGAACTATTGGAGAGAATTTTCTTGGTGTTTTGTTGGTGCATCTATCCATACGGCTCCGAATATTGTTGAACCTGCAGTAAATCGAGATGATGTTGTTGAGCAGACTGTTCTAGAACAGTTGCAGTATTGGAGTGCAAATGAAAGAAATAGTTTTTATTCTCACCCAACATCATGGGTTGCTGGCTCAACAAGCATTGATGAAGGAGTTGTCAATCGTGTGCTAGCAAAAGTACAAGGAGAAATGCTTTCATTTGAACCACCTGATAGTCTTTATTATGCGACTATTTCAGGACAAGAATCTGTTGGGACTCGTGGTGACATTGGTCGTCTTGTTTTTACAAGTGTTGACCAAGCTATTGAAGAATGTGAGCGGTTTTCGATTGGTGAGTATGAAATGTCTGTAGTTGAGATTAATCCTGGTGAAGATACTTTGGTCAGCCCATTTTTTGAACAAGAAAATGTTCCTGCTCACTCTGATAAATATGTTCTCTCATATGTTAAAGGAGCTGACATATCGATTGTGGAAAGTGATTTGTCGTTTGAGTAGTTTTGTTTGAGTGTAATTCTTATAATAAAGTTGAGCTATCACACCCAGTGTGAGAATCACGGAATCCAACCGTGCAGTGTAGCAACCTCTCACAAGTATCAATATGTACTAAATGGTGTTAAAGATTTTGAATTCGCATATAATGTGAAAATGCAGTAGTTTTTTGGTGTTTGTGATAGTATTGTGTTGTATGTCAGAGATTTCTAATGATAGTGTGCAAAGTTGGATTGATAAAAATGATGTTTGTTGTGGTGACTGTGGGGAGAGTGTATTAACAGTTCTTTCTGTTGAAGAAGAGTCACTTATTAGCGGAGAATTTGATGATTTGTCTCCATATGTAGCTATATTAGAATGTGATGAGTGTGGTGCAGAAACATCAAATCGTTTGAAGACTACTGTTGTTAAGAGTATTCGAAAGTAAGTTTGATGGATTAATGGGTTAATATTGATGTTATTTGATTTTTATTTTATCTTGACCGAAATGTGATTGATATGCAAGTGCGGCTTCTTTTGACATAGTTGTTGATGCACCCCAATTATCGTAAGTGATTGTTTCAGTTTCGGTGTTTGTGATAGTGAAGTCTTTACAGGTTCCTAGTGAGATGATTGTTTTCTCAGTTTTGTCTTCAGGTTCTATTTGTGGTGGGAATGGGATGGATTCTCGAAAATGCTGTGTATCAGTATCAATTGAGAAGTTGCAGAAGTCAGTTTTATTTG
>Ga0209946_1000069_pt1 | contig 38104 bp, 37 predicted proteins | sample SalPon2_A_H2O_MG_FD_185704 | JGI IMG/M metagenome (GOLD analysis project Ga0209946, IMG submission 185704) | Salt pond water microbial communities from South San Francisco under conditions of wetland restoration - Salt Pond MetaG R2_A_H2O_MG... | ecosystem: Environmental > Aquatic > Non-marine... | reverse complement strand
TCGAACACGACGCAGGGACCTGATTCGTCGCTTTTCCGCCCTCGATCACGGTGGGCGTGAGTTTCGGGGCGCCGAGTTGTGGGTGCGGTTCGGTCGTCCCGTCGAAGGCCCGGATCGCCGCGAGGGCCCCTTCGGCGGCAACGACCGCGTTTGTACCCGCGAACTCGGCGGCGTGTGCGGCGGTTCCAGAGAGCGTGATGGTCCCCTCGAACCGTCCTTTCGCAGCCGTACAGACGTCGAGGCCCGTCGGCTCTCCGACGAGACACAGGTCGGGCTCGAGTCGGTCTGCTGTGCCCGGGAGGCGGCCAGTCACCGCGGCGGCCCCGAGTGAAAGCGTCTCCTCGTCGGGAGTCACCGCCAGCGTGAGCCGGCCGTGCGTCGGCTCGGCGTCGAGAAAGCCGGCGAGGATCGCGGCGAGTGGCCCCTTCGCGTCACACGCCCCCCGTCCACGGATCACGTCGACCGGACCGTCGCTCGCACCGGCCTCCGCGCCCGTCGCCGACCGGTCGCGCTCGAACACGACGTGCGGGGTAACCGTGTCGATGTGGGTGTTCAGTACGAGGTGTGGACCGGCTTCGGGGGCCGGTGACGACCGGCTCGCGAGTACGCACCCTGCGTCGTCGACGGTCGCCTCGACGTCGGCGGCGGCCAGCGTCTCGACGAGGAGCTCGCGCATCGCGTCGACGCGCTCCGAAGAAGGCGTGGCGACGGCTCGCTCGAGGAACGCCACTGGGTCGAACGCGTCGGTCATCGTGGCACCGCAGGAACGCGTCCGGTGTACTCACGGGCGACTGGACCGGTGAGTGTCGCTCGCTCGCCGGCCGGTGCCGTGATGGTGAGCTCGCCGCCCGGCGGGCGGGTGACGGCCGTCTCGTCGTCGATCAGCCCGAGCCGTCGAGCGGCGGCGACGACCGCGACCGCGCCGGTTCCACACGACCGGGTCTCGCCTTCGACCCCCCGCTCGAAGGTGCGCTGGTCGATGATCGGGCTCGATCCCGCCTCGGTCTCGCGAATCGCGGCGAGGTTGACGTTCGCGCCCTCGGGGAAGACCGACGCGTGTCTGACCGGCGGCGCGACCGACTCGAGCGCGACGTCGTCGATCTCTTCAGATTCGACGAACGCCACGGCGTGTGGGACGCCCGTGTCGACCGCGGTGACGGTCAGCGCCTCGACGGGCGTCTCGACGAGCGGTGCGTCGGCGTCGACCGGCACCGCTCGCGGGTCGAACCGCGGGACGCCCATCTCGATGGTCGCCTCGCGACCGTCGGCGCTCACCGTCGCCCGGCGCGTGCCAGCCTGGGTGTCGATCATGAACTCGTGGTCTCCGGTCCGGTCGTGTGCCCACCGCGCGACGACTCGCGCCCCGTTGCCACACATATCCGCGGTCGACCCGTCCGGCTGGACGAGCGTCATGACGACGCGCGTCGGGGTGTAGCGTGCCTCGACGCTCACGAACAAGACGCCGTCGGCTCCGCGTCGGCCGTTCGTCGTGTCCGCGACGTTCGTCTCGGCTTCGGGACCCGTCGGCTCGACACGCGCCGCCGCGCTCACGCCCGTCTCGCGGTCACAGTGCGCCCGCGCGAAGGCCGCGCGGTCGGGAACGCGCGCCGCGGCGTCGACGACGAGAAAGTCGTTGCCGGTTCCGTGATACTTCACGATCGGGACGGCGTGTGCACTCATCGGGATCCCTCCGTCTCGCCGTCTGCGTCTGCCGCTGTGTCCCGTTCGACCCGGGTGAGGTCGGCGTGTCGCTCGCGGCGGCGGACGAGCCTCGCGTCGCCGCCCGCGAGCGCCACCTCCGCCGGGCGCGGCCGGGAGTTGTACTGACTCGCCATCTCGTAGCCGTACGCCCCGGTGATCCCGACTGCGAGTACGTCACCGCGGATGGGCCGTTCGATCTGTCTGTCCCGACAGAATACGTCGCCCGTCTCACAGATCGGCCCGGCGACCGTGACCGACGTCGACGCTCGGTCGGCAGGTTCCGGCGCCCCCGTGGCGCCGCCGAGCAGCCGGATCGGGTGATACGCGTCGTACATCGCCGGACGGAGCAGGTCGGTCATGCCGGCGTCGACGCCGACCACGACCTCGCTCGCGGTTGGCTTGACCGTGTTCACGCGCGTCAAGAGGAGGCCCGCGTCTGCGACGACGTACCGGCCGGGTTCGACCGCGAGGTCGACACCGGGGAGCGATCCGAGCGCGTCTCGGGTCGCCTCGGCGACCGCATCGAGGTCCAGCGGCGGCTCGTCGGCCCGATACGGGACCCCGAACCCGCCGCCCACGTCTACGTACTCGAGTGCGAGCGCGTCCGTGACGAACTCGTCGTCGACAGCGCCGCCGACGAGTTCGTCGCTCGCGGGGGCCGTGAGCGACCGCGCGAGCGACCCCATTCGGGAGACGAGCGAGCGGTGGTCCTCGAGGCCGTCGGCGTCGATACCCGATCCCGCGTGGGCGTGGATCCCCACCACGTCGACCCGCGTTGCGGCCTCGCGAGCGACGCGTTCGGCCCTATCGTACGGGACGCCAAACTTCGGTGCTGCCCCGGTGCGGACCTTCGCGTGGTGGCCCGCGCCCACGCCGGGGTTCACCCGGAGACACACCCGACCGTCGTACCCGCGTTCGGTGAGCCGATCCAGCGTGTCGACCGCGCCGAGCGTGATCGTCATCCCGGACGCTTCCGCAGCGATTTCGACGACCCGGTCGAGGTCTCGAGCCGGTGGATTGACCGCGGTGTAGTGGATGTGGTCGCCGGGGAATCCGGCCGTGAGCGCTCGGTCGACCTCACCTGCAGACGCACACTCGGCGTCCAACCCGGCCTCTCTGACCGTCTCTAACACCGCACGGCCCGTGTGTGCTTTCACCGCGTACCGCACGTCGGCGTCCGGAAACGCCGACCGCAGCCGCGCGCAGTTCTGGCGGACGCGGTCGAGGTCTTGGACGTACAGCGGCGTCTCGTACGTGTCCGCGAGCGCGGTGAGCCGCGCTGTGTCCCAGTCGTCGAGCCGTCTCGTGGTCGGGTTTGCTTGCGCGCTCGCGACTCCGTCGACGTCGGTCATTCCCGGAGCGTGTCCTCCCGCCGGGTCGCCTCGAGCGTCTCGCGTTCGACGTCGGTCGCGACGACGGCCGGCTTGTACGCCCCATCGGAGAACAGCTCGTGATCGCCGACCGAGGACTCGACCATCCGGGTGAACGCGCGTCGGTTCGCCGGCAGATGGCCGTACCGGATCTCCGAGTCGACGAGGTCGTACACGGGTATTCGGGGAGTCAAAAGCGTGTTCTCGCCGACGATCGAATTCTCGCCGATTCGGAAACCAGAGGTCACTCGACAGCCGGCACCCAGTGAGACGCCGTCTTCGATCACGACCGGGGCGTCCTCGATCGGCTCCAGCACGCCGCCGATCAGCGTGTTTGCGCCGAGCTTGACGTCGGCACCGATCTGCGCACAGGAGCCGACGGTGTCACACGAGTCGACGAGCGTGCCGTCACCGACGTGTGCGCCCACGTTCACGAACGAGGGACTCATCATGATACAGTCGGCACCGAGGTACGCACCGCGGCGAACGACCGTCCCGTCCGGCGTGTTCCGTGTTCCGCGCTCGCCGAGGTCGGCGGTCTCTCGCAGCGGCAACACGTCGTAGTACGTCACGCCGCCGTGCTCGCGCGGTTCGGTCGCCCGGAGTCCGAAGTTGAGCAGGATGCCGCGTTTTACCCACTCGTTCGCCTCCCAGCTCGTCACGTCGTCACCGGTCTTCTCGGCGGCGCGCACCTCGCCCGTCTCGAGGGCCGTGAGGAAGGCGTCGAGGACCGACGCGTCGTCGTCGGTCGCCGCACCGGCCGTGAGTCCGTCCTCGTAGCGCTCCCAGAGCGCGTCGACGTCGGATTGGAGTGTCATTGTGAACATCTCGTCGACGGACGGTATTTATTCGTCGATGTGCGAACGTCGCTCACGGTGCACCTCCATCGAGGACGTCGTCGAAGTCGTACCACCCAGGCTCGCGTCCCGCGATCCAGGCGGCGGCATCGAGCGCTCCGGCCGCGAACACCGCGCGATCCCCCGCACTGTGTGACAGTGAGAGCGCCTCGTCGTTGCCGGCGAGCAACACCTCGTGTTCGCCGGTGACGTCGCCGGCACGACGCGCGTGGACGCCGATTTCCCCCGGCTCTCGGGGGGCGTGCCCGGACCGGCCGTGAACGCGCTCGTCGAGGTCCGGTCGGGCCGCCTCGATGTCCTCGAGTAGCGTCGTGGCCGTCCCAGAGGGGGCATCGCGCTTTCCGTTGTGGTGTGTCTCCGTCACCTCGACGTCGTAGCCCGGCACCGCCGCGACGGCCGCTGTGACCGCCCGTCGGAGAGCAGCGACGCCGCGAGAGAAGTTCGTCGCCCACAGCACGGGGGTCCGCGTCGCCGTCTCGCGGAGGGTCACCCGTTCCGTGTCGTCGAAGCCGGTCGTCCCGGTGACGACGCCGACGTCGGCAGACGCAGCGGTCGATGCGTACTCGAGCGCCGAGGACGGACCGGTGAAGTCGACGAGGACGTCGACCGGCTCCGCATCGAGCAGCCCGTCGAGTGATCCCGCATCGTCGACCGGAACGCCGGCGACTCGCTCGGCAGGAGATCGGCTCACCGCGACCGCGACCTCGACGTCTGCCCGCGGGGCGGCCGTTTCGAGCACCGTCTGGCCCATGCGACCGGTCGCGCCGGTGACAGCGATCTGGATTGCCTCGGTGTCGGCCGCGGTCATTCGACCGCCTCCGGCGGCTCGGCTGCCGATGTGTCGTCCTCGTATCGTTCGAGCACCTCGCGTAGCGACTCGCGGTGCTCGGGGGCGAGCCGCGTGAGTGGGGACCGAACGGTCGGGCCGCCGCGACCCCGAATGTGCATCGCCTCCGTGACGGGGATCGGATTCGTCTCGACGAACAGCTCTCGCACGAGTGGGCCAAGTTCGTGGTGGAGCGTGCGGGCGCGGTCGTAGTCCCCGGAGAGCGCGGCACCGACCATGGCGCACGTCCGCTCTGGCTCGACGTTTGCCACGACGCTTATCGTCCCGGTCCCGCCGACAGAGAGGGTGGGCAGCGTGAGCCCGTCGTCGCCTGCGAGCACCGAAAACGCCTCGTCGCGGGTCGACTCGACGACTTCGCTTATCTGCCCGAGGTCGCCCGACGCCGCCTTGTACCCCTGGATGTTCGGGTGTGTCGCGAGCTCGGTGGCGACGTCGACCGGGATCGACCGGCCTGTGCGCGAGGGCACGTTGTAGACGATCTGTGGCAGGTCGATCGCGTCGGCTATCGTTCGATAGTGTTCGAGGAACCCGGCGGGCTCGGGCTTGTTGTAGTACGGCGAGATGAGGAGCAGTCCGTCGGCACCGGCATCCGCGGCGCGGCGCGACAGCGAGAGTGCCTCCGCGGTGTTGTTCGATCCCGTCCCGGCGATCACGGGCACGTCGTCGACGGCGTCACGAACCGTCTCGACGACCTCGATGTGCTCGTCGTGGGTCATCGTCGCCGACTCGCCCGTCGAACCGACCGGGACGACGCCGTCGACGCCGGATCGCTCGAGGTAGCGCGCGTTCTCGGCGAGTTGGTCGTGGTCGATCGTGCCGTCGTCGGCGAAGGGAGTCGTCATCGCGGGGTACACTCCCTGGAACGGCTCTGTGTCTGTGTCGGTGGCTGTGCGGTTCGTCGTCGTGTACGGCGTCGTGGTTCTCGTGGTCGACATCGGTCGTGTCTGTGGATGGCTTGGGTGCCGGTGTGTCGCGTACCGGTATGCTCGGTCGCTGCGACGGTGCGTCGTGTGTCGGGGCCGTCCGAAACGGGGATGCCACTCCCGCCTGGGGACGTCTCAGACCCGTTTCGGTTTCGGAGAGAAAGGACGCGCCGCTGTCGGCCGCGGCGTGCCGGCCACCGGCGCGTACTGCGTCACGAACTTCGCTACACGAGAGAGTGAGTTATAGGTTGTGGGTCGCCACGTACGTTTTTGCCGCTACCACCCGTCTGTACGGATCCGATGGCCACGACAGCAGACGACGAGACGGAGGGACGCCGCGAGTACGACCCCAGTGCCGAGCACGCGTTCCCGGACGCACGGCTCAACGAGGTGCTCGACCAGATTCACGACGATCCGGAGATAACCACGTATCTCGAGGCCCAGAACGTCAACGCGGTCACACGGAAGGGCTACAACGACCATGGGACCAAACACATCGAGATCGTCAGAGACCGCGCACTCCGGCTGTACGACCTGCTCAAGGCTGGTGAAGTCCGGTTCAACGGCGCCAGACAACAGGGACTCGAGGAGGCGGACGAACCCGTCATCGTCGCGCTCGCGGCGACGCTACACGACGTCGGCCACGTCGTCCACCGCGACCGCCACTCCTACTACTCGATACCGCTCGCGGCCGACATCCTCGACCGGCTCCTGCCGGCGTTTTACGACGTCGAGGCGCAGGTTCGCGTAAAAGCCGAGGTGCTCCACGCCATCCTCTGTCATCACACAGAAGAGGAGCCGCTGACGCGCGAGGCGGGTGTGATCCGGATCGCAGACGGCCTCGACATGGAGCAAGGTCGCTCGCGCGTCCCCTACGAGAAGGGCGGCCGCGGCATCAACACTGTCTCCTCACAGGCGATCGAGTCGGTCGGTCTGCGCCCGGACGACGACGTCCCGGTCGAGGTCGAGATTCGAATGAACAACGCCGCGGGCGTCTATCAGGTGGACTCCCTACTGAAGGCGAAAGTCGACGGCTCGCTGCTCGAGGACGTGGTTCGCATCGTCGCCGTCAACACCCGAGGCGACGGCGAGGGCTCGCTCGTCGAGCGGATCGAGCTCTGAGCCCGGAGCGACGGCCGCGGCCACGAGACCCAGCAGGGACCGCCGGCTCTCGGGGGTTTTATACACACGAGCGCGTTCCGGGAGCCAGACACTGGCCGTGGCCCGGTTCGGAAACTCGATTCGATTGTTGGGAAACGCGGAGTTTGCCTCGCTCGCGGGGACGGCGTTCGCTCGCAGCCAGGCGTACTCGACGGTGCTCATCGCGCTCGCGCTGTACGCCGACCTGTTCGGGACCACGGGCACCGTCGAGGGGTTGTTCGGAACCGCCTTTGCGGTGGTCCAGCTCGTCGTCGTTCTGCCGCTCGGGCGGGCGGTCGACACGGGCAACGCGAAGCGGTACCTGCTCGTTGGATTCCTGATCAACGTCATTGTCTTCGTCGGGTTCGTTCTCGTCGAGTCGCCGACGCACGTGATCCTCGTCCGGATGCTCCAGGGGCTCGGTGCGAGCGTCCTCTGGATCACCGGCGCGACGATCATCGGCGAGGTGAGCCCCGACGACAGCCAGGGGCTGTGGCTCGGCTCGTACAATCAGTTCGCGTCGGTCTCCTCGCTCACCGGAGATTTGCTCGGCGGCTACCTGCTGTACGCGTACGGCTTCACCGAGACGTACGCGGTGCTCTCTGTGATCACGCTCGGGTCGTTCGCGCTCGTCTACCGCTTTCTGCGCGACGACCCTGGCGGGCGAACCGATCCGAAGGATACGGGCGGCCTCGAGACGTTTCGGTCGCTCGTCGCGCTGCCGATGCTGCGGTCGCTCGTCGTCTTCCGATTCAGCTTCAGCGTCGGCAAGATGGCCGTCATCATCTTCCTCCCAATATACGCCCGCACGACGTTCGACATCTCGGCGTTCGCCATCGGGTGGATCATGGCCGGCGGCAAGGCGACGAAGGCGGTCACACAGGGATTCGTCGGCGATCTGACCGACCGGTACGGGTGGCGTCACGGATTCGTCGGACTCGGTGCCGCGCTCTACGGGGTCGGAACGGCGGTGATCCCGCTCGCGGCGGTGGCCGAAGGGCAGATCGCTCCCGTCACCGTCTCGTATCTCGGCGGCTCACAGACCCTCGGTGGGGCGTTCTTCGCGCTGTTTGCGGCCTACTCACTGCTCGGCATCGCCGACTCTATTCGACTGCCGGCGAGCATGTCGCTGTTCGTCGACGAGGGCGAGCGCCACGAGGCGGTCGCCAGCGCGATGTCGCTTCGATCGATCTCTTGGAAGGTGGGACAGGTCGTTGGTCCCGTCCTCGTCGGCGCGACGATGGACGTGACGAGCACGGAGACCGGCTTTCTGCTCGCGGCGGGCTGTATCGCCTTCTCGACGACGCTCTTTGCGGTCCACGCGCGCCGCGCGGCGGCTCCCGACCGAGCCGCAGCCTGAGCGACGGCCACGGCGTCTCTGGCCGACCCGACTGGTCGTGACGATCCATCGTCGGAAGCGATTTGACCGTCGTCGATGTACCGCCCGTATGACCGACGACGAAACCCTCAGGGCCCTCCGCGTGAGCGCCGACTACCAGTTCGGGGCCGGCGTGGGCAACGTGCTCTTTCCGCCCGACGAGCCGATCACCGTCCGGCACTCGAGCGGGGGTCGACCCCGCCAGGTCCTCGCCGGTGACGTCGACGAGACGCCCGGAAGCCCGGCCGGAGACCGGCTCGTCACCTATGGCACCGACGGCCGGTTCACCCTCGGCCAGACCGGAGCGAGGCGCGTGCAGGCGGCGCTCTCGCCGCCGTCGTCCCGCGTCGTCGTCGGCGACGAGAGCGAGCCGTACGTCCGGGACGGTCGGAACGCCTTCGCCAAGTTCGTCGTCGACGCGGACCGCGACATCCGCCCCGGCGACGAGGTGGTCGTCGTCGACGAGTGTGACCGGCCGCTCGCGGTCGGCCGCGCTGAGCTCTCTGGAGCCGAGGCGCTCGCGTTCGACAGTGGAGCGGCGGTGAAGGTGCGTCACGGGTTCGACGCCGCGTGACGCCACGGCGAGGTCGGTCGCGTCGGTGATACGTCACAGCACGCCGACCAGCCCGACGGCCTCGACGAGCGGCACGCCGGCGAGCACGGAGCCGAGAAGGTAGCCGCCGATCGCCCCGCCGTTGAGCAGCGGGAGCCCGGCGTGTGGTCGCCCACGCATAACCCAGCGTAACAAGAGGAGGAGCCCGCCGATGGTTCCGGTCGCCGCGAGCAAGGCGGGGAGGTTCACGCCGAGATACGGCACCGACAGCGGCGCAGCCGGCGAGAACGTCGCCGCACTCGCGACGAGTACCGCCGGGATAACCGCGTCTCCGAGACCGATAAAGAAGGCGTCGCGGTCGTCTGCCGCCAGTTCGTCGGGAGCCGAGTCGCCGTCGCCTCCAGCCTCGCGCTCGACGTCTGGCGACTCGTCGCCCTCGTCGGACGCCGTGTCGTGTTCGGCGTCTGCACTCCCCGTCTCGTCGTCACCGGGTGACTCCTCGAGTAGTGAGTACGAAAGCGAGAGCGGGATCACGAGGACGACGGGGATGTTCAGGTCCATCACGCCCTCGGCGAGCGAGAGCATGTGTTCGGTTCCGTACACCGAGATCGCGTCGTACACCGCGAGTGCGGCCAACAAGACGAGCGCAGGGAGGAGCCCAAACGAGATGCCGAAGAGGCCCGCCGCGCCGGCTCCCATCAGCACCCCGGCGGTGTCGACGACGTACCACTCGGGGTGGACGAGCAGGCCGACGGCGACGGCGACCGCAGGGACCGCGGCGACGAGCGGCGACGCCACCGCCGCGAACACGTACCACGAGAGCCACGCAGAGACGCCGACGATGAGCAGCCGAACTGCCCAATCGAACTCGTACCGAAACGCGGCCAGCATCACGCCGCTCATCGCGAGAATCGCGACCAGGTATAACAGGCTGTTCGTCGGGTCTTGGGGGTTCTCGACCGGCTGATAGCCACTCGCGGTGAACGCGGGGACCAACGCGAGTGCCCCCGCCTGCACGGCGAGAAACAGCCCGACAGCGAAGACGACGCCGCGGTACTCGCGAGAGAGCATGTACAGGGGCGTTCGCCACTCGCCGGTATCGTCCTTGCGTTTCCGCCCGAGCGGCGCGACTGCTCGGCGTGTGAGTCCTCTGCGTCTCGACGGAGACTCTTCGGTCGCGTGTGCCGCCGGAGACCGAGGGCGGGAGGCGGGCGGGTGGCCGGCCGTGACCAGCGGACCCCCAGACTGCGTCGCTGCCGGTCACCCAAGGCGGAACGGGCGCGGGTCGGATTCGCCGAACCTCGACGAGAAAAGCGTCGAACTCCGGCACGTATGCGTAATCCGTTCTCAGGTATAAACCCACGGGAACGCCGACGTCCGGCGGTTCGACCTCAGCCGTCGGTCGACAACGACCGGCGGAGTGCGGTCTCGAGGTTGTCGAGTTCCGCGTCGAAGTTGCGCTGGAAGAACGACTCGACACCCGGGAGTGACCCCTCGACGACGAACTCGTTTGCGAGTCGACATCCCGTTTCGGTCTCGTGTATCTCGTGTTCGCCGGTGACGCGGAAGGCCCGCGACTTGCCGACGAACTTCACCCGGTTTGGTGGACGTCGGTCGACTTCCTCGGTCTCGACTGTGATCGTCGACCGGATCATCGGAATCGGCAGGGCGACGTGCCACGTCGCCGTTCCGTCCTCGTGGACCTCGAAGGTGTCCACGACGCTTATCGCTCCCGCGCGCTTTTCGGCGTCGGAGATGAACGCCCACACGGCTGCTGGCGGGGCGTCGAACTCGAACGTCCGGGAGACCCTGACGGTCATATTACGTCGTCGGTCTACCGACAATTAAATGGCAGGGAGTCGGCGTCGTGGTTCGGGGAACCCACTGAGCTGCGGTCAGGGTGCGCGCGTCGTCACGACCGGCTCACGCGCCACGTCGTCGAGCGGGCTCGACCCCACTTTTCGATCTCGACGTCGTCGGCCTTCTCGGCTAGGTGCGGCAGACGGGACCCGACCTGTTTTGCGGTGAGACCGATGGCGTCGGCGATCGTCTTCGAGCGGAGGTACCGCTCGCCACGAGTGACGCTGTCGGTGAGGTACGCGAGGATCCGTCGTTCTTCCTCGGTGTACTCGCTCATCGAACGATCAAAGGCGACTGACGGGTTTAACGGTTTCTCGTGTCGCCTGTCATTCGAAGATCTGAACCGCAACGACGGCGAGCAGCGCACAGACGAAGGCGGTGCCGAACCCCCACGCCTTCCCGAGCTGCGTCGGGTACCCGAACATCACGGCGGCGCCCACGAGCGCCACGGCCGACAGCGCGAGGGTCACGCCGAGCCCCTTGTCGGACGAGAGAGTTGCTTCGGACATACGAGACGCTTTGCGGGCCGCTACTTAGTTCATGCGGACCGACGGACGACCACGTGCGAATCAGCGGACGATCGCGTGCGGACCGGCTGTCTCACACGATGTGAACGTGCTCTGAGGCCTCGTTGAGCGCGAGGTTCGCGGCTATCTCGGCGTTTCGCATGGCGTACTCGGCGGTGTGTTGGAGACTGACGAGCACCTCACGGGTCGACAACAACACGGTGTTGTCGAGGTCGGTCGGTAGCTCGTCGAGGATCTCCTGCTCGCGGTCTTCGAGTCGAGCGAAGCGGTCGCGACACTCGACGGTGAGGTCGTAGTCGCGTTCGACGACCGCCCTGACCGCGAGCGCGGTGAGTTCGTCCACCTGGTCGGTGAACTCCCGGATCTGCCGCATCGTGGCGCTGTCGACGTCGAGCGTGTGTCCCTCCGCTTCCATCACGATGTCTGCGATGTCCTCGGCGTTGTCGGCGGTGAGCTCGAGGTTCTTCGCGACGGATCGGTAGCCGATGAGCGGGAACCCCTCTTCTAATCCGACGGCCCGCGCGAGGTTGGGGTTCTGGTAGGCGGTGAAGATGAGCCGCAACAGCAGCACGAATATCTTGTTCGCCTGCCGTTCGCGGTTGAGCGACCGCTGGGCGAGGTCGGCGTTTCCGTGTGCGAGCGCCTTGACCGCCTCCCCGCGCATCGTCGACCCCGTGTTCTCGAGCCGTTCGAGCAGGTTGTCGAGTGTGAAGTCCTCGGGGTCGACCGAACAACGAATCGAGATGTCTTCGGGGGTCTCCTCTATTACTCCGAGGCCCATGAGCTGGGTCTCGGCTTTGTACACCGCGTTGATGTGCTCGCTGTCGAGCGTTCCCCCGCTCTCGACGTGGATGACCCGCCGACCGAGCACGTACTGGGCGACGACCGCGCGCTCGAGTGCCTGGGCGTCGAGGCCGTCTGCACTGAGTATCGCCTCCGACTCCTCGTTGCTCACCGACTCCGGTAACACCGTGAGCGTCCCCTTGCCGCCCATCCGCAGCGACACCTCGTCGCCCTTCTCTACGCCGTGGTCCTGTGCCCACTCGGCGGGCAGCGTCATCGCCAACGTCGACGGGCCCAGCCGCTGGACTTTCCGCGTTTCCATGGCCACCGGTACGACAGGATACTCCTTAACCTTGTTCCCATGCTCATTATATTCGACAGACAATATACAAGGTGTACAACGGCGTGCTGTCGAGCGCGACGGCCGTCGGAGACACGGCGATCACGACGGGGCGGTACCTCGGCCCGTTCACGCATCTTAGTTGCTCGTCGCAGGCTCGAATCCCTCTAGGAGCGCGCGGAGCGCGACGGCGAGCTCTTCGAACCGGTCGACCTCCATCGAGTCAGTCGTCACCCAGACGCCGTGTCCGTTCGCGATGACTCGGGTGAGGTAGCCGTTTGTGAACACTCGGACGGTGAACTGGTACGCGCCGAGTTGGGTGTCTCGGTACAGCGACTGGGCGTGGAATCCGTGCCGTTCACTCTCTGCAAACCCGACGAGATCGGCCGTCCGATCGAGTTCCTCGCGCAGGTACAGCTGTTCGACCGCGCCCTCAGTGAAGTACGTGACACTCCGGAGTTCGTCGCCGGTCGCGGTCCGTGCGGCCCGAACCAGTTCGTCGCCGTCCGTCGCCGAAAGGTGTGACATGTCATCACGTGTGTTGGGGTCGCACATGAGCGTAGGGGTGTATACCGCGGGTCAGCCAGCAGAGCACGAGACGGTGCGTGGTCACGGCGGCCGAGGGACAGAGTTTAGCGACTCGGCCGAGTTGCCCCGGTGTATGAGCGGCAACGACGACGTCTGTGTGCTGTTGCCGGCCTTTCAAGAGGCCGAGACGGTCGGGAGCGTCGTCAGGGGATTTCGCGACGCTGAGTTCGAGAACGTACTCGTCGTCGACGGCGACTCGACCGATGGCACCCGCGAGGCGGCGCGGGAAGCTGGCGCGCGCGTCGTCGTCCAGTCGGGGACAGGCAAAGGCCAGGCCGTCAGGGAGGCTGTCAACGAGCACGTTCGAGCCCCGTACGTGTTGATGGCCGACGCCGACGCGACGTACGATCCGGCAGACGCCGACGCGATGGTCGAACCACTTCGCGCGGGCGAGGCCGAACACGTCGTCGGCGACCGGTTCGCCGACATGCGGCCGGGGGCGATGACCCGGCTGAACCGCGTCGGCAACCGGATCATCAACGGTGCGTTCCGGCTCATCCACGGCGACGCGTACGGCGACATCCTCTCCGGGTACCGCGCGTTCACGCGCGAGTCCTTCTGCCGTCTCCCGCTCTCGGCCGACGGGTTCGGCATCGAGACCGAACTCGCCGTCGAGTGCGTCAAACAACGGGTCCCGGTGACCGTGGTACCCGTCACGTACCGGCCGCGGCCCGACGGCTCCTCGACGAATCTCCATCCGGTTCGTGACGGCGGGGTGATCTTCCTCGAGCTCTACCGCAAGGCGAAGACCAACAACCCGTTGTTTTACTTCGGCAGCGTCGGTGCGGCCTCGACGGCCCTGGGTTCGGTCATGGCGGGCTTCGTGCTCTACCGGTGGATCCGATTCGACGTGGGCCACGAAATCGTCGCCGTCGCCGCTACCGGTGCCATCATCTTGGGTATCCAGCTGCTCGTCTTTGGCGTCCTCGCCGACATGATCCTCTCGTTACACCGTGAGGCCGAAGACCGCCGGACCCGTGCGGTCGCTCGGGCGAAGGCGTCGAACCCGACACACAGCGATCGGGTACCACACGACGACGCGCCCCCTACGAGTGTTGCTGGGGCCGACGAACACGACCGCGGGACTCCCGGCGCCGTCGACGGTGCTCCAGACGCGTCCGTCTCGGAGCCGCCAGAGCGGTGAGCCACCGTTCGGACCGTCAGTAGTTTGTACGTGGCCACAGAGACGCCACATCGTATGGATGAAAAACGCCTGGTCGTTGCCCTCTTCGGCGTCGTAGTCGCACTCATCGCCGGCTTCATCGCCTATCGCTTCGTCGCCGCGTTGACCGTTGCCGTGTTCCTGTACTACTCGACGCGGCGGTTCTATCACGCGCTCGGTCGCTTCCGGCTTCCCGCCCGGCTCCGAGCGGCGACCGCTCTCTCCGTGATCGCCGTTCCCCTCCTGTTCCTTTTGAGTTCTACGGTCGTCCTCTTGCTCGTCGAGGCGCGCCGGTTCATCGAACGGTATCCGATAGCCGAGTCGGTCGGCGGCGGAGAGCCGTGGGTCAGCCGGCTACAACGGCTCTCTGACCTCTCCGTTCGTGGCGCCATCGATGCGTATCAGTCCGGACAGTTCGACCCACTCGTCGGGCTCGTCGTCGACAACGCCGCGTTGTTGACGAACACTGCTTCGGGGTTCCTGCTCAACGTGTTAATCACGGTCGTCGTCACCTACTATCTGCTCCTCGACGGCTCGACGCTTCACGCGTGGCTACTCCGATTCGACGACGACGCGATCGTCCGTGAGTACCTCGAGGCGGCCGACGCAGAGCTCGAGGCGGTGTTGTACGGGAACCTGCTCAACGTCATCGCCATCTCGATCATCGCCATCGTGACCTACACCGCGTACAACGTCGTCGCGCCGCCGGCTGTCTCCGTGCCGTACCCGACGCTCTCAGGAGCGCTTACCGGCATCGCGAGTCTGATCCCGGTCGTCGGGATGAAGATCGTCTACCTCCCGCTCGCGGGCGTGACCGCCGTGCCGGCACTGCTCGGCTCGGACACCGGACTGTTGGCGTACGTCGCCGTCTTGCTCGCCGTCGCCGTCGTCGTCGTCGACACCGTCCCCGACGTGGTGTTGCGGCCGTACTTCAGCGGCGAGACGACCCACGTCGGCCTGTTGATGCTGGCGTACATCTTCGGTCCGGTCGTCTTCGGCTTCCACGGACTGTTTCTCGCTCCCATCGTACTCGTCCTCGTCTTGACCTTCGGCGACACGGCGCTCCCACGGCTGCTCGGTGTCGATCCGGACGAGTCGTCTCGACCGCTCGCCACGGGCCAACGACGGCTCGACGAGTTTCGTTGACCGATGCGGCGACGAAGCGCATAAATCCGTGCTCGTCGACCGTTCGGGTACGTATGCGCGCGCACGTCATCGGCCTCGGCGGCGCAGGCGGCCGGATCGTCGACCGGCTCGCCGCTGACCGAGACCACGAGCGGTTCCTCCACGGGGTCTCCGCGTTCGACACCGACCGCACCGCCCTCGCGTCGCTCTCGGCGGTCGGCGAGGATCGCCGGCACCGGTTCGGCGACACCGCGAGCGGCGAGGGGCTCGCAGGCGACCTCCACGCCGGTCGCGAGATCGGTGACGCCCACGCCGACGAGCTGTGCCGTGTGATGGACGACCAGCGTCCGTCACTCGCCGAGGCGTTCGTTCTCGTCGTCGGCCTCGGTGGCGGAGCCGGTGGCGGAGCGGCGCCGGCGCTCGCGGCCGAACTCCGGCGACTCTACGACACACCGGTGTACGCGGTCGGCGTCCTTCCGACGACGCCGGATCGTCGGGACGCCGCCGCCCCGTCGACGCGAGACCCGGCCGAACGGACGGGCGGGACGGACTCGCCAGTGGCCACGGACGAGCCGACGCGTCCCTTGAGCGAGAAGAACGCGGCGCGGACGCTCTCGGCGCTCTCCGACCGAACGGCCGCGGTGTTCCCGTTCGACACCGATGCCTGGCTTCGGCGCGGTGAGACGCTCGCCGAAGCCCGCAAACGCATCAACGAGGTGATTACAGATCACGTAGCGGCGTTGTTCGGCGCCGGAGAGACCGACGGCGACGCCGTCACCCCACAGCAGGTGCTCGACGCGAGCGACGTCGCCCGGGCGGTCGGCGAGGCGGGTGCGATCGCTGCGCTCGGCTACGCGACCCAGACGGTCGACGCGCCCGAGTCGACGTCCTCGCGGTTCGGCCTCGGACTGTTCGGCTCCGACGAGCCGGCGACCGTCGACGCGAGTGCGGCCATCTCCGCCATCGAGACCGTGATCCGGAAGGCGACCCGTGGGAAGAACACGATAGCCGTCGCGGACGGTCGCGCCGACCGTACGCTGTTGGTCGTCGGCGGGCCGCCCGCCTGGCTCAACCGCGAGGCGATAGCCGACGGGCGCCGGTGGCTCGCCGACGAGACCGGATCCGGCGCGATACTGAGCGGGGATGCACCGGTTCCCGGCAGCGACGAGGTGTTCGCGCTCGTCGTGCGGTCCGGCATCGACGAACCGAACCGCGTTCGAGCGATACGCGAGTCACTGCCCTGAGTCGACGACCTGCGGGTACCGACGACCCTCGACCGCGGCGCTTAATCGCTCGCCGGTCCGCTCTCGTGTATGCCCACTGCCGACGACGAGCCGCCGATCGTGGACGTCGACGTCGCCGACGTCGAGGCCGTCGCCGCCCGTCGCGACGAGCTGGTCTCGGCCGTCCGGTCACACGCTGGCGCGATAGCGCACCAGCTCGCACGGCTGCAGGGGAGCGACTACGGCCGGGTCGAGCTCACGACCGACGACGGCGAGTGGACGGTCAAACACGAGGCCGGCGAGATCGACTTCTTATTGTTCTCACCCCGGAGCGGGTCGGACACCTACGTCGTCTCGACGAAGCACCCACCGGAGCCGGCTGGGCTCGCGACCGCACTCGCCGCGTATCCCGCGATGGTCGCGGCCTGGAACGACCACGTCGACTCGCTCTCTGGCGTGCTCGACGACGTGTCGACGGCGTTCCCCGAGCCAGCCGTCACCGACGACCTCGTCGCCGAGCGCGACCGGGTGCTCGGTGCGATACGCGAGAGCTGTACCGTCATCGCTGGCGAGATCTATCGGTACGAAGGCGACGACTACGGGACGTTCACCGCGCGCGTTGACGGCGACCGCTGGGAGCTCAAGTGGGACGAGGGAACGGTCTCGTACCTCCGGATCGGTGGCTCGAACGGCGTCTATCTCCTCTCACAATACGAGGCCCCTAGCGCGCCCGACGTGCGCGAGTACGCCGACAGCTTCGGCGGGTTCGTCGACGCGTACAACGACTTCGTCGCGGACCTCGAGAGCGACCTCGAGACGATAGCGCTCGACGAAGACGTCACCGACTAACAGCTCGCCCCGCCGTCGACCCACAGCGTCTCGCCGGTGACGTAGTCCGCCTGCGCCGAGGCGAGGTACAAGTACGCACCTGGCAGGTCGTCGGGTCGGCCGGCTCGCGACGGGAGCCCCTTGGCATCGGCGACGTCGGCTCTCGCTTCGGCCGACCACCCCTCGCGAATCTCGGTCGCGATCGGTCCGGGTGCGACCGCGTTGACGCGGATTCCGTGTGTGTCGAGTTCGAGCGCCGCACTCCGAGTGAGCATCTGTACGCCGCCCTTCGTCGCCGCGTAGTGGGCGTGGTTCGGCTCGGGCCGTTCTGCGGTCGTCGACGACGTGTTGACGATGGTGCCCTCGACACCCCGGTCGATCATGTCGCGGGCCGCGAGCTGCGTGCCGAAGAACGTCCCACGGAGGTTGACCGCCTGTACGGCCGCGAGGTCGTCGGGCGTGACCTCGAGAAACGACCGGCTTCGGTGGACGCCTGCGTTGTTCACCATCACGTCGACGCCGCCGAACGTCCGGGCCGCCTCGATCACCGATTCGATCTGTGTCGGATCGGTGACGTCCGTCTCGACGTAGGTGGCGGTCCCGCCGTGGGTCTCGACGAGCTCGTGCGTCGGAATCGTCTCCTCGAGGTCTTTCGGTGTCTCTCGCACGTCGGCGACCACCACGGTCGCGCCCGCGTCGCCGAAGGCACGAGCGACGGCGCGACCGATCCCGCTCGCCGCACCCGTGACGACGACCGTCTCGTCAGAAAAGTCAGCCTCGATCGTTCCCATGCGGGCGTTCGACGAGTCCGACTCCTAAGCGTTGTCATCGGTCCGGCCGCTGCGCGTCGTCATCTGCGTGCTGTCAGTTGATAGCCAGCCACGACGATCCACGGCGGTGTACATCTATTCGACTACTCAGCAATCCTTATGCGTCAATGTGGTGTAGCGACCGATAGATGTCGATCACTCTGCCCGGCCCGACCCTCGGCGTCGTCGGCGGCGGCCAGCTCGGACGGATGCTCGCGGAGGCGGCGGCACCGCTCGGTGTCGACGTGGTCGTCCTCGACCCGACGCCGTCGTGTCCGGCCTCGACGGTCGCCCGCGACCAGGTCGTCGCCGACTTCGACGACGAGGGCGCCATCGAAGCCCTCGCGAGCCGCGTCGACGCGCTCACGTACGAGATAGAGCTCGCCGACCCCACCGCGCTCGCTGCTGCGGGCGACGCTCACGACGTGCCGGTTCACCCGACGCCAGAGACGTTAGAGACGATACAGGACAAACTCGTCCAGACCGAGGCGCTCGCCGACGCGGGGATTCCGGTCCCCGAGTTCGCTGCCGTCGCGACCGCAGACGGACTGAAACAGCTCGTCGAGGCGTTCGACGGCGTGATGCTCAAGGCGCGTAGAGGCGGGTACGACGGCCGTGGCAACGTCCCGGTCGAGGACCCCTCGGAGGCGGCCGCGGCGCTCGAGGCGGTCGGCGGCGACGTGATGGCAGAGCGACTCGTCGACTTCGAGCGCGAGATCGCGGTGATGGGACTGAAGGGCGCAAACGGAGAGACGCGCACGTACCCCGCGACTGAAACGATTCACCGCGAGGAGATCCTCCGCGAGAGCGTGACCCCGGCGCGAACGACCGACGAGCGGCTGCAGCGGGCCCAGTCGGTCGCCGAGGACGTGCTCGCGTTTCTCGACGGCCGCGGCGTGTACGGGATCGAGCTGTTCGAGACGCACGACGGCGAGATTCTCGTCAACGAGATTGCCCCGCGCCCGCACAACTCGGGCCACTGGACGATCGAGGGCGCGGCGACCTCACAGTTCGAGAACCACGTCCGGGCCGTCCTGGGCTGGCCGCTCGGCCCGACCGACCTCGTCGCACCCGCGGCCACCGCCAACGTCCTCGGTGACGTCACAGCGTCACGAAGCCTTGAGGACGGCACGGCACTCCACGGTGTCGACGCCGTCCTCGAGGAGCCGTCGGCAGCCATCCACTGGTACGGCAAGGCGACCGTCAGGCCGCTGCGAAAGATGGGACACCTGACCGTCACCGAGGACGCGTCGACGGCACCCGCCGACGACGCCGGCGAGCGCGCCCTCTCACGGGCGAAGACGCTCGAGGACGGCCTCACGTTCGAATCGGCGTAGCGTCGAGGCACCCGACTCGATTCTCACCAGTCGGCGAACCCACCGTCGATCAACGTCTCCGCTTGGTGTCGCACGTACGCCCGCTGTGCGTCGTGAACGGCCGTCCCGAACGAATCGCCGTCTGCGAGCGCCGAGCGCACCCGCGCCTGCTTCCACGCCGCGGGGGTAGTGTGGGTCTCGGCGCGGTGTCGCAGCGGTGCGAGCCAGGACGACGCCTCCGTGGCGGTGCAGCCGGCCGCCTCGAGACCGGCGGCTGCGTGGTCGAGCAGGTCTTGATACAGGACGTCGGTGTCGGTTGTGTGTGTCCCGTCACGGTCGATCCACGTCATCTCGGCGTCGACCCCGTCGGCGACCGCCGCGTAGAAGTTGTCGCGGGCGGTCTCCCACTCGAGGTTGATTACGGGGTGTTCACGGCGTGGGAGTGCACTCATCAGGCCGGCGAAGGCGGCCTGGAACGCGATAGCGTCGCGAACCGTCGGCTGGGCGGGGACGGGTCGGAACTCGATGCGCGCGTTCGCACTCGAGCGCGTCGCTCCCTCGAACACCGGCCTGACCCATCGCCAGTAGCTGCCGTGTTTCGTCCGGAACGTGGCAAAGGCGTCGTCGAACCGATCCGAGCCGTCCGGTTCGGGCATCGGGATCAGCGTCTCGTCGCGGGCGATGCGGTCGACGGCCGTCTCGACCTCGTGGACGTCCCTCGGGAAGCGGACCTTGCTCGCATTGGTCTGTCCGTTGAGCACGGACTCGAAGACGTGTATCCGGTTCTCAGCCGCCCCCTCGGCGAGCACGCGCTCACCGCTCCAGTCGTCGTCGTACAACGACGGCGGGAAAAACGGCGAGTTCACCCCGAGTGCCAACAACGGCCCGGCGACCCGGAGCGCGTAGCGAAAGTGAACCGGGAGCGTGTCGGCTTGTGCGACCTGGTAGTGAGGCTGGATGGACGTGATCAGACTCTCTGGCATCACCGTGTCGGCCACGAGGGTGACGCCCGGGGCGTCGAGGACGATCGGGTCGTCGTGGCCGGCGTTCGCCATGGCGTGGTAGCGAACCGCGTCGCTCATGTTCGCGGCGACGGTCACCCCATCGACGTCCGCGCTGTCGGTGAGGTACTCGGCGGCCGACTCGCCGGCGGGTGGGATCGTCCAGACGCCGTCAGAGACCAGCCGCATCCCCTCGACGCCGGCACAGTTCTCGGCCGCTTCGAGTCGAGCACGGACCTCGGCGAGCTGCGCGCGGAGCCCGTGGTCCGAAAGTGGTTGTGGGCTGGTACACATCTCGGCGTTGTGGAGCCCCAGCTCTTTTTCGAATCCCATCAGCTCCAACAGCCGTCGGGGCACCCGCATCAGCGCGTAGTCGCCGGCGCGTGACTCCTCGCTCCAGCGGCCGTCGGCGACCGCGTAGAACTCGTACTCGAACCCGACGATCGACTGGTGGTTGTCGAACACGCCGTCGTGAAGCGCGTCCTTGACCGTCGCCGCCTCCTCCTCGGCGCGTGCGGTGAACTCGTCCGTATCGACGGCTAGCGCCGCGTCGACGCCGTCGGCGAGGGACGACTCGGTGTTCATGAACTGGGTCGTCGGTCCGCGCTGTCAAAAACTCCCCGACCGACGCGAAACGCGCTTCCCGTTCGGCCGCCTACGGTAACTCATGCCCGACCCGCTCGGTGACGCGGCCCGACAGCGGCTGGCGGAGGAAGCGGCCAGCCACCTCACGAGTCGTGGGTTCGACGTGATGCGACCGAACACCCGCGCCGAGCCGCCGGCACTCGCCGAGCGAGCCGACGTGACCGTGAGCATCGAGCCACTCACCGCGGCCGACGCGACCCCGACGACCGTCGTCTCCCGACTCGGTCACGCGATCGATCGCGACCGGCAGGCGTTGTTCGTCGTCGCCGACGACACGGTCGCGGCGCTGGTACGGGAGGTCCTCACCGATCCACCGCTCCTCGAAGCCGTCGACGACGGTCGTCGAACCTTCCACGGAGGTCCCGACAGAATCCCAGTCGATACGAGCCGCCTCCCGAACGCGACCGGTGGGTACGCGTGTTTTCGCGTCGACGACCTGCCGGACGGCGGCGGTTTGCGCGTTCGCGTTCGCCCGACCGGAACTGACGACGACGTCGACGAGCAACGCGACTCGACGCCGGCGCTGCCGCCGGCACCGACGACCGCCGGTGGACGGTCACCGAACACCCCGGGGATATCGCGGTCGACCGAGGATCCGTCCGTCCGCTGGCGCGAGACCGACACGCCGATCGGACCGGTCCCCGCCGTCTCGGGGGTCGACTCGGCTGCGGTCGACACGGCTGGCAGGCCTGTCGTGTCGCGTCTCGTGTGTGAAGTCCGCGGTCGTGTCGTCGTCGTGCTCGCCGGCGTCGAGAGCCTTCGAACCCCGCCCGCCGATGCGTTTCCGTACTTCTACCGGCGCGACCCGACGGACAAGCGGTTCCGCGTCAGACGCGGTACCGACGGGCGCGTCGTCGAGTCCGTGAGTGGGTTCGGTCCGATGCGCGAGGCGGGGTTCGTGCCGGTCCCGATGCCCCTCGTCCCCGAACACGTCCTCGACGTCCGGGTCGACGTCGAGCAAGCGTGGGACCTCCGCGTCGTCGACGAGGCTCGGTGAAAGCGGTCGTACCGTCGGGAGCGATGCGTGCCCTAAAATAGCGACCGCCCGAATCGGCGTACATGACGGTTCAGTACGGTGCGGTCTCGGTCGAGTGGCTCGGTTACGCGACCGCCCGGGTCGAGACCACCGACGGACCGGTCGTGTACACCGATCCGGGACGGTACGGCGTTCTCGACGACTACTGGGCCCGCGATGGGGACATCGTGGTCGTCACCCACGATCACCACTACGATCCTGCGGGCATCCGGTCGGTCGCAGCCGCCGACGCGACGATTCTGGTCTCAGCGGCGGTCGACCCGGCCGGTATCGACCGATCGGTGGAAGGAGTCGAGTCGCTCGCGGCCGACTACGACGTGGTCCGCGTCGACGACGCAGCACGGGTCGACGTCGAGACGCCAGACGGATCGGTCACCGCCTGGACGGTGGCGGCTCACAACGACCCAGAAGGGCCGTGTGCAGACGCTGATCGGACGGTTCCACATCCGCCAGGGTCGGGCTGTGGATTCTTGCTCTCGTTCGGCGACGACACCGTCTTCTGGCCGGGTGACGGCGACGCACTCGATGCGTACGCCGAGCTCGAGGTCGACGTCTTTCTCGCGAACATCGGCGGCGGCGGACTCGTCGCCGACCGACGGGCTGCAGCGGCGCTCGCCGGCCGCATGACGCCGGGGATCGTAGTTCCGATCCACTACGAGACGGACGGCCAGGATACGGTCGGTCGTCTGGCCGCAGACGGTGAGGCGTTCGCCGCGGACGTGGCGCGTCGGTCGATACCGGTCGCGCTCGACGAGCCGTTACCGTGATCGGCTGCCGCTTTCGGCGACGAACGCGCGTTCGTTCGGCGAACCGTTTTTATGCTGGGTCGCGTAGAACCGAATATGTACGTCCGCGACGCCAAGAACCGTGACGAGGCGTGGTTGCTGGACGCCATCGACCGCGTCGGACTCGACGACGTCGCCTTCCGATCGCGGGACTACGTGATCGCGGTCGACGAGGACTCCGGAGAGCGGGCCGGATTCGGACGACTGCTCGTCCACAGAGCCGACGGGAAGGAGGCGATCGAACTCACCGGTATCGGCGTGGTGCCCGAGTGGCGCGGCCGCGGCGTCGGCGCACACGTGGTAGAACGGCTCGTCGACACGGCCGCAGCCGAGGGGTTCGACGCCGTCTACGTGCTCACCGACCAACCGGGCTATCTCGAGCAGTTCGGCTTCGAACGGGTCTCAGCGGAGGCCGATCTGCCGGCAGCCATCGAAGACCGACGGTCGGTGAAACGTGACACCCTCGACGGGGACGTCGTGACGCTCCGACTCGCGACCGACGCGTTCGAGATGCCACGGCGGCTGCGAGACGCGTTCAGAGACGCCGAGCCCGGCAGCGACGGCACCGAAGTGGCCGAGCCAGAAGAGTCGCCAGAGGACTTCGGGATCGACCCCGAAACGGCGACGTACAAGTACGATACGGGGCGGTGAGTGCAGGGTGTGGTACCGCCGATCGCGTCGGCTCGCCACCTGACCTCACCACTTATTTTTCAGCCCGACGATACACGAACATGGATTCGCTGGTCGAGGCCGCTCGCGACGCGCTCGCGGACGCGTACGTCCCGTACTCGGAGTATCGCGTCGGTGCCGCGCTCCGGACCGCGGACGGCACCGTCTACACCGGCTGTAACGTCGAGAACGCCAACTACTCGAACACCCTCCACGCCGAGGAGGTTGCGATAGCACAGGCGGTCGCGGACGGGCACCGCGGCTTCGAACGGATCGCGATCAGCTCTGGAGTCCGCGACGGCGTCACTCCGTGTGGGATGTGTCGACAGACGCTCGCGGAGTTCGCCACAGACGACCTCGTCGTCGTCTGTGACGAAGGCGACGGCGCGGTCACGACGTACACGCTCGGCGACCTGTTGCCGGCGTCGATATCCGAGTCGACACTCACGGAGGCGGCCGACGACCGATGACCGGCGACAGCGAGGATCCGAACGACGCGGTTCAGTACCACCTCGAGGTCGGGCCGGACGACGTCGCCGACGCGGTGTTGTTACCCGGTAATCCCGGGCGCGTTGACACCATCACGGCGCTGTGGGACGATCACGAGTCGGTCGCACACCACCGGGAGTACCGTACCGCGACCGGACACTACGACGACATCCCGATCTCGGTGACGTCGACGGGAATCGGGTCGCCGTCGGCTGCTATCGCCGTCGAGGAACTCGCTCGGGTCGGAGTTGACACGTTCGTTCGCGTCGGGTCCTGTGGCGCGATCCAGCCGGAGATGGCCGTCGGTGACCTCGTCGTTACGACCGGCGCGGTCAGACAGGAGGGGACGAGCGAGGAGTACGTGCGAGCCGACTATCCGGCTACGGCCGACGGTGAAGTCGTCTCGGCGCTCGTCGCCGCCGCCGAACGGCTCGGGTACGACTACCACACCGGCGTCACGATGAGTGCCGACTCGTTTTACGCCGGGCAAGGGCGCCCCGGGTTCGACGGATTCGAGGCGGCCGGGTCGGCCGAGCTGGTCGAAGCACTGCGGGACGCGAACGTGAAGAACATCGAGATGGAGGCGTCGGCGATCTTGACGATAGCGAGCGTGTACGGCCTCCGAGCGGGCGCGGTGTGTTCTGTCTACGCCAACCGTACTACCGGCGAATTCCGGACCGAGGGCGAGTCGCGTGCGGCCGAGACCGCGAGTCTCGCCGTGAAGCTGCTCGCCCGGATGGACGAGATCAAACGCGAGGCCGGGGCGGACCGCTGGCACGCTGGGCTGTCGCTTTGAGCGGCTGTCGACCACGACGAACGCGCATCGAGGACGACGCTGCACCCGTCCGTTCCGTGAGCGCCTTTCAAAGCGTCTTTACCCGCGCGCTGCGGACGACACGATATGACTACACAGGTCGTTGTCGTCGGTTCCGGATACGCCGGTGCCGGGGCCGTAAAAGCGTTCGAAGACGAGGTTGGCGCGGGCGAAGCCGAGCTCACCTGGGTCTCCGAACACGACTACCACCTCGTCTTACACGAGGTCCACCGCGTGATACGCAATCCTGCGGTCGAATCGAAGCTCACGATCCCAGTCGATGAGATCATGTCCGACCGGTCGACGTTCGTCGAGGGGCGGGTCGTGAACGTCGACACCGACGAGCGCGCCGTCGAGACCGCAGACGGAGAGACGGTTCCGTACGACTACCTCCTCCTCGCGGTCGGCTCGACGACGGCCTTCTTCGGGATCGACGGGCTCCGAGCGCACGCACACCAGCTCAAGAGCCTCGGCGACGCCCAAGCGATCCACGATGACGTCAGTGACGCGGCCGCCGAGGCCACCCGAAGCGATCCCGCGACGGTCGTCGTCGGGGGTGCCGGGCTGTCCGGCATTCAGACTGCGGGCGAGGTCGCCGAGTATCGCGACATCCACCGCGCACCGATCGACATCGTGCTCGTGGAGGGACTCGACGAGATCTTCCCCGGGAACGACCCGGCGATCCAGGGCGCCCTCCGCCAGCGACTCGAGGAGGCCGACGTCGAGATTCGAACTGGCGACTTCATCTCGAAGGCCGACGAGGACGCCGTTTACCTCGGCGGTGGTGACGACGAGGAACCGACGGAGCTTCCGTACGACGTCCTCGTCTGGACCGGCGGCGTCACGGGTCAACAAGAGCTCGAGGGCGTCACGTTGGATAAAGACGAGCGCTCGAACCGCGTGTTCGCCGGCGCCGACTTCACGACGAGTGACGACCGCGTCTTCGCCATCGGCGACACCGCGCTCGTCGATCAGGGTGACGACGACGTCGCACCGCCGACGGCGCAGGCCGCCTGGCAGGCCGCAGAGGTCGCCGGTGAGAACCTCGCGCGTGCGGCTCGCGGGGCACCGTTGCGAACGTGGACGCACGAGGACAAGGGGACCGTCATCTCGGTAGGCGAGGAGGCGGTCGCACACGACGTCGTCGGGATGCCGATCGACACGTTCGGTGGAACGCCCGCGAAGCTGCTGAAGAAGGCCATCGCCTCGCGCTGGATCGCGAAGGTCTCCTCGACGGGCCGGGCCATCGGGGCCTTCGGCGACATGTAGCGGCCGACCCGCGACAGTTCGAAACGGTAGTGCGTTCGGTATATCGACGAGGGTGGATCGATCACCACCCCTCGATTCTGTGTCTCGCGTTGGTTCATCCCGACAGTCGTATCCCAGCCGACGGTATCGAGGCTGGGAGTGTAAACCGCCGTGGAGAGCCAGCCAGTGAGTCTGTGCGAGAAGGCGTGTTCTCGACCGATTGCCGTCGATCGATCCCGGTGGACAGGAACCGATCAGTGGGCCGGCTCGCCTGCCGGCGCGTGCATGTCGTCGATTCGGAGGATCAACACGTTCGCGGTGTCGTCTTTGCCATCGACGGTGCCCTCAATGAGGAGTTTCGAGAGTGGCGTCGGGCCAACGGTGACCGAGTCTCCCTCGTGAAAGTCGCGGACGGAGCCTTGGACGTGAATCTCTGCGCGGCACAGCTCTGGGTGGTGTACGCTCGAGAGGTCGATCCCGTCGACGTTGACTCCTTCTACTTCTTCGCTTTCGTGTTGAATCGGGACCCGGGCAGGCTCGTCCATGCGCTGAATGTCGAGGGCTTCGTACGCGTTCGACGTCGGCTTGTACCCCCCTTTCGGGCCGGGGACGCCTTCTACGAGCTGGAGCGCTTTCAGGCTCTGCATCTGGTTTCGAATCGTTCCGGGGTTTCGGTCGACCTCCTCGGCTATCGACTCGCCTTTGACGGCGTCTTCTTCTTCGCCGTAGAGGTTGATGAGCGCCGAGAGGATACTTTTCTGACTGGACGTGAGCTCGATAGATGACATTGCCCAATTTACATGGCGGCCTGCAATAAATGCGATGGACGTATCTTATGAACTGAGTGTCAAACACGACCGCGAGGTGTCTGCTGTGTACGGCTTCCCACGGTGCTGAGGCGACGGTCGTGGCTCTCGTAGCTCTGTTTTGGCCCCTCACCGACCGTACTCCCGCGCGACGTACCAGTGTGCTGCCGGACTCGCGAGCACGACGGTGACGCCCACCGCGGCGAACACGAACCCCGCGCGGCCGACGACGACCGAGAGGACGACGCCTACTGCTGTGATCGTCGCTCCGGTGAACGCGACCGCGATGGCTGCCCCTGCTGGTCCGATGTCGTCTGGATCGATCGCTTCGGCATCAACACCCGACACGCGTGTGGGTCACACGGGATCGAACAAAGCTCCGCCGATGCGGCTCGTACGTGTTGGATTCGAATCACGCCGAGCCGTAGACGTCGGGTCTCAGATGTCGGGTCTCAGACGTCGCCATCAAGCCGTAGACGTCGGGTCTCAGGCGTCGAGTTCGACGGACGCACCCAACGTATCGATCGTCTCGAAGAACGTCGGGAACGAGACGTCCACGTGCTCACCGCCTCGGATCGTCGTCGGTCCGGTCGCAGCCAGCCCAGCGACCGTCAACGACATGACGATCCGGTGGTCGCCGCGTCCGTCGACCGTGGCGCCTCGGAGGGTGCTCTCCGAGCCGTGAATCGTGAGCGTGTCCGGTTCCTCGGTCGTCTCTGCACCGAGTCGGCTCAGCTCTTCGGCCATCGCCGACACGCGGTCGGTCTCTTTGTATCGCACGTGTTCGCAGTTGACGATTCGCGTGTCGCCGTCGGCGACCGCACCGAGTGTGGCGATGGTCGGCAGTAGGTCTGGTGTGTCGCCGACGTCCACCTCGATACCCTCCAGCGTCGATCGTTCGACCGTGATGACGCCCTCGTCGCGATCCCAGTCGACGTTCGCACCCATCCGCGCCGCGATGTCGACGATGGCGGCGTCACCCTGTGCACTGGGACGGGCCCCGTCGATCCGCACGACGTCGTCGGAATCTGCGGCGACCGCACCCACGGCGATCAGATACGAGATCGACGAGAAGTCGCCAGGGACGTCGTACCGGCCGTCCGTCGGTCGGTACGACTGACCCCCTGGTACGGTGAACCCGTTCGCGCCCGCTGCGGTCTCGCTTCCGATTGGCGTCGCCGTCACGCCGAACGCCTCGAGCAATTCGAGGGTGATGTCGACGTACGGCGCCGACTTGAGCTCCGTCGTCAACGAGACCTCGACGCCATCGTCGGTGACGGCGCCGGCCATCAACAACGCGGTGACGTACTGTGAGGAGACGTCGCCCGGAAGTGCGACGTCGCCGCCGGTGAGCGGTCCACCGACGACCAACGGCGCCTGCCCGTTCGAACGCGTCGATTCCGCGCGTGCACCCAACGCGGAGAGCGCATCGAGGAGCGGCCCTTGCGGTCGAGCGCGCAGCGAGGCATCACCCGTGAGTACCGTGTCGCCGTCGGCGAGCGCGGCTGCCCCGGTCACGAGACGCATCGTCGTTCCCGAGTTCGCACAGTCGACGACGTCGTCCGGGACGGCTGGGCGACCGTCGAACCCGTCGACGTCGATCGACGCGTGGTCCGCTTCGGTCGCGCCGAGCGAGGGACTGACCGTTCCGCCGAAGGCGGCCACCGCCCGTGCCGTCGCGCGTGTGTCCGCAGAGACGAGCGGCGAGCCGACGGTGGCTCGATCGCTGTACCCGGCCGCCAATAAGGCGCGGTGGGTGTAGCTCTTCGACGGTGGTGCACGGGCCGTACCAGCTACCATCGACGGGGAAACGCGTACGTCCATACACGAGTTGTTCGCCCCGAGGATAAGTTGCTACCGGAGGCGTTCGTCGGGGCATCTCTGATCACGGGAGTTCGCGGTAGTCGTCGTGAGCGGCCTCAAAGCGCCGGTGGGTCGTCTCGTCCGATGACGATCTCTTGTCCTTCGACGTCCTCGAGGGCGGCGACGCGACCGCCAATTTCGACGGGTCCATCCTCGGTTTCGACGACGAGCGCCGCGACCTCTTCGGAGGACTCGAACTCGACGTCGAGTACCCGCCCACGAAGCGTGATCGCTTTGCCCGTCTCGATGTCGCGCCCGGCGACCGCGGCGTAGAACGTCTCCTCACCGAACGCACGAACGTCTTTGACCGCCCGCCGGATAGACGCGTATCGCCGCGGAAACGGTCGCGTGCCGTCGTCGACCGCGAGCGTCTCGGCGGTCGTCCACAAGACGGTTCCGAAAAACCCCGAGACGAGAAAGCCCAACGCGGAGCGGTTGAATATCACGCCGTACCGCTCGCGGTCGTCGCGCAACGCGTCCTGGGTTGCGTACACGGAGTACTCCCCGTCGCCGACTGCGAGGACGGGTGAGGTGATTCCTCGGCGCGCGCGTGCGACCGTCGCCACGGAGAGGTAATCGAACTCGTCCGGGTCCGGTGCCTGAGAGGCAGGGGTGACGAGAAGTTCGACGCTGACGCCGGCGGCCACCTGTTGGGCGAGTGCGTCGTGGAATCGGCGGAGGAGATCGGGCGTCAACGAGACGGCGAGTTCGTACTCGGCGCCGGTGATGACGTCTTCGAGGTACCGGAGGATCGTCGACCGCGATTTGACCAACGAGACGGCTTCGGTCTCTCGGGTCGGTGCGGTGTACCGCGCGGCAAGTTCGTCGACCATCTCGGTGAACGACGACCGGAGACCGTCGAACGCGTCGTCCGGGTCCACCGCGACCACCTTCATCGGGCGAGACTCTCGGAGTTCGACGAGTCCGCGGTCGGAGAGGCTCCGAACCGTATCGTACACCCGCGGCTGCGGAATGTTCGTCCGGTCCGCGATGTCGCTCGCGGTCAACTCGCCGTGTTCTAACACCGCGAGGTACGCGTCGATCTCGTACTCGCCTAAGTTGAACCGGTCTCCGACGCGGTCGAGCGTCTTCCGAAGGTCGTCGGGCATGGGTGATCGAACGGATGCATTCGGTATAGCTTTTTACTATGAGTGAAGTTGCACCCGATTGTACACTGGGGTGTAGTTCGTTGGTCCCGGCTGGTGAGACGCCGGGTGGAGAGAGTCCGCCGTTGCAGCTCGGAAGAAACGCTTTTTCACGTGGCCGTCGCCGTAGCTGTATGGCTCGATCGGCGGTGCTATCGCTCGTCGACTGGATCACGGCACTCGGGTCGATCCCTGGTGTCCGACTCCTCGTCGTCGCGCTCTCGATCGTCGTTGGGGCGGGACTGTCCCGGGTCGTGGTCCGACTCATCGGGCGGCCCGTGGCGAGACAGTTCTCCCGTCAGAGCGTGGCACAGACGATCGTCCGCGGCGTTCGCCTTGGAACGGTTACGGCTGCGTTTCTCACCGGACTTTGGCTGGTGGGGTTCCGATTTACCGACCTCCTGATCGGGACCGCAGTTCTCTCGGCTATTATTGGTATCATCCTCGCACCGCTCGTGGGAAACTTCATCAACGGATTGTTCATCCTCGCCGACCAGCCGTTCGAGATCGGCGACATGGTTGCGCTCGATGACGGCACGAAGGGGTTCGTCGACGACATCACGATCCGGTACACGAAGATATTCACCCTCGACAATACGTTCCTCGTCGTGCCGAACGGAAACATTCGCGAACGCGACGTGGTGAACTACTCCGCGGAAGACGAGCGCACCCGTCGGCGAATCGACGTCGTCGTGACCTACGAGAGCGACGTAACCGCTGCGCGCCGGCTCATCGAACGCGCTGCACGGGACTGTGAGGCCGTCATCGATGGAGGACCCGACATTCGAATCGGCGTCGCCCGATACGTCGCGGGGCCCGACTGTCGACTCCACGAGTACGGAGACGACGGCATTCTGCTCCGGCTTCGCTACTGGGTGAAAAAGCCGTACAAGCTCGCGAAGGTCCAATCGGACGTGAACACGAACATCCGCGACCGACTCGCCGACGCCGACGTCGAGATGGCGTATCCACACCGACACCTCGTCTTCGACGAGACGTCCGGTGTGGCGCGCGTCGACGCAGGCACGACCGACCCCGGCGCAACTGACGCGAGCGTCGTTAATCCACCAGAGGCTGGCGGCCTCGAAGCGAGTGAGTTCGAGGCGGGTGGGTCTGAGACTCGTACGTCGGGGACTGATACCCGCTAGCCACGGCCGAAGTGCCTCGTCGCGTGTTGGTGCGTCTCGACGCATGTCGACAATCAGTGACGAAACAGCTTGATCGACCCTTCTTCACGGAGGAGACAGAAGGCGGAACCGTCGTTTCGGGCGATAGTCGTCGTCTCGGCTTCGGTGACGAACAGCCGGACGAATGGCTCGTCACAGGCAGGACACCGAACTGCCCCGTGCGAGCGCCAGAGAGTCGTCGTTCCCGTGTCTCGAAGGAGCTTCAGCGCGTGCCGGTGTTCGTGAACGTCAAAGGCGACCATACGCCAGTGCAGCGATCGTCTTACTTCAAGCTCTCCGCTCGTGTATCACTGTTGAGAGACGAGAGCGCCGTGAGTTGGGAAGCAGGTACCGGCGAGTCGCTCGCGACGTGTCGTTCACCGGGAGAGTGCTGCGTCGTCGAGGTGGGCGTCTGCTCGGTCGAGGTGGGCGTTTGCTCGGTCGAGCGTGTTCTCGCCGTCGGTCGTGAGGGTAGCGTAGATGGCACGGGTCGCGCGAACGAGTTCGTCGGCGACGACCGGGTCGACGTCGCCTTGTAGTGCGGTAATTTGATTGGTTCGGTCGCGGAGTCGCTCACGGAGCCGGTCGAGTTGCGTGCGTTGGGGGGACTCGCTCTCGTGGGGCTGAGACGCCGGTACTGTGCCGGATTCTTCGTGCCTCTGGGGAAGGCTATCGGGCGTGTCAGTACGGCTGGACGCGTTGTGGTGGTTGGACGCGTTGTGGTGACTGGACGCGTTGTGGTGATTGGACGCGTTGTGGTGACTGGACGCCTCGGTGCGTGCTGTCGACTCCATTAGGTACGTGGTAAGGGCCTCGCGGTACGTCTCGACGGCGAGTGCGGTCGCCATTCCTCGTGCAGATCGCATCGCTGTTGGTACGTCGGTTGCGTGGGGCCGGTCGCCGCTGTCAGCTCCGGCGAGCAAGTCGAGGAGGTACGCCTGGTCGTCGGCGGTGGGCTGACGGAGGCGATCGTAGACGTCGACCGCTTCGAGAAGTTCACGCGCGGCGAGGTACGTCGCATCGAGCTCGGTGAGCTCCCCGGCGTGGACGAATCCCCGCTTGTGGACGTACGCCCGAAGGTCGCGCTTGAGGTCAGTGACGCCCTCTGTCGGGAGAACGGACGTCGTCTCGGCGAACCGCTGCCGGTGCTCGTGTAGGTCGAGGTCGACGGGCGCGTCGGTGTGAGATTCTCTATCGCCGGTTCCGACGCTGCGGAGACTACCACACGTCGGACACTCGACGCTTCCAGTCTCGAAGTACGACCAGTGACGCCCGCACTCGCGACACTCGCGTTCGCCACGAACTCTCATTACGTGTCGAACGCCAGTCGCAGGCTAAAACGCTACGGCTCGACAGGTAGGTGGTGGACAGCTGTGTCGATGTGTTGGTGGACAGCTGTGTCGATGTGTTGGTGGACGTTCTGTTGGTGCGTTGGTGAGTGAGTCGGTCGGTGGAGCGGCTGCCCGAGGTGGTGAGACGATCGTCGAACTGTCGGTTCGACGCCTACGGATAGCTTTTTACTCTGTTCGCTAATTGTGGTAACTATGGGATTGGACGACGATGCGCGGGAGTATCACCGCGAGGATCCACCGGGGAAACTCGAGATCTCGACGACGAAGCCGACGAACACCCAGCGAGACCTCTCGCTGGCGTACTCGCCGGGAGTCGCAGCACCGTGTCGGGATATCGCTGCGGACCCAGACAGAGTCTTCGAGTACACTGCGAAGGGGAACCTCGTGGCAGTCGTCTCGAACGGCTCCGCGGTGCTCGGACTGGGCGACATCGGTGCGGCCGCCTCTAAACCGGTGATGGAGGGAAAGGGGGTGCTGTTCAAACGGTTCGCCGACATCGACGTCTTCGACGTGGAACTCGACATCGACGACGTCGAGCCGTTTTGTGACGCCGTGTCGGCGATGGAGCCGACGTTCGGTGGGGTGAACCTCGAAGACATCAAAGCACCCGAGTGTTTCGAGATCGAGACCCGACTCCGTGAGCAGATGGACGTGCCGGTGTTTCACGACGACCAACACGGCACGGCGATCATCTCCGGCGCTGCGCTCATCAACGCGGCGGACGTCGTCGACAAGGAGTTCGAAGACCTCGAGATCGTCTTCTCCGGTGCCGGTGCCTCGGCGATCGCTACGGCCCGGTTTTACGTGTCGCTCGGGGCGAAACGCGAGAACATCACGATGTGTGACTCGTCCGGTATCATCACGAACGCCCGTGCGGCCGCCGGTGACGTAAACGAGTACAAACGGGAGTTCGCGAGTGACGCCGACGGGGGCGACCTCGCCGACGCGCTCGCCGACGCCGACGTCTTCGTCGGACTGTCTGTCGGTGGCATCGTCTCCCAAGAGATGGTTCGCTCGATGGCGGACGACCCGATCCTGTTCGCGATGGCGAACCCGGACCCAGAGATCACCTACGAGGATGCGAAGGCCGCACGCGACGACACCGTGATCATGGCGACGGGCCGGTCAGATTACCCGAACATGGTGAACAACGTGCTCGGCTTCCCGTTTTTGTTCCGGGGCGCACTCGACGTTCGTGCCACGGAGATCAACGAAGAAATGAAACGGGCAGCTGCGAGGGCGCTGGCACAGCTGGCACGAAAAGACGTTCCCGATGCGGTCGTCAAGGCGTACGGAGACGACCCGCTGCAGTTCGGCCCGGAGTACGTCATCCCGAAGCCGTTGGACCCACGGGTGTTGTTCGAAGTCGCCCCGGCCGTCGCGCAGGCGGCAATAGAGTCTGGGTCTGCCCGCACGGCCGTCGACGTCGAACAATACCGTGAGCGGCTCGAAGCGCGCCTCGGAAAGTCACGAGAGATGATGCGGGTCGTGTTGAATAAGGCCAAAAACGACCCGAAACGGATCGCACTCGCCGAGGGGACAGACGAGAAGATGATCCGCGCGGCGTACCAACTCACCGAACAGGGGATAGCCGAGCCCGTGCTACTCGGTGATAGCGACGAGATCGCTCGGGCGGCCGCCGAGCTCGGGCTTTCGTTTCAGCCAGAGATCGTCGACCCAGCCGAGCGCGATGTCGCCGCGTACGGTGATCGGCTCTATGAGCTTCGAAAACGGAAGGGAATCACACAGCGTGAGGCAGCCGAGCTCGTCCGCCGAGACACGAACTACCTCGGGAGTGTAATGGTGAAGACCGGAGACGCCGACGCGATGTTGACCGGGCTCACCCACCACTACCCGTCCGCGCTGCGTCCGCCGCTGCAGGTGATCGGCTCGGCGGCCGACACCGACACCGTCGCCGGTGTGTACCTCTTGACGTTCAAGAATCGTGTCGTGTTCTGTGCAGACACCACGGTAAATCAGGACCCAGACAGCGAGACGCTCGCGGAGATAACGCGTCACACAGCCGACCTAGCTCGACGATTCAACGTCGAGCCGCGAGCGGCCGTGCTCTCGTATTCGAACTTCGGGAGTGTCGACAACGCGGGGACGCGAAAGCCACGCGAGGCCGTCGAGCTGCTCCACGCGGACGACGAGGTCGACTTTCCGGTCGACGGAGAGATGCAGGCGGATACGGCCGTCGTCGACGAGATTCTGGAGGGGACCTACGAGTTCTCCGAGCTCGATGAGGCGGCGAACGTGCTCGTGTTTCCCAACCTCGAGGCGGGTAACATTGGGTACAAGCTGCTTCAGCGGCTCGGCGGCGCTGAGGCTATCGGCCCGATGCTCGTCGGAATGGACGAGCCCGTTCACGTGTTACAACGCGGCGACGAGGTGAAAGACATCGTCAATCTGGCTAGTGTCGCCGTCGTCGACGCACAAGAGTAGACCGCTCGGCTCCAAATCTTGCATTTTGACCCTTCCGAATACTCGCGTTGTAATCCGTCCCGTCGGCCGAATGTCGGTTGCGTCTACTGAGGGCAGTTTAATTTACTGAGAGGGACACACCGTGTTTCCGGTGAAATGGTAGGTTGCGGTGGATGGATCGAGTCCGTCGCACTCTGACCGGCACACAAACATCAAATAATTTATATATGCGAGTAGAGTATATTCCAGTAAACTAGTTGCAGGTGAGTCATACTAGCTGTCGCAGTCACCGATTTCATCGGAAATCTGTGTAACTCGTCTAAAACTTGTGTTGATACGGAGTCGAAATCAGCACGGATCACGCAGTCTCAAGGCTCATGCGCATAGTCTTAGGACTCGTGCGCGGGGTGTTTCATCGATTATCATCGGTCGATCACCGTATATACCTCCTGTCTCCATGTCCGAGTGGGTTGCTGGGCCAGCTGGCAACCGGTTCAACCGGTAGTGGTCGTTCTCCGGTGACACCTCGTTTCCGGTGATACGGACTCACGATCACCACGACCGCGCGACACTCGGACACACTTTTGTGATCGACACGACCGTGCGACACCTGGACACACTATGGGCCACACCTTCCACAGCCGATTCGCTCACACACGCAGTTGGTCGTTTTGCGATCGACACGACCACGCGACACCCGGACACCATTTTCAGCCACGTCCTCCCCAGCCGATTCGCTCGTCGCCCAGTGGGCGACTCGCTCATCCCTCGCACGTGCTCGCGGGCACACCTTCGGTGGCCCGCAAGGCGCGCGCCACCACACCATCTTTCGCTAGGTGTATGTCTCGCTGAGTGTGTGGACATTCTCCTCCCCACCCTACCCCACCCCACCCACCCCACCCCGCCGTCTCACCTATTTCACCGGAAACCTGGTGTGTGTGTCTAGCACCGTCCATCGACAGCGCGGTACCCAACCAGTGACCCACAGACGACTCACCCACTGTATCTTTCTCCCGGCAACCACCAGCCAGGCTACCCCTCCGACGAAACAGAACGCATTTCACCGGAAACCCGGTGTCTCAGACATGAACGCTGCGGACGACCTCTTCACTAGAGAGGACCCCATATTTGCCAACAAGGAACTCCTCGAGATCAGCCACCTGCCAGGCGAAGGACGCATCGTTGGACGTGACGACGAAATCTCCGAACTCGCGACCGCGGTGAACCCGGCGATCTTCGGCCAAAGCCCGAGTAACGTCCTCCTCTATGGAAAGACCGGCACAGGCAAGTCCCTCTGTGCGAAGTACGTCTCCCGACGACTCGTCTCTACGGCGGATGAAGAAGGCGTCACCGCGACGTTCGCGTACGTCGACTGTGCACAAGACACGACTGAGACGCAGGCGGTCCAGACCATCGCTTCGGGCGTCAACGACCCCAACGCGACCGGAATCAACATCCCGGACAAGGGACTCTCCACGTCGACGTACTACAAGCGACTCTGGCGGATCCTCGACCAGCAGTACGACGTCGTGTTGATCATCCTCGATGAGATCGACAAGCTTGACGACGATGCGATCTTGATGCAGCTGTCGCGCGCCGGCGAGGCCGGAAAGATCACTGAGTGTAAGCTCGGCGTCGTCGGCATCAGCAACAAGATTCAGTACAAAGACCGAATGGACGAGCGCGTAAAGTCCAGCCTCTGTGAGCGTGAGTTCGTCTTTCCTCCGTACGATGCAGACCAACTTAGGGCGATCATGCAGGCACGATCGGACGCCTTCCACCAGGACGTGCTCGCCGCGTCGACGATCCCCCGCGCGGCGGCCGTCGCCGCCCGCGAACACGGCGACGCTCGAAAGGCGATAGACATCCTTCGGTACGCCGGGGAGATCGCACAGGCCAACGGAGAACCGACCGTACGCGAGGCCTTCGTCACACAGGCGCGCGAGCGCGCAGAGACAGACCGCTTTCGCGAACTCATTCGCGGGTCGACACCACACTCGCGATACGTACTCCAGGCGCTTGCGTTGCTCTCACTCTCTGCTGACCGGCAAGACGGGTTCCGCACCAGTCGCGTGTACGAGGTGTACGAGAACATCTGTCGACAGGAGGGGTCCGACACGCTCTCGTTGCGACGCGTCAGAGACCTACTGAAAGAACACGCGTTTCTCGACATCATCGAGCAGTCGAAACACAGCGGTGGTAGTGCAGAGGGAAGCTACACGAATCATCAACTACTCGAAGATCCGACGGTAGTCAAAGAGGTACTCGTCGAAGACGCAGCGATCACGTAGCCGCTGCGGTCGGGACCGGGCCTCACCCGAGGAGTCCAAGTCCCTCTATCCGTTCGACGATCTCCTCTACTGCGCCCTCGGCGTCGTCGGTTCGCTTTCCACCGGTGATGACGATCTTCCCACTGCCGAACAAGAGGATCACGACCTCCGGTTCGTCCATCCGGTAGACCAGCCCCGGGAACTGCTCGGGCTCGTACTCGACGTCCTCCAGGCCGAGCCCTATCGCGAGTGCATTGAGGTTGAGGTTGTGGCCGAGGTCCGCACTCGACACGATGTTTTGCACCGTTATCTCCGGGTCGTCTTCGACGGGAATCTGAAGCCCACGGAGCTTCTCGAAGATGATTCCGAGCGCCTCGTGGACGTCGTCAATGCTCTTTGCGCCCGTACAAACGATCTTCCCCGATCGGAAGATGAGCGCTGCGGCCTTCGGCTCCTGGGTTCTGTAGACGAGACCGGGAAAGTTGTCTGGGTTGAAATCAGCCCCCGGGAGATCCTCTGCCAGCGCCTCCAAGTCCAACTCCTGTCCGATTCCCGTCGATGCAACCACGTTCTGGATCTCGATCGAGTCTGCGGGGTTCGTCATCGTTCGCCTTTATATGTGTTCCCCTCCCTTATAAACGCCCGTGGTATAAACGGGGGGACCCTACGGTGGGATGGCGCTGCTAAACGATCGCTGCTTCCTTCGACGTGATTGGCCCCACCGATACGTTCGCCCTGTCTCTCCACCCGCGTGGTATCACATTCCCATGAAACCGCATGACGTAGTCGCCACGCTTCGACGGCGTTAAATGTACCCCGGCCATCCGAATGAATGTGACGAGCCCCACGCGGGGCAACACCGGCTGCTCGCACACACCACCCACGTGGTGTGAGACGCCGCCGCCGACACCAATCCGACGGGGTTAAGTGTCACACCCCACTCGGACAGAACACGACCGACACACGACCCGGGCCACCGCGGCCCGTCGTCGCCCGACCAGACCGCTCCGGTGGGTTTATACCTGCCAGACCACAACGTCTTGGTCCGGAAGAAGAGATGA
>Ga0209946_1000067_pt1 | contig 38517 bp, 31 predicted proteins | sample SalPon2_A_H2O_MG_FD_185704 | JGI IMG/M metagenome (GOLD analysis project Ga0209946, IMG submission 185704) | Salt pond water microbial communities from South San Francisco under conditions of wetland restoration - Salt Pond MetaG R2_A_H2O_MG... | ecosystem: Environmental > Aquatic > Non-marine... | reverse complement strand
CCGGGCACCCGAACCCGATGTCACCCACCTCATTCGGCGTCGACGACGAACACCGACACCGAGCACATGATCCCGACAACGAGAACGAAGGGAGACACGAGCATGGGTACACCAACATCGATATCGACTTCACGCTCTCGCCGCTCGAGGAGGACCGCCTCCTCCCCGGAATCGACTCTCATGTGATGCGCGCCGAAATCCAACAGATTGCTGAACTCGCGTTCGTCTTCTACCGGACAGAACCCGGCTTCGTGGACGAACTCGACCCCGTCGTCGGCTGCACCTTTGCCGTCCGGTCGGCTCCCCACGATGACATCGTGATGGCCGAACCCGGTCCGCGAACTGTGCCACTCCCTAATGGAACGCGCGTCACCTAACGAATCCTCAGCCTCAGAAATAGCGAAGAATCCCACTCCCGTGTTCCGTTCGCCTTCCTACCGGAACCTCGAGCGCAAGAAAAATGCGTATCCGCCCCCAACACCGCTGGCCACTATCGCGATGACGCCGGGGATGAAGAAGCGAACATTCGGTGCACACGTCCCTGTTGGGGGATTCGGACCTACACTCCCGAGGAGACAGACCGTGATCTGGTACGAATACTAGACGAGAACAACGCCCACGAGCAAGGTCACACTGCTTAGTGCCAGGATGCCCAGCTCTCGATCCACCGTAGCGGTCGGCGTCGAGCTCATCGTCGAACCCAGCGGAGCCCCCGAATGAACACTCGACCGGCCGCTCGAAGGACACGGAGCCCGTTGAATCTGCCGTCGCCGTAGCCACTCCCAGTCGGGTGACCGTGAATCCCGTCGTGGCAGTACTGGCAGACCGTCACCAAGTTCCCAAGGTGGTGCCAGCCACCATCGCGGAGCGACTGTCGATGATGAGCGTGCAACACGACACCGCCATTCCCAGCGTGGGAACCACTCCGTCGCCCGCACTGCTGGCACGTGTAATTGTCGCGCCGATAAACGGCTTTTCGACGAGCGTCCCAGTCCGGCGGGTACTTCCCGTCGTGGGCTCGCGGATCGTCAAACCGACCGTTAATTCTGGAACGACGTCCGAACATGACTATTCGAGATTGGTGTCAAACTCGGATGGGTCGCCGAGTTGCTTCCCCAACTCCACCGGCGACAGGGACTCGCTTTCGAGGTCCTCAGAGTCGTCGACATCGTCACCCATGGATTCAGCCGAGTCCTCGGACTCGACTTCCAGGAGGCGCTTCTCGAACGCCTCTTCGTCGAGACTCGTCCCGCTCATCGAGTCGTGGCCGCTCGCATCGAGGAGGTCCTGGAGTGCGAACGCCGCGACGTGCGCGAACGACGTTCCATCGTGGCCGTACTGCTCGCGAGCAAGCGCCGCTACTTTCGGAGAGGTATCACGAGCAGAGTGAACTCGCTCGAGCGTCCGTGCCGCTGCTTCGTACACCCATGCGTTCCGCGTCTCGAGGTCGATGACGCCGACGTCCTCGGAAACGACCGAGACGTTCACCGAACCGTCGTCTGTCTTGTAGGCTCGTGGCTTGCCGACGATCGTGACGAACTCCGGCGGCTGTACCTTCTTGAGTTGCTTGAGCGCGTCAGTCTGGTACTCGCCGGCGTACACCCAGAACGTCCCCGTCGGGTCGACGACACGAGCACGAAGGTACTCTGCGCTCTCCCCGACATCCTCGATGTCAGTGACCGTCCCGGCGATACAGATACGGTTGGCGCGCTCGCCTGTCGGGAGGGCGACGTAGACTGGCGCTCGCTCATCTTGCGACGTTTTGAACGTGTACGTCGCTGTGTTCAGTTCTGCCGCGAAGACGCGCTTGGCGACTTCGCGAGTCGGTACATCCGTCTGCTGGGGCGTGGTGTCTGCTGCTGCCATTGTTCTCAGTTCTCCCCCGCCGTCACAGCCGCGTCGTACGTCTGGGGGAGGTCCTCGATGTTCTCGACCGTCAGGCCCGGCCCATCGTAGCCGTACTCAGAAAGCAAGTCATCAACCGTGTCGTGGTAGCCCTCAGAGAACGCCCGATTCGGCGTCTCCGCAACTTCGTCGACGAGGAGATACCGACCGAGAAGCGGCCCCTCAACCGTGTACCGACGGCCGATGAGTCCCTCGGTCAACCGGCGCTCAACCACGCTGATGTCGAGCGCGTCCGACGCCATTTGCATTGCCCTATCCAGGTCGATTCCAATCACGACCTCCGTCATGCCGGCGGTGAACAGACACTCTTGGACGGACTCCCCATCGTCGAGGACGCCCTTGATTCGGAGGTCGAACTCACCCTCGTTCGAACCATGTTCGCTGCACTCGCCCTGCTGAATCACGCGCGTACACTCCGGGTCTGTGCATCGCTTGATGAGCCCGGATTGACGCTGCATCCCGACGAAAACGCCCTCATAGACGGTCGTCATCGTCCCGACCGTGCCGATGGCCTCCGGACTGTCGGTTGCGTGTTCGATGATTTCGCTCCGCGAGTTGATTTTCAGCGAGTAGTTCCTGTCGTACTCGTCGACGACGACGTCCTTGAACGTGTACGTCGTTTCCTCCTTGAGGACGGGTGGGTTCGACTTCGCCCACGCGACGAACTTCATCCGGCCGCTCTCGTCACCGACGAGGCCGACCTGGTGGATCGAGTCTTCACGAGGTTCCCAGAGTTCGACGATTTTCGCTCGCACCGTCACCCACGCGCCATCGGTGGTACACTCAGCGAGTGGGAGCGGTTCTTCAGTCGTTCCCTGGTCGCCGCCCCGGAGCGAGGCCCAGAACGCCTCCGTATCCACCCCCGCCTCTTTGAGGACGTGGTTCCGGACGCTGTCGAAGGCCGCGTTTCTCGGCACTCGATACGTGTTCACGTAGGAGTCGAACAGCATCTCGAGGGCGTCGACGTCGTAGTCGTCCACACGGCCTTCCGGCAGGTGGGGAGCCACCTGTTCGTGAAGGAGTTGAGCATCTTCTCGGAGGGTGTTCATTTTCACCCGGATATACGTTCCAATTCGCTATAAAGACAGCCAGCGGAATCTCTCGTTTTCGGGAAGTTTGAGTCGTCAGACCCCGCAATCCCGCGCATCTCCAACAGTCGCCACACTCCTCGAACGCGCACCCAACACCCCGCTATCGAAGTGTATTCGAGGGCGAGACTGAGACTGTCGCGATGGGCGACCGGACTTTCCCGACCACGCCGTAGTATCGTATCGCTATCGACCGTGGTACAGTTGATGATAGGGGGAAGTACGAGTCTGGAGAGTCCCGACGCCGGCAAGCAGAGGCGACGGGGCGGGGATGGTGAGCCAGCTATTCCTACGCAACAGAGTGAAGTCGATAGTCGGTTCAGTTGTTGCGTAGGACTGAACGTCCGACTGCCCCCGCGCTGCTGCGTCAAAAACCCCCCACCGGCCGTTCCGAGTCGCCGGCCCCGTGAGAGCATCCCCCCTACTGGTAGCCGCGAGTCGGGGCGTCGTTTCCATAATCGCTCTCATCGTCAGCCCGCACGCCCGCTATCGCTTCCGGCGAGTCAGCAGTTTCAGCCTCTGAGTCGGCGTCGGCTTCTGGGAACTCAGCCGGTTCGTTCTCCGCCGCTAACTCCGCCGACAGCTCCTCGAGGGCAACCTCCGACGGGAAATCGTCGCGGGTGACCGCTCTGGCGTTTCGGTGTGCTGCACTCCGCCTGGCCTGTCCGACGAGATTTGCGAGATCAGCGCCAGTCAGCCCGGCCGTGTGACGGGCAAGCGCCGCGAACTCGTCGCCCGACACTGTCGAGGGAATGTCCTTGAGATGGGTCTTGAGAATCGCGTGGCGGGCCTCCTCGTCGGGAAGGCCGACCTCGAAATGTGCCGTAAGGCGACCCGGTCGGAGAATCGCTCGGTCGATATCGCCCGGTCGGTTCGTCGCTGAGACCACAATCGACTCGCGGTCATCCCGTGTGAGCTGAGCGAGGAACTCGCTCGTGACCTTCCGGTCTTCGGCGTGGGCACTCTTGGCGGTGTGTTCGCGAGCGCCGAAGAGATGTTCCGCCTCGTCGAGGAAGATGATGCACTGCCCGATTTCGTCAGCCTCATTGAACAGCGTCTTGACCTGGTCGCTGCTTTCATTGACCCACATACTCGTCACGTCCGCCGGCGACAGCTCCACAAACGGGATGTTTAGTTCTCCGGCGAGCGCTCTCGCGAACATCGTCTTGCCCGTTCCCGGTGGGCCGTACAGGAGGATGCCTCGCTCCGGTTCGATACCGAATCGCGAGTAGCGATCATCCCCCTGCTGTGCCGCTCGCAGTGGCTTGAGCACGTCTTCGTGGAGGGCGTCCTTCAGCTCGTAGTAGCCGCCGATATTGTCGAACCACGTCTCTGAATACCGCCAGTCATAGCGGTGCTCCCCTAGCGGAATTCGTTCTGTGGGAGACGAATACCCGACCTGGAATTGTTCTCGAAGGTCTTGTGGGATTTCGTCAATCGAGACCTCCTTCGTCGGACTTGGCGTGTGGGGCGGGGTGGAGGTGTTTGAGGACGTCCCGCCCGTGCTGTTCGTGGCTGGCGTCTCAGAGATCGGTCCCCCTGCGGAGCCGATTGGGTCATACTCGGACTTGTCGTCCTCAGCAGGTTCCTGTTGGAGAGTCGCTGTAGCGTACGCGCCGATGAAGACCGCAACCGGACTACTGAGAATCAGCGGCAAGGTCAGGAGATCCGAGAACTCTCCTTCCCCGGGGGCGACCGGAAAGAGAGTATTCAGGAGCATGAGCCCAATCGCCATCACGACAAACACCACGCCGCCGACTCCAATAGACGGGATGATCGGTTTCCCTATGTAGAAGAGGACGGCGACGATTGGGATCGTGAGAAGTCCGTACATCGCGAGACCAGCCGCTCCGTGCCACTGTGGTGTGAACAGGGCGGGATACGCGAGCCATGCCCAGGCCGAAACGAGTGCTGCGACGATGGCCGCTTCGATTGCGCGCTCGCGACGACCGCCGTCAGAGGTCGGTAAGCGGGGGCGGACGTACACGTATGCAAGGTCGAGGATGATGACTGCCACAGTTCCAGTGGCGAGGTCTCCGTCGTATGGTGGTGACATGATTTGTTGGTGGTGATATCGGTAGGTAAGTGGGTAGTCCTGTGTCGCCCGAAGGCGGGGTCAGGGATGATGCGATGTGGTATGGTGTAAATCGGCGAGAGGGCCGACCGCAAGCACGTGAGATGAATCCACAGTCCGTCTGTGCCCCTCGCAGCATCGCGAGATGGCCCCTCTGAATCACACACCTCTTAGCCCCACACCCGTATTTAAATCTCCGCGAGAGCGAAGAAAAATCGGCCCAGAGCCCCCTCCACTCAGTTCTGAATCTAGACCTCCGGTCCGTTTCCGTCGTCGGGCTTGGGTGGGGTGTTCTGGCCGCCCGACGCTTTTCCGAATTCCGAGCCACTCGAGCCGATCATCGGCCCTCCGGCCCGGCGACCCGCCGAATACGCGAGGTAGGAGTTGCCACCAACCCCGCCGATCATCGCGGCCGCGCCAGTCTTCGCCGTGAACGTACCAACATTCTTGCCGGCTCTCGCGCCCTTCTTCCCAGTCTCCACACGGCGGTTCCGTGCGGAGTTAGTCGCGATATCGCTCTCTGCGGTCGCGATGCGCTCGCTGGCGTCCTGCTGGTCGGCATTGGCCGCCTTGTACTTCCGCGTGAGGTTGACCGACCGAGACGCTCCATCCGTACCTATATACGACATCTTCCGGTCGAGGGTATCGGGGTCGGTCTTGAACTCCGGCTTCTGGTTCTCCATCGGCTCGGCGTCGAGGAAGCCCTGCTCTTTGGCCTCGGCCATGTCAATCTCTTCGCTCGCCATCGCGTTCTGGATGAACTTCGCCTGCGACGATGCCGATTTGTGGTCGGCTTGGGCCTCGGACAGCGCAGCCTGTGCCGTGTCCAGCTTACCAGTCGTTCCGTAGTGGCCGACACGCTTAGTCGCCTGCTGGTGTGCGTTCTGCTTTACGGTGTTGACTGCGTCTTTCGCATGCGCCGTCATGCGACTCGCGAGGCCAGACCCACCCGCCCCGACGTTCGCACTCCCCACACTCCCTGCGCTCGCCCCCGAACCCGAGGCCGCTGCGCTACCGCCCGATGCACCGCCGGAGACCGCGCCGCCAGACCCACCGGCAGCACTTCCAGACCCGCCAGCAGCTGCACCACCGGCCGCGCCACCAGCCGCGCCGACGACGGCGCCGCCGACAGCGGCCGTGACCGCCATCGTCGCGACTGCCGCTGCCTCACCGACTCCGATGGGTTGGCCCGCCCACGAGATGAGCTTCCAGACCGCCACGATCAGCACGACCGGGAAGAGCAGCATCAATGCAAGTTCTGCAAACATCACACCAGCTTCGCCAGCGACATTCTGAACAGCCGCAAGACCCCCCTCGCCGCTACTGCTGCCAGTCGCCTGAAGCATGCCACCGTGTTCGATGACTTGGAAGGCCAACACGATGATGGCGATAATCGGGCCGCCTAACAGGGCGAAGACGCCCATCCGCATGAACGTTGCCCCGACGCTTCCCACCGAGTTGAGGGGGCCGCGACCCACGAACCAGACGACCGCAAAAAACGGTGTCCCGATGTAGGCCATCCAGATCATGAACCAGCGCAGCAGCAGGAAGAACAACGTCATCAGTAGGGACAGCACGGCGAGAATTGCGGCCACTATCGAGACAATGAATTTCAGTGCCCAAGTGCTGAATGTTACAGGTGCGCCGACGAGACCGCTCCCGTACCCATAGTTCGCCATCCCCGGATCGGGGTCGAGGTCCAGAATTGCCACCGTGACGGCGTTCGTCGCGTCAATCCCGAAGCCCCAGACAGGTTGTGAAATCCCGATGAACAATAGGACCATCACCGTCCGTACCACGAGGTCCATCAATCCGGACTCACGATCCTCACTGAACGGCCACGCGATGAGCGCCATCGCGATCATGATCGGGAGCAAGACCAGCGAAATCTCGAAGATCCCGGTCCACGCACCGTCCGCCGCCCTCGAACCGTACGGGTTGGGGACTCTCAACAGACCCTTGATGAGTTCGTCAGTGAGCGCGGTCGACAATTCCGTTGTTACCGAAATGAGTGTGTCAACGAGCCATCCCCACATAGCCTCTGCGAACGAATCTGGGCCAAGCAACTGTAGCGGTGCCAACGCAAATTGCGAACTGACCAGCACCAACAGCGTGAGACCCATCAGCGGTCACCAGACGCCGGGATGTCCGACACAGAGCCGTCAGAAGCGTTCGACCCTGACGATGGCTCCGGCGTGTCCCGGTCTTGAGCGAACTCTCCGGAGAGCTGTATATCCAACTCGCGGTTCGTGATGTCTGGCATATCGGTCAGATCCAACTCGGCTTCGACCCTACCAGCATCTTCAGGACGACGCGACCCCTCGCGCTCCTCGATGTACGTCCACGGGTTGAGGTCGTTGTCGATCATGTAGTGCTCGAACTCGCCGGAGTGAACCTCGAGCCGGCGGCGGCCGTGTTTCGTCGTCGATAACAAACACCCGGAGTACCCGGACTCTTGCCCACGCGGAGCCGACTGTAAGTACTTCACTTCGGCCGGCGAGAGGTCGAAGTACTCCTTCGTCGCGTCTGAGACCGACTGTGCATAGAACAGCATCTTGATGTCACAGTTCTCGTAAATCTCGCGTCGCTCCTCCGTCCGCAGGAACTCGTGTGCCGTCTGACTCATTAGCGTCAGCCCGGCGTCGTAGTGCCTCGCATGGCGGATGAAGAGATTGATGAGATCACGCGTCGACTCCCGTCCCAACAGGTAGTGCGCCTCGTCGAACGTCACGTCGAAGCGGTTCGGCGACCGCTTGGCCTCGAGGTACGCCCACTGCAACATCGCGTGGAGGATGAGCGGCATCTCGCCCGTGTCCGCGAAGGAACTCATATCCATCACGACTAGCCGCGAGTTCAACTTGAGGTTCGTCGTCCCGTTCAGGTTGTAATTAATACCCCCCGGCTTGAACGACTCGAACTTCGGTTCCAAGGACTTCGCGACCTCCTGGTGTTTTTCGGAGGGGGTGAACACTGCCATCGGGACGGAAATCCCCGCGTCCGTGACGGGCTCGCCATCCTCAGAGAGCACGCCCATTCCGCAGAAGTGTTCGAACTCTACCTCGTCGACGAGGCCCTCTTCGAGCGCCGCCCGGTAGCCACCGTGAGTGATGACCTGAACGCCCCGGATGAGGTCGTCGATGATCGGCGACTCGTTCGCGTACGTGTCGTACTCGCCGAGGACAATCCCCTTCGAGAGGTACGCATAGTGGACTGCCTGAATCAGCATCCCCTCTTCCGCAGCGGGGAGGCCACCACGGTCTTCGTAGTGCGTGTTCAACATCTCGACGACCGAGCGCACCGTGAGGGGGTAGGTGTCCTCAGCCGCACCAAGGTCGCCCGACGGCGGTTCAATGTCCATTGGATTCACCTTCTGTGCACCACCGAAGCGGATGACTTCTCCACCCAACTTCTCCGCGAAGAACGGGTAGTCGTCACCCGCCGGGTCGAACAGTACACACTGTACGGTCGGGTCGGAAAGCAACCGGCGGTAAATCTCGAGTTTGCGGGCGTAGGACTTCCCCGACCCTGTCTTGCCCGAGATAACCATCCCGTACCCGGAGTGTGCATAGCGGTCGATGATGACCGGGCGACTCGTGTCGTCGAAGCCCATCATGATGCCGTCCTCGTCGTAGATCGGCGGCTCGACGAGGTTGAACAACGTCGCCAGTGCCTCCAACTGAATCGGGTGGACGTTCTTGATCGTGTCTGTCGCGAAGGGGACAATCGTCCCGTTCCCCTCGATTTGCTGGTGGCGAAGCGCCGTCGTCTCGACGTCCTGTTCGGCGAGGATGGTGCCGACGCGCTCGCGCATCTCCTCGAGTTCCTCGTGGGAATCCGCGATTAACTCCAGATAGATGGCAATATCGTACACTTTCGTCGTCCCCCGGACCACGTCTTGAAGGATACGCAGGAGGTCCTCGCGCTCGAGTTCGTCCTGATGGGTGTCCGTTCGCCCTTTCCGATTCTTGAGCGCCAGCGATGTCGTCGCCTGCGTGTAGCGTCGCTGGAGTTGCTGGCGAGTCTTCGCGGGGTTACGCGGCGTAATGTGGAACGACAGTCGGAGATCGACGTCGGCGATCGTCAGCGGCACGAGCCACCCGAGATTGACCTTTCGTGGGAACCCCGTGACGGTCATAATCTGGGTGACTTTCTCGTCGCGGATTTGGAACTCGGGGTGTCGCTCCATTGCGCGGGGCGCGACGATCTTCTTGTCGAGTTTTCCGCGCTCTTCGAGCGACTCAATGGCCGAGACCAGCGGGATCTCTTCGGCCTGAAGTTGGTAGGCCGCCCACTCGATGTTCTTCCGGGTCGCATCGCGGTCGAGCAGCGTCAGGTACTCGAGCGCGAACTGCGTCTCCTCACCCGAGAGATCGTCGATGGGGATGCGTTCAATTTCGTCTTCCTCAGTGCTGTTTCGCCCGAGGAGTCTGTGTGGGAAATTCATCGGTCAGCCTCGTTTCGCTCGTCCATCGTGCGTGTGTCCGCGTCCACGTCTGCCGCCGCAAGCGAGTCGTCCGCGTCCACGTCGCCGTTCGTCTCTTCACAATCCACTTTTGCATGGCCGCCGTCGGTGAGGGTATCGGCATCCACCTCGCCGCCGCCAGCGACAGGCACCGTGACGAGATGCGAAAGGTCCACCCTCTGCCGAGATCGTACTGCGAGAACGACACAGAGCAATAACGCGGCCAGTCCAGCCGCGTACACTTCGACCGTGAGCGTCGTCACTGCTGCATTCGAGTCCCACTCAGAGGGGTACGCCTCGAGAAACAGGCTGATCGCATAGACGACCACGCCGAGGCCAACTAGCGAGAGGGCCTTCGTCTTCCGCTCCGAGGGGAAGAGAACGACGAGACTCAACAGGAAAGCCGGGAGGCCTACTGCGCCAGTCGCGAACGACGCTGTCCGAGCCAGCCAGTAGATGTCCGACCCCCGTTGGGCGACCTCCATTGACCACACGAATCCACCCAACGCACCAGCGCCAAGGAGGAAACTCAGCAGCCCGACGAAGATCCCCGCGTAGATTGCTCTTGGGACGACCGGACGTGGACCGTGGGCTACTGGCCCGATGTTCCGTGCATACCATCGCAGAACGCCCGAGTTCGCCACTCGATCGACGAAATCGGGATGTGCGTATCCCCCATCGCCGACGGCCGCGAGCGGCTCGGCATCAGATTCAATCTCTATTTCGGGGTACTCATCGGAGATACGGTCGAACTCGTAGTCGCCATCTTCGCTCGCCTCTGCCTTCGCCGCCGCCTCGACATCGTAGGCCGCGTCAGCGACATCCTGAACGTGGTCGTCAGGAAGGGTGTAGTTGCCCTGCGTGAACGAGATCGGCGACTTCTCGCCGTGATAGACTTCGTAGAGGATCTCTAGGACGGCCGCTCGCGTATCAATAAGCTCCGTCTTCACCTGCGTTTGGGGGAGTTTTGAGGCCACGCGCTGGGCGCGGGCTTTCACTTCCTCAATGCAGGCCTCTTCTGTCTCGCTATCTGGCTCGATATCGTTCCCCTCGGGCAAGAACGCCCGAAGCTGGGCCATAACCCCGTTGTCATCCTCTTCACCTTTTGTGACCGAGACCGCGACGTAGAATTCGCGGTCACGAATCTCTGCCACGTCGACGACGTTCCGGAGCCACTCAGCGTGATACCGCCGACCGTAATCCATCAGCGGCGACTCGTCGAGCGCGGAGCCGTCGTCGGCATCGCCTTCGTCCACCCCGATGAGCGGCTGGTCGATGTCCTCGAATCGCTCTAAGTAGGGCTCAGGATCGTACTGGGTTGTCATCGAGAGAATCTGCGTCGGGAACTGGACCCCGCGCAGGAACGTCATGAACGACAGATAGAGGCTCTCTCGGCGTTCCTCGGAGAGAATGAGCCATTCGCGGGGCTGTACCCGCATGAGCATCGCGTAGGTGGTAGGCGTTTCTACGACGCCGCCATCACGGACATTCTTGAAGTCCATGAGATCTAGCGTCGAACCGGCGTTTTCGTATTCAGTCATTCTGTATCTCTCCGAGCGTTGTTGCCGTAACAGGCCACTCCACAGCGCCTTCGTTATCTGTGTCTACAGCCGATTCTCTGTCCAGAGCATCCGTTACGTCACTCTCATCGGTGTCGGGACGCCCCGTGATCCAGCCCTCGATGAGTTCACGATGTGCGATATCGTGTTCGCCAGCTTCTGGCGGCTTCCAGAGGTACTCCGTTCGTCCTCGGAAATGTCGGGCCATCGCCGCCGCATACCGAATCGGTCGTTGGCCCTCCGGTGTCCGCGTGTAAATCGCGAGGCCAACGACGCTCCCGAGGATCACGAACGGCCCCGTGATCAACAGTGGTAGTCCAATTGCATAGAGGACGATCGGGACGATGAGCGGCGGCCCCAACGACTCGGCCAGCTTCCGGGCCGAAACTCCGAACACCTTCGATGCGAGCAGATGCGACGCCATCGGGATGTCCTTGCTCATCCGACTACCTCGTCGATCTCTCCCAAAACGTCGTCCTTCCTTCCGTCCTCATGTGCGTTGACGCCGCCGCCGCCGGCGCCGGCGCGTAGGTGCTCTGGCGTTCGGAACTCTTCCGGCCAGTGGCGTTCGGCGGCGAGCAACCGCTGTTCGGCTTTCAACAACATCCCCCGCCAAGTGAGGCCGTACTTTCTGCGGACAGAGTTGAGCCATTCGTACTCCTCTTGCGAGGTGATTCTGATGCGCGTACTCCCTGGCATCAGTACTCTTCCTCATAATCGTACAGATAGTCGCCATAGACTTTCCATTCGTCGAGTTCGTCATCGTGATGCTCACCACCTTCCCCGTCGCGACGAAGGACATTCCATACATCATCGTGTGCATCGAGGTGGAGTACGTCGGTCTCTTCGACAGCGCGAACTTCCTGTGCGTCCCACTGTTTGTAAGCACGTGCTCGGTCAGTATCACCCCCCGACGGCTGTACTTCCATATCCTCGGATTCAGGAGTGTGATCTCTCTCGGTTTTACACGGTCTCTGCGTATCGGCGTCCGTCTCTCCATCGAATGCAGAGGGAGATACCTCGGTCGTCGCTCGGATGCGCTGACGCTCGCGGATTTGGGCATGTAACTCCTTGGCTAACCCTGAACGGTTCTGGTCTCCGGGTTTCACAACCGGGCCGGGAAGCGCTGTCGCGAGTTCTGGGTGGAGTTCTGTGAGGGCCTTGAGCAAATCTATACTTTCTGCGTGTTTTGCCCCCTCGAGCAGGACGCCGCGCCAAACCATCCCGTGCCGATCACGGAGTTTGCGGAGGCGATCAGCCTCCTGTCGAGAGTGCCAATCAACTTGGATTTCAGGCATAGGACGATGTTCTCATTAATTGGGTCGTAGACAGAGTCCCGGTGACACTCATCAGAGGCCGGTGAGTGCCACTGAGCGTATCGACACGCCCAACAGCCTCTCGCCCAGGTTTGGAGAGCGAGCCGCCGCCCAACTCGCGAGCGACCGACTGATGATTGCCAGGATTTCCATCGACATTCGTATGCCATCCGAGTTTAAGAAGTTTTCAAGCCTACATTTACTGTAGAAATGTGGCCGGGGAGTGTATTTAGCCGCAGACGACCTCCCGTGCTGTACCAACCACCATCGTCGTCACGCCAGACGGTGCGCGGAGAGAACACCCCTATGATAGCACTACAACCAGCGGCCACCGGGGCCGTTAGTCAGTGGCTCATCCTCATCGAGCCTCTCTCAATGTCCGGTACAGCCTTCGACGTGGTCTCCTCGGTCGGCCTGTTGCTCCGAGCAGCTGCGAACCCACTCCACTTGCCCGTGGATGCGCAGGGGGCTTCGTTCGCTCCCGTACAATCGGGCGCGGATCTCAGCACTCTCATCGCTGATCTGAAAGACGCGATCAAAATCCCCGACTGGGTGGGTACCCTTCTCAAATGGAGTGGCCTGATCACGATGATCATCGGAATCATCGCCTACTTCGTCAGCCCTTCTCTGAACAACCGACGACGCGGATTTATGATGGCGACCACCGGAGTCGTCGTCTCGATTATCGGCTTCGCCTTCCCGGTCTTTATCCGCCTGATTGACTATGTCCTCTCGGGCTGACTCCCCTCAGAAGGACACCGACGGCTCGCTGACCGAGGTGCGACAAAACGACACCACGCTGAGAGTGCATGTCACGTCGGGTGGTTGTACATTCCGGTCACGACTTTACGAGTGGAGCTCCTGTCTCCCCCGGTTCAGCCCCGGAGAGTACTCTCAGCGCACGCGTGCGTGTATCACAGTAGCGCTCGTGGCCTTGCTACTCCTCGCGTCCGTCAGCGTCGTTACCGCCGCTGGACTGGGGACGATCACCGCAATACCCTCCTCCGATCCTGGCATGGATAAACGGTACGACGATACCTATCGCATCCTCGCGAACAACGACGACGATGTCGACCCGAGTGACATCTCATACAGCGGCCACTTCGAGAACGACTATCCATACGGCCCGACCGAGCTCAATGCCCGATCGCAATCGCCCTCGCAGATGCTTCGATATGCCGCGACGCAGGATGTCTACGTCAGAAACCTCGGCGACTTCCAAGCCGTTCCCTACCGGGACCGATGGACGCGCTACGCTGATATTCACTCCTATCAGGAGACGCAATTCCTCAGAGCACATGATAAAAACACCTACGACGGGCCGACGAGCACAGACGGAGAGTGGTTCGTTCGCGTCACCAGCCAATACGGTGAGTGGCAACCCGTCTACAACGCCGAAGTCAGGTGGAATCCCGACGCAGAGGAACACTACGTCGCCAACCCAGAGGGAGCCCTCGTTCACGGAGCGTACTACTCGAACACAATTGACCGGAACCTCCACACTGCCGGCCAGTACACGCAGTATGCCCAGGACCCCGACCGGGTCGCCATCCCGATAGTGAACGGTCGAGAACTCTACCCCGCCAGCGATGGAGCGAGTATGTCCCGGCAATGGGGGCAGTCAGATTTCAATATCGTTCGGGATGCGTGGGTCGGCGTCAATCACGTCTTCGGCGGGGTCTGGTATCGCGATAGTTACGTGGTGGGTGGGGCTCCGACCCGGGGTGCCTACGTTTCATTCGACCACCGAGCCGTCGCACCGCCAGACTACAGCTACGAAGACCAATGCCGGAAGAAGCATATCCATCGCTGGACGCACACCCACGACAACTCTACCCACACGCATACGCGCACCCACTGGCACTACTATGACCGGACGAAGTGGGCCGAGTACGAACTCATCGACTCTAGTGCCGAAGTAACCTCTGTTCGCCTCGACCGGCCTGGATTCAGCGGTGACTCCGAATGGGCGAAGTTCGGGGACACCACTTGGATTGCTATCGAAGATCCGTCCAGCACGCCGCTCGAATATCCCCGAGGTGAATATACCCTCACCGCCACTCTTCAAGTGACGAGCGAAGTCGAAAGTCGCTGGGGAATCACGAGTTCGCGATGCAACGAATGGTCGCGGTCCAGTACGGACACGTACACGCACACGACGCAGTATAGCGTCCCTGTGACTATCACCGATTTCGATTCGCCCAACCTCAACATCAGTGTCGTTCACGTCGACGGCGAAGGCGATGACCGGCTGCTCGTTACGTGGACGGGAGACCAAGACCTTCCCCACGACCCGTGGAGACGGATCCAGGTCGACATCAATGGGAAAGTCGTCAACATCGACTCGCCGTGGCGATTCTATGGCGTCTCACGGAACGATGGGGTAGAAGTCCGGACTGAGAGCGGGTCAAGCACTCGCGATGTTACCCACACGCACGACGACCGCTGGCCGGCGATCTACCACTACCAGACGAGCGTCGCCAACGTCACGATGAGCTTCCCCCACCAACAGCGATCCGTCACAACCCAACGCTGGGGCTACCTCAGAACGGTCGACACACGCGTCGATGCCCGCCCCGGTGGCGCACCACTCCCAACCGGCGTCGACGATCCGGATAACGACGCCCCGACCGAACTCTACAGACAGTACGCCGTCACCCTCAACTCCAACGACCTCGAAACAGGTGAGACAGCCACTGCGACCGCCGATAACCCATTCGGTGCGGAAATAGACCAGCTCGAGGTTTCCACCAAACCGTACTCTCCAACCGTTCTTCGACTGATGGAGATCAATCGCTCAGCGACAGGTCAAAATCACGAGGGAACGCTCATGCTGATCGACACGAACAGCAACTTCCTCGCCGATAAGACCATCACCGTCACGCAAGGAGACGAGACGGAGTGGACCGTGACCACGGATTCCGAGGGCCGTGCCCCAGTCACGTGGGACGGTATGTCCCTTCGAGCCCGCTATGACGGCGATGTCTGGGACACCGGCCCGGGTAATCCGTACTACAAGGGCGACAGTATCCTCTATCTCCTGCCGCCAGGAACGGTTGCCTTTGCAGCCGCGGGAACCATCGGTCAGTACATCTCCGCGGCGATCAATAACACGTTCATCTTCGTCGAGTGGCTCGCACTCGGCATTTTCGCGGTCTGGTACGTGCGGATGCGCCGTCGAACGACCAAGCGTGGCGGAGGAAAGGAAACATGAGTGGTGCCGGAGGCTTCGTCGAGCCGTTCCTCCGCATCTACCAGATTGTGGAGGTAATCGGGCGCTACGGGATGCTCATCGCACTCGTTATTGGCGTGATTGGCTGGTTCTACGCCTCGAACGACGCGCGCTCGATGGCTCGCTACCGAGGAATGGCCGTCGGCGGTGCAGGTGGCCTCGTCGCCATCGTTGCCCTCGACGTTATTTACGATGTCTTCGTGTTCATTCTGGGGACGCAATTCCTCCCTGTCGGCTGGCCCTACGGCGCCGTCTCGGGTTCACATGCGGCCTCCCTCTCACAGCTTGCAACCGCTCTCAGTCTCGCGCTCGAAGCGCTCGGCCTCGCCATCTTCGTCACCGGATTGGCCTGGTGGGCGTTCGGCACTCGTGATTCACTCGCCGACGCACGAGGGCGGCGTGGTATCGTTATCGGACTCACTCTCGTCGGAGCAAGTATCGGCGGTAACGTGTTCAGCACACTCGCTTGGATCGTCCTCTAAAACAGCGGCTCACCGGGATTTTCGTAGTTTCCCTCAGTGTGTGGTCACAGTACAGCAGGAACGTGGTCTTGCCGAAACCACGTAGGTCAGTCAGTTCGATCGTCTGCAGGCATCGAGAACGTCTGGTCGTCTGTGTCTGGAAGGATCGGGAACTCTGGATTCTCAAAGGCATCGGCTTCGGGGAACCCAACCGAATCAAGGAGTTCGTTGATCGCCTCGTCGAACGCCTTTCTCCTAGTTGGATGTCGCGTCTTGGAGATCCTCGGGCGTTTATGCGCAGTCAGGCGCTTGTAGGCAGTTATACGCGCATGTGTGTCCCGATGTAGACTGATATTAATCGGCTTTTCAGGCTTGTTGTGGTCGGCAGCAGTACCCGTCGTTGGGTTGATATCATCTTTAGACGACATTTTCTCCTCTCATGGACTTTCCCTGTATAGGGTGTTTTCTGTCCACACCTAGCGACGCATAGCACCTAAATAAACTGAGCGGTCAATCCACACAATCCCGCGTCTCTGCGAATCTCCCCGAGATCCCGCGTATATCATGGAAGCTTGGATAGCAGGCTCAGATAGCCCTCAGACAGCGATTGTTGAATATCGTCTTGATCACATTCTCACATCTACCACATTCTTACATTCAATGTGGGCTGGGCTTCTTTATCTGTGGTCTTCGCGTACCCGATTCGAGGAACCACATGAACACTCGCTCAGTAACGAAGCACCTCAAGAAGCACCGAGTTCCCATCCTCGTAGCGCTCATTGCGCTGATCCTCTTCGTCCAACCCGTCGCGGCACAGACCGCTGGGGCTGGCACGAGTGGCTTGGAAAGCATCATGACTAACCTGTACGACACTGTACTGCTCGTTCTGAAGTACGCCGGTCTCGTCGGACTCGCGCTGGGCGCAGTCGTCTGGTTTACCGCACGGAAGAACTCCGACCGTGCAGAGAACGGAATGTGGCTTATGATCGGTGGGGGCAGCATGACAGTCTTCTACTTTGGCGTTACCGTCTTTGTGGCGCTGCTTGAGTGGATCGCTACCCCTTGATCTGTCAAGTACAGATACAAATAGCAGACTATCACCACCCCACCGTGCCTGACCCACCAAGCGGTCCTTTCTGGGCGGGATTGTTTCGCCGCTCGGGAGCGGTAGCCTCCGAGCTACCTGAACCACCGGCGTCCGTGAGACGAGACGCTCACACGCAAATCACAAAAATGACCAGCAGCATCCACAGCAATCGAATCGACCCCTCTGCGGGTACGCTCTCGACCGTTGCACACGCACGCTTGGGTGATGACTTCACCCCCGCACCCGCGATGGTGCCTGTCCCCGTGCCCTCCCCCGTGGCGGTGGCGCGATGACCACAGACCCTTCCGACCGCGAGAAGGCAGCTAGCGACGCCGAGACCGGCACCTCGAACGGCTCTCGACCAACTGAGAGTGTGTTCGAGCGGAAAGGCATCGACATCTCGAACATCGGAACAGCCAAACCGAATTCAGCCTTACGAGGGCGAAAGCGGTCCCCGATAGTCGACGCCACAATCACCGATACGTCGGTATCTGAGAGGACGAAGTCAGATATAGACAGCGAGTACCAAGCCCAGGGTGGCCGTGATGGACTCTCCGCAGAGACTCGTACGGAATCATCAGATCTTGACTGCGTCAACACGCCCGCAGCCATCGATAGCGACACCGCCGATGGTGAACGCGACGACCGCCTCACCGCCTACGAGGACGTCGAGACCGAGTCAGGGCCGGGAACGAAACTTGGCGACCCAATTGAAGCCCGCCCGTACATCCACATCTCGCCTGCCCGCGAGCAGGTCACGCCCGGTAACATCATCGCTGGGCTCTTCGGCCTGTATCGGGCCGGTGTCACCGACACTGGGCGGTTCAACATCGTCGGTCGTCTTGGACTCAAAGACACGAAGAAAACCTTCGAGTTCATCGTCCACAAGCCGCGAGACACCAAACGCTTCGACTTCTACCTCTCGGTGACGCCCTACGACGCAACCGCGTTCAAGACACTCGCTGCCAACGTCGCTGCGATGTATCCTGAGTCCTTTGAGTTCGAGATCGTCCCGTTCAACCCTGTGGCTGCGTTCGCCAGCGACAACGGCAACGCACAGGTCGGCGGGAGACGCATCGCCACCCTCGATGATATTGGCGACCTCGAACGCCTCAGCGGGTTCGAGGACCCCGCCGTGTTCGAGGACCACGATATCGGTCGCGGCGATGGTCCCTCTCCCGAAGAAGCCGAACAGCAGCTCATTAAGAAAGGTGTCCCGCTCCGTCCCGAGGAAGTTCCCGAGGAGAAGCGCCCCTCGCTAGTTCGCTGGAAAGGAATCTCATCGAAAAAGAACGACTGGATGACGCTCTTGCGGCCGTTCAGCGACATCGCGACGGACAACGACGACCAGTATCGGTCACCCCTCAGCGTCCTCCTTGAACAGGCCGTACACTCCGACGACCCGTTTATATTCCAGACTGTGTTCAAGCCACGGCCAGATTGGACGAGTGAAGCCGAGGTTCACAAGCGCAACCTCAAGATGGGCAACCACGGGACGCTCAGCGCATTCAAAAACGAATTCGCCCGACAGATGTTCGGCACTTCAGAACAGGAACGCCGCAACATCCACGGAGGCGATATCTCCGAACAAGTCGGTGGGACTGTCACCGCTGGAGACAGCGACAAGATCACCGGCTCACGGATGGCACAGATCGACCACAAACAGCCCACGACGACGTTCGACCTCACGCTCCGGGCCGCATGTAACGAACAGACCATCCAGAGCATCTCGAACGCGTTCACCTCGCTGTCAGGGCCCTACTACGGCATCGAAGGCGATCTCCTCGGCATCAGCGACAAGGAGTTGGCTGCGCTTTGTCACGCCCGCCTTGCGACCTCGAGCGGGTTCTCCGGGCGTTTCAGCAAAGGCGATCCCATCCTGTGTGCCTCGCCCGACGAACTCGCGAACTTCGTCGTCGTCCCCCACACTGACGCTCTCCCGCGCGCGAGCCGAGGGTCATCCGGTGGGTCACCCGACGCTCGCTCACCACTCACTGCGACCGACGAGGACCTTCTCTCGCAGTACAACCACGGGATGCACATCGGCTACGCCGAGACTGCCGTCGATAACCGAGCCGACATCCCGATCAGCCTGAGCGCGGAGCAGCTCACTCACCACATCATGCGCGCGGCCACGACGGGTGGCGGGAAGACCACCGCGATGATTAACGACGCCCTCAGTGCCTACGACTCGTTCGACGGCCCCATCTTCGTCTTCGACAAGAAGGGTGGCTCGATGACCGAGCAGTACAAGCGCGCCCACTTCAAGAAATTCGGGAACCTCGACGACGTCGTCCACATCCCCGTCCCGGGGCCGAACGACGAAGTCCTCGCGTTCCCCTACTTCGATATTCGCCCGCAGCTCGCCGCCGGCGTCAGTCGAACGGTCGCTGTCCAAGAGAAGATCGACCGCTACAACGAACTGCTCGTGTACGTCCTCGGTCGAGAAATGGCTGACCAGGCGTTTGTCGCCCAAGAAATCCTCAACAGCCTCATCAAAACGAAGTTCGACCCCGTCTACGGCAAGGACGCGTGGCCCATCAGCGAACTCCTCACGGCCGCGATGGATCTGCAGAAACTGGGGAGCATGGATGAGGCGACCAAGGCCCAAGGCAAACTCCCAAATGTGAGCGACGACACGCTCAGGCGGACCCTTCAGCGTCACGTCGACGCCGACCGCCAGCGGTTCATGACCTCTATCGACGCGGTGATGAATCGGATAACCAAGCTCGCCGAGCGGTCGTTCATCTGGCGGATTCTCAACTTCGTCCCCGAGTGGGACGACGAGAGCGGCCACTACGCCCACCAGTCGCCGATGTTCGACATTCAAGATATCCTCGCGAGCAAGCGCGTCGTCCTCATCGACACCGGCGACCTCCGGCCCGCCTCGAGCAACCTCTTTGCGTTCATGTTGCTCGATTACATCTGGTCCGGCGCCCGGCTCCGCCACCGCCTCGGAAAGACCCCCTCCGTCAGTGATGGCTACGTGATCAACCTGATTATCGACGAGGCTGCGCCGCTACTCCAGTCGGAACTCGTCCGCGACGATATGATTCCCGACGGCCGTGAGTTCGGCCTCGCACTTGAGGTAATCGTTCACTTCGCCGAGCAGGTGAAAGCCGACGCACTCGACGTCTCCTCCTACAAAGAGATCCTGCGGAACATCAACACGAAACTCATCGGCAAGCTCGCCGTCGACGAAGAGCTTGTCATGACGCTGTTCCACGAGGGGATCGACGACGAGGAACTCGTCGACCGGATTACGTCACTCCCGCGTGGGGAGTGGGTGGCTCAACTCCCCGATACGGGCTTCATGACGGATGTTCCCGAACTTGTCACGCTCCTGCCGGTCGGCATCCCCGCCGGCCACTGGGACTCGGACGACCCCGTGAGCGGGGATTCACTCTCGCCCTACGGTGACTTCTTCGGGGAGATCGACGCGAAGAAAACACGCCAAACGCGGGACGACTACTGTCTCGTTCCCGGAAGCAACACGGACGCCTCCGCCGAGCAACTCTCGGCGTCCCACCTCGAATCTGGAGGCGACTCCACCGATCCGAACGCACACCACGACGATGTGTCCGGTACCGACTCCGACTCTGAAGAGGACGTCTGGGAGAGCCGGCGGAACACAGCAACTCAGGTCGGGACGCAACCCGCAACTGGTGACGTTCAGACTAACTCCTCAAGCCGTCTCACTCGACCCGCAGACGAGCTCACGGACGACTCCGGTTCGCGCCGAGCAGTCCTCGATGGAAACGGTGGCGCTCAGGCCGAATCACTCGCTGAAAATGGCGGTGAGGATTCGGTAAGTAATCTGGAAGATCGTATCAACGACTTCCTCTACCACGGGGCCGACTCAACAAGCACGGACGAGACCGATACCACCGGTACACACGATGGGGCGGTGAGGGACACGATCCCCGCCAATAGAACGAGGACGGCCACGGATAGTCCCTCAGACGCGGAGCACACCGACCGGCAAAATACCCGGGCCGGTGGCGTTGGCTCAGGCATAGACAAGACTCTGTCAGTTCAAGAGCGGCAATTTCTCGCAGCTATCGTGACGACTGTCAACGGTCGACACCCCAAGTTCGACATCGTCGAGACGATGAAGCCGATCAACAGTCACTTCCCTGATGTAGAGGTCGAGCGCCTCATCAACCGTGGTTACCTCGAGAAGCTGACCGAGAATCTCCGTGTCTACTATACTGTCACCGAGGACGGTCAGTGTGTGTGTGGCGCACGCGTCGCATTCGGTGAAGACCAGGGGGACGTGAACGAGAAGACGTACCACAAGGTGATGGTCGAGGCACTCGCTCGTACACTCGCAAACGACGAAAAATATCACTATTTCGTCAAGCGATACACCCCAATCTTCGGGACCGACGTGAAGCCGGATGTCGTTGCGTACAGAGACGACAAGCCAGCTGTAATCGGGGAGGCAATCTGGAACGTTCGCCACGAGCACATCGTCAAGCACTACGAGGACTTTAACCGCTTCGACGTCGAGAAGAAAATTTGGGTTGTCCCGAATCTCTCAGAAGCTTGGAACATTGCACGGGCTCTCACGAACGCCGGCCTGATTGACGAACTCCCCGCCAAGCGACGGGGACGGTCACACGGTGAACTGACCGAGTCGATCTGGGGACCGGACGGAGAATGGGAGTTCGTCAGCGCGGCCAACCTCCTCGATGAACTCGAATAACCATCTCCGGAGGTTCGCGCAAAGTGCGCACACGACGCGCACGAAGGGTAAGAACCTTCTACCTCCAGAATCCCGGTTCCGAACCACCACCTACCCGTCGGGACTTAGCACACACGCGCAAAACGGCTTAAAAGGTCTAAAAAGCGGTTTCGTGGCTCAGACCCAAACCGACCAATTCGAGGGTGATTTGGTCGCGCGTAAGTCCGCGCAAAATCCGCGCACGGCGCGCGCGCCAGATAAGAGCCTTCTACCTCCAGAATCCGGGTTTGGATTGGCTCCTCAACCGTCGGGACTTAGCGCACGCACGCAAAACGGCCTAGAGGATCTATTGAGCAACCTGGTGGCTCCATATCGCCCCTTCGATGCTACATATCATAGTATGGGATGGGAGGGGCCTACCAGTCCTGCGCAAATCGCGCGCGGGATATCGGTTTCCCCCGAATCTGGGTCGAGATTGACCAATCGGATTTGTTTCGCCCGCCGTCGAGTGGCGACGACCCTTCCAGACATCACGATGAAATCATGACGAAAATCGACGTAACAAACGACGCAATCCCCGACGATATCCGCTCCATCGAGAATTGGATTCTCTGGCGCGAAGGAGAGCGCGATGGGAAACCTACTAAAATTCCGACTAAGCCGTATCGCACTAGCGGCGACATCAACTGCGACGTCACCGATCCCAAACACCGGCGCGACTTCGACACTGCCTGGGACGCCCTCAACGACTCCCGGGTGACCGGCGATGGCCTCGGCTTCGTCTTCACCGACACCGTCTCCATCACCGGCGTCGATCTCGATAAGTGTCGTGACCCTGATACAGGTGACTTCGAAGACTGGGCCCTCGATATCATCGACCGGATCGACTCATACACCGAGGTGTCACCGTCCGGCACGGGTGTGCATATCCTCGTCGGGGGACAACTCACCGCCGCCGGCAACCGCCGAGGTCGTGTCGAGATGTATGACTCCGACCGCTACTTCACCGTAACCGGTGCACACCTCGATGGAACGCCCACCGAGATTCGGAACTATCAGGAAGAATTAGACGCCGTCCACCGGGAATACATCCGAGGTGAGGCCCGCTCCGATGGGCAGTTGAGTCTCACGGATACCGCCGCCACCGATACCTCAGAACGTCGGGGTGATCGTCGTGGTCGTCGTCCCACGGAAGCCCCCGGTCGCCAGAGCGAAAGCGCCCTCGTCGAACGCTATGGTGATGCTTTCAGGAATGTCCGCGACCCGGCTATCCGGGAAGCCCTCGAGCGGGTTCAGACGAAGTACCTACCACCTGCGTGCCCCAGCACGTTCGACGACCTCGCAGGGCCCGGCGTCGAACTGTCAGATAGCGAGATTTTGAACCGTATGTACGATTCTCGTGGGGGCGACCGTAAAGAGCGTCTCTACAAAGGTGACTCCTCAATGTGGGGGTCTCACGACGCCGACTATCCGAGCCAATCTGAAGCGGATATGGCACTCGCTCACATCCTCGCGTTCTGGACCGGGAAAGATCCCGATCGGATGGACGCGCTCTTCCGTAACTCCGGGCTGATGCGTCCCAAGTGGGATGTCCAGCACTACTCAAGCGGCGCAACGTACGGCGGCGTCACACTCGCCCGTTCACTCCTCCGAGTCAACGACCACTACGAACTCCCGAGCGAAGAGGGAGTGAAGTTCTCGAAGGCCGACGAGTCAACGTCGACGACCACCAGCCACGACGACACCGTAGTCACTACTGACGACGCATCCTCTTCAGCGTCTTCTCAGCACTCCCGGCACACGGCTGATACGCCCGAGGTCTCTCCCGAGAGAGATGGCGCGTCTTCACCGACTGAATCCGCTTCGAACGGATCAGGCCCGCTGCACACGGACGACGCTACGACCGCGGCTGGGGGTTCCCCTGATGTCCTCCTTGACCTCGACGACGACCCGGCGGCCGCTGCCAACGCAGTCGCGAACAGCTCTGTGTCTGGCTCTGGGGCTTCCGGCCAGTCGTTGACGACCACGCCCGACGCGAACACTCAGGTCGGCGTGCCCAGTGGGGCCGTGCTTCCTGAGGGTGTTGAGCCCGCCGCCCCCGACGGGACGGACACCGATCCCGACCTCGACGAGAGCACCCGGCGGATGATGTCCGAGTCCATCGCGAGAGCCGGCCAAGAGTGGTCGCGAACCAATCCCCATCTCGACGACGCAGAGAAGCACCCCACCGATTGGACTGTCGGCCCCATCGAGGGTCGGACGCCCACTGCGCAGGCGATGAAGGTCGCTCGTGAGGATAACCGCGTGCTCGCGCGGCATCAGAGCCGCCTTGAAGAACGGCTTCGCGATCTCACGGATGTCGAAGAAGAACGCGACCGCTACAAATTCACCGCCGAGACCTACCTCAAGACGATGGACGAGCTGATGGGCGAGCGCGAACGCTACCGCAGCCAGCTCAAGCGGGCGGGTCTCCTCTCGAAGGCGGACGCTGAACTTCCCGATGACCCCGTGAAGCGGCTCAAGCAGATTCTCCGCCCGATGGTTCGCCGCGAAGATGTCGCGACGGCCAAAGAGACGCTCACCGGCCTCGACGCCGTCCTCCGCGAGTACGAGGAGGCGAACGAGCAAATCCAGGCCGACGAACGTGAACGCCAGAAACAGCGGGGCGTCTTCTCTCGTTTCTTCGGGTGAACGATGTCCTCAATATTGTCCTGCTTCGTCACGCCGATCCTTATTTATATGTCGTTGCACAAAATCAGATAGCATCCGATATGACGAAACAGGATATAAGGGTCTGTATCGATGCGTATCCCGACACAGACACCGACATCTTTCGTATCGGCGTCGCGGACGACATCCTCCGCCTGCTCGTTGACGCCCATGATACGGAGTTTACGATTCCCGAACTCGTCGACGCCACGGAAGTTACCCGCTCGACGGTCTGGCGAGCCGTCGACCTCCTCGAGAGTATTGGCACGATCAAGGTTCGAGAGACCCCCCAGCGCAACTACATCGCGATTGATTCGGATCGTCTCCAGAAAGACGACCCCATCCTCGCCATTTCTCAACCGGAGTTCCACGCCCCGATCCGAGCATTCGTCGACCGCGTCGAAACCATGATATCCGACGCCGACGATATCGACGATCTCCTCGGAATCGTCATCTTTGGGAGCGTCGCCCGCGGGGAGGCCGACCGACAGAGCGACATCGATTGCTTCGTGGTCGTCGATGGCGATCGAACGACAGCCCGCCGACAGATCACCGACATCGTTGCCGACCTCCAGTCTGAACGGTTCGACGGTGACCGCTTTATTTTTGAACCGTACGTCGAATCGGCGGAGAGCGCCCGCAGAGCCGGGTCGAAACTCCGCAAAATACTTGCCGAAGGGATTACTATGTACGGGAGCGATCGCCTCGGCTCGCTTCGCAAGGAGATCGTCGCCGATGAGTAGTACGCGTATCGAGCACCTCATCGATGAGGTACAAGCCGCATTCGACCGCCGTCCAACAGACATCGAAGCCGGACTTGATGTCGAGGATGCTGCCCTGCTCCAGCTGCGGAAGGCCTGTCGCTTGCTCGCCGGCGCTCGGGCACTCCGGGATGCCAGCTACTACACGCTCGTTATCGAGGCATCGTTCGTCGCTATCGAACGAACTGTCGAATTTCGGCTCCTCGAGCGCGGCACGATGCAACCCGATGGTCTCCCTGGCACGCATCCTGGTGTCTATCGGGAGGCCGCAGCGGCCGGTGTCTTCGGAGAGTCGATGGCTGCGGACCTCGCGGATCTCTGGCGCGACCACCGAGCAAAGACGTACTATCAAGATGGCCTCGCCTCTGCGGCGCGTGCCGACGCGATGTACGAACTCGCCACCGAACTCCACGCATACGTGACTGGCCGGTCTCGCCAAGGTCATGAGTGTATCTGCGGAGAGACGACGTAGCGAATTCATTCAGATCCGGATATTCCGCTTGTTCGACGGCCTCCTCGACGAACTCGACTCAGAGTTCTTCGTACTTTTCCGCGTCGGCGACTCTTTGCGTCACTCGGATACGTGACTCCTCCCTCGTGAGTATTTGCCCTGAGAGGGGGTGAGGAAAAGCGGAGTACGGGGCGGCGAAGAGCCGTTCCGGTTCTGCCGAGTCCGGAGCGTGATCTATAATGCGAGCGCATACCCGCGTCTTCAGGCGCGGGTCCAGCGGACAATAGCGTACATCTCCACCGACGATGGCACGGCTGTATTTCCCACCGTGAACCGTATTTTTAAGACATTACAGAGATATAGTGTGTGGTACTGATGAAGACCACGCGGCACGCAACATACAACCTCAACTACCACATAGTGTGGATACCGAAGTACCGGCAGTCGGTACTCGTCGGTGACGTTGCGACCCGTGTGCGAGACATCCTCCACGAAATAGCCGACGAGAAGGGCTTAGAGATTATCGACCTCACCGTCCAACCCGACCACATTCACCTGTTCGTCAGTAGCCCACCGAAGCACGCTCCGTCACTTCTCGCCAACTGGCTCAAAGGCATCAGTTCACGGAAATACAACCACCGCCACGCCGACCACGACGGCGAGAAAATCAAGTGGGCACGCGGCTACTACGCAGGAACAGCAGGACACGTATCGAGTGAGACTGTCGAGAAGTACATCCAGCGTCAACAGAACTCATGAGTTCTGTTTGGCCAGCAAGAACGCCGTCAGCGTTCTTGCGATGTCACGAGGAGGACGAACAGTGACCGAACTCACCGAGACGCTGGAACTGAAGCTTGTGGAGCCGAACGCCCACAAGCATCGGAAACTCTGTGAGACAAAGCGAGCGTACCAAGACGCGCTTGAAGCCGCGTTCAACGCCAACTGCACCTCACAGTCAGCGACCAACGACATAGTGGTCAACTACGACTTAAGCGGCTACGCGAAGAACGCACTCAAGAAGTACGTCCCGCAACTCTGTGGCGGAAGCTACGACGCGAAAGAACTTCACGACGACCACCCCGTCCGCTTCACGAACGAAGGGCCGAAGCTCGACCACAAGCCACAGAACGCCATCAAGTGGTACATCAAAATCCCGCACCACGACGACTACAACCTCTGGTTGCCCGCACAACCGAACCCCGAACAGCGGGAGTGGTTGGAAGCGTTGCGCGCGGGAGACGCGACGATGGGTGAATGTCGGCTGTTCGACCGTGACGGTGAGTGGTACTTCCACATCGTCGCCACGCGAGACGTGGAGGAACGAGAAACCAGTTCGGCGTCAAAGGAGACGCCGATCGGGGTAGACATCGGGGAAGCCTCTTTGTTAACGGTGTGTCACCGTGACGAGCGCGGCTCCCCGACTGCACCCAACCTCTGGAACGACGAAGGCAAGCGAGTCCGACAACTCCGTGAGACATACTTCACGGCGACCCGACGCCTTCAGCAACGCGGAAGTGAACGTATCGCTGAATCCTACGGCTACGAGTTGTGGCGACACATCGACCACATCCTCCACACGGTCACATCGGAGGTCGTCGCCTACGCCGACCAATTCGAGAACCCCGTGCTGGTGTTGGAAGACTTGACGCACATCCGTGAGAATATGGACTACGGCGCGTTCATGAACCGCCGCCTCCACGGATGGGGATTCGCCAAGATGCACGCTCAGATTCGGTATAAAGCGGCTGAGAACGGTATTCGTGTGGAGACGGTGAATCCTGCGTACACCTCGAAGACGTGCCACTGTTGCGGAGAACGGGGCTACCGTCCGAAGCAGGCGACATTCAAGTGTTCCAACTCGATGTGTTGGGTTTCGGAGTACCAAGCAGACGTTAACGCCGCGCTCAATATTGCAGACCGCTATCTCGAAAATCGGAGACTTTCGACGAGTACGCGAATCTCCGATTCGCTTGACCTCAGCGGAGAGAGCCATTCAAGAGAACACACGAGTGGCGATGACTCGGCTGAGGATGGGGCGCGTTTGACCGCGCCACAAGACAGCCAAGCCGTTAACGAATCGCTCCGCGATTCGTTCGCACACCAGAAATCGAAGATTTCTGGGGACGATGCTGACACCCAGCAAGCGACGCTTGGAACGTATGCGTCTTGAAACCTTAGGGCCGCGCTCGGCCTGAAATCCCATGGTGGGACTCTCGCGCCTAAAGTCGCGGGAGGAGGTCAATCGGTACGGGCTGTGCCGGAGACGGCGACGTGGCTGACGACTGTGAGTCGCTACTCATCGACTCCGAGCCCGACTGTCCTGCTCGCGACTCCTGACAGTATTGGACCCCCAAGGAGAGTGAGGGATTCGAGATGAACAACATCCAACCCGACGAGCGGCGCATCGACACCGACCACACGGCCGAGTGCGACCCCGTCAGCGTGGCGTTCAAGACAGGCGAAGAACCCGAATTCCGCAAACTCGACCACGACCCGCACGGTGAAACCTTCGCCGCGGTCAGCCACTCCTACACGTCGTGCGACGGTGGCTGCGGGATGAGCGGCCTGGTTCCGTCTGCCCTCCTCGAGGACGCCGACGGCTTCACCGGATGGCCGCCCTTCGACATCCTCTGTGAATCCTGCGCGAACGCGGTCGTCCGCGACGACTACTCGTTCTGAAATCCCAGAACGAATCCCACGAACACCGCGGTACTTTCCCTCTTTCCCTCCTTCCGACGTGGGTATTGGCCCCCAAGGGAGGGTGAGGGAAGTGGGAGAGGACGACGAAGAATTCGTTCTCGTTTGTCTTCTCGACATCCGAACTCACAAGCGGTCCGGACGATGCCAATCGGTCGGCGCGAGTGTGCGGACTGTCCCGAGACACAAACTCTGTTAGGGATCTTCGACACTCGGGACAGTGCGATAATCACGCCCCGCCGGCGGTTGTCCTGCTTGCGACTCCCGAAAGTATTGGACCCCAAAGGGGATGAGGGAAGTGCGGGTGGGGCGAGGTGCGTCCTCGTTCTGTCCTGACTCGAAATCCCCTCAGAGAGACTACAATGAGTGCAAACTCCAACCTCAGCGTGGAGCAGCGTGCGGCAGACATCAGCGGCAAATTCGGCGACATGGGCGTGGACGTACCTGCATCGACCGTCCAAGAGCGGATCGCGGCCATGCAGGAGTTCAGCGTCCCGCTCGAGGAGGCGACCACGACGACGGTTCGCAACCTCGCGGCGGAGTACGATATCGATGACGGCGACCTGTCCGAGGACATATCGGTGCTGACCGGCTTCGGTGGCAACGCGAGCGGATCGCACGCCTTCGAGCGCGTCATGCTCAACGACATCTCGGAGCTCGGCACGGAGGAATGGGTGGACGTCCGAGCGCAGGTCGTCGACCTCTGGGAGCCCAAGCACGATTCCATGCGGCAGGTCGGCCTCATCGGTGACGAGAGCGCCCAGATGAAGTTCGTCGTCTGGCAAAAGAACACCGAGAGCCTGCCCACCCTCGAAGAGGGCGTCACCTACGATATCGCCTCGGCCATCACCAACGAGTACGAAGGCAAGTACTCCATCTCGCTCAACAAGGCCAGCGAGGTCACCGAGGTAGCTGCTGAGGACGCCGTCGACCCTGCGGACGGGAAAATCCGCGCGACGGGGACGCTCGTCGCGCTCGAAGACGGTAGTGGTCTCATCAAGCGTTGCCCCCACGAGGACTGCACCCGCGTCGTCCAGAACGGCCGCTGCTCCGAACATGGCGAGGTCGACGGCGTTTTCGATCTTCGCCTGAAAGTCCTCCTCGACGACGGAGAGCGCTCTGTCCGTGCGCTGTTCAACGCCGAGATGACCGAAGCAATCAGCGGCATCACGCTCGAGAGGGCGAAGGAAATGGCCGCCGACACCCTCGACGCCAGCGTCGTCGGTGCGGAACTCCGTGCCTCACTCATCGGGAAAACCTTCGACGTTCGCGGCCCGGTCGTCGGTGAGTACTTGTTGGTGGACGAAGCAGTCGAGACGGGCTACTCCGCAGACAACCCTGGTCTCGATGACGCGGCCATCGCCTCGGCAGTCACCCAGCGCCAACCGGCCAAGCGCCTGTTCGCCGAGGAACTTAACCAGGCGACCCACTCGTTCACCCGCCCCGAAGACGAGGATGACGACCGAGCGCCGAAGTTCACGCTCCTACCGAGTGGCGAGGCGGCCAACCGGGTGTTCGTCGTCGGGACGCTCATCGAGACGGCCGACGTCGGCAGCGACTCCGAGTTCTGGAAGGGACGCGTCATGGCTGCTGGCGAGGCCGTCAACCTCTACGCTGGGCAGTACCAGGCCGAGGCCATGGACGTGCTCCGGGCGGCCGAGACACCCTCATACGTCGCGGTGGTCGGCAAACTCCACCACTACGAGACGGACTACGGCGTGAAGACATCCATCCAACCCGAGTCCATCACGGTTGTCGACCGCGAGGCCCGCGACTCGTGGGTGGCCGAGACCATCGACGCGACCCAGAAGCGCCTCGACGCGCTCGTCAGTGGTGACTCTGACGCCACCGATGCCGTCCAGTCGGTCTACCAGTCGGACGTCTCCGACATCGAAGCGGCGCTCGAGGTGGCCGTCGAAGACATCGCCCCCAAACCGGTACCCGCCTAATCGGAGGCGAGTCGTCGCCACCTTTCGGGGGTTTTTTGGATCAGATCGCTCCGTTCTGTGCGTTGAAGAATTTCCTGCGCGAAGTTCGTACAGTGAGATTCATGCTGCTCGGCGTACTTTGAAAGGGCTTCTCGCCAGTGCATGTCCAGTTCGAAATCGGCTAATCGGATTTGGGTAAAGCAGTCCCGTTTTTATTCTGGCTCCGGCGTCGCACGCCGAACCCCCAGAACGGTCAACGGGATATCCTTCATTCGTACACCCAACTCCCGTTTTGCGATGCGCGAACTCTCCTCCGCTGACGACGCCTCAAACTGCGCCAGCACCGTCAAGACCACCAACGCGAAATCCGTCGTCGAAAGCGTCGCTTCGTACTCATAGCCGCAGGACGGACACGCGACGTCCTGAACGACGATCTCCGAGTACCGTGCCGATGTCTGATTCACTCGCTTGCCCACCTCCGATACCGCGATGTTGATCACGTCTTGTACGCCCGTCGTCCCCGCGACCACCCACGGAACCGACAGCTGTACCTCGAACCATGTCTCCTCCTCGCCGTGCCCAGACATCGTCATGCTGTTGTTCCGTATGCGTCCCACCAGTATGAGGACTCGCTGACTACATCCAATGTGGAACTACACCCACCACATCTCGCTCCGCACGATGTCGACCGGGGCACAGGCCGCTGATGGGGGGTTCGTGGTCGACGGTTCGGGAGGATGAGGCGCTGTTCGGCGGCTTCAGGTCCGGTTTTCGAAAGAGAGTTTAGTTGGAATTCTGAGTTCGATCGGTAGAGAACTCGGGGGTGCTAGGGTTCGTTACAGTTCAGGACAAAACTAGGTAACGGGGAGTACCGTTATCGAGGTCTGTCGAATCTGAGCCTGAATCCGAACCTGAGTGCGGGTATCAGCTGTGCTCATACACATACTCAGGCAGCTCCTCCGTCGAGTGACTCGGTGTACTCGGTGAGACGCTGTTCGGTGTATTCCTTACAACTTTCGACACCAGCGCGTGCCAGGCAGAGTGGGTGGAATCGAGATGCTACGATCGGATCGTAGTTCATGTTATCGTTCCGGACACTACAAACCCAACACGACGAGGGGTCACGAGGCGAGTCGCCGTTCACGAATCTCATCAACGCGTTTGCCTTGAAGAGACCGAGTACCTCAGGGTGGTCCGTGAGGAATCGGCGGTTTCGCTTCATCTGACGCTCTTGCTGTGCGAGCTGTTTGCGTTCGGCAATTGCTTGAACGCGGTCGGAGACACGGGCGAGTTCGTCTTCGATAAGCGTCTCGAGCAGCACTGGCGATGGCCAGGTTGTCGAAACGTCACCAGAGAACTTCGCAGCGGAACTCCGGGGAACAGCCTCACCAGCATCAGACGACCGCGACGACTGACTAACACGCTGGGGTGTCGCAGGCGTCGAGCGAGTCGATGCGGTGATCGGTGCACGCTTGAGAACCTGAATCTCGGATTCCCAACGCGAGTCGAGCTTCGGTTGACCTTGATACGTCTGGTTGGACTTCTTATACGGTAGCTTGAAGTCAACTAGGCGGACCACGTCACCTTCGTTCGGTTCGGCGAGAATCTTCTTCGAGATGATTACTTCTCCATCGGCGTCATCCGGGTCGGCCGTTGATGCAGTAATCTCCTCTTCGCTTGACTCCCAGACAGAGACACGAACTTCATCCTCGCGGCGATCTCCATCCTTGACGATCATCCCGAATTTCAATTCAGGGACGTCAGCATGGTAGACTTTCTTCACCACACCTTGCGTAGTGAGGTAGCCTTTCGAGGACCGAAGGTTTGCCCGTAGAATCGCGTTGATTCGCAGGACGTTCCTCGGGTTCGTTGCTTCGTCTTCGAGGAGTCTGAGGAACGCCGACGTCACATCTTGTCCATCTAGCACACGCTGTGCAAGATCAGACGCGATTTCGACGGGTCGGCGACGAATCTCGTGGACGGTCTCAGCCTGTAGCAATCTGCGTGCTTCGGTCAAGACCTCCTCACGAAGTTCGGAATCCTCAGCGGCGAACTCCCGAAGGGGCTCGGCGATGTCGTAGAGCTGCTGGACGACGGTCTGTTCACGACGCTCAGGAGCAACACCTGCACATGCGCTACGATAGCAAGCGAGCAATTCGGTGTGTGCATCCAACGTCGCAGCCAGACCAGTCAGGTGTCCAGCAGCGTCAATTCCCGCAGAGACTCTCTTCAGCTCTGCATCCAACGCCAGTCGGCGCTCGATACCAGGTATCGACGACCGAGAGTACTCCGCTGGATTCGCAACGAGAGTCCGGAGTGCGACTAACTCTCCAGAGGGAAGCGTCACTTCCAGATCGTCCGTTCCGACACCCTCCGCCTTGCGCGGCGTCTGCTCATCCTCGGGGATGACCTTCAGCGCACGCAGCCGGCGAGTGTGTGCATCCAGCTGGTCTTCTGGGACGAGTGTTCGTCCAAGGCGCACCGGAACATCCGTCGAACTGATGGGGTTGTACTCATCGAAGCCAGATGCCGTGCCCGTCAACTGGTCGCCAGTCGGGTCGGTCAGGCGGTCGTGGCCCATGTAGATGTACTGCCCACGTGCGAGAACATCGGACTCAGAGAGCGCATCAGCGGGTCGTCCGCGAGCGTTCATCTCAGCCCTCCGCTCATCACTCCGAGACGCGACCATCGGTTGGTCATCATACCAGCCGTAGACGCCCTCGGATTCACGTTCGAGTTCAGAACCAGACTCGTGCGCACCAGTACGCTCGGACTCACGCTCCAAGTCGATACCGACATCGACGAAGATGTCGACATCAGGGTCGGACCCGGTGGTCGAGTGTTGTCCATCCACGGTGCCACGGAACTCACGCTCAGTCGAGACTGCGGACGGCGAGTGGGAACTCGCGTCTGCGTTCGTGTCTGCATCGAGGTTGAGCCACCGACGAATCGTCGGGGATTCCACTCCGTCGTCGAGACGGCTGACCGTCGCCGGGAATACGTGGTCTGCCGCCTGTGAGAACAGGCGAACAGTGTGGGTGGGGTGCTCATTTTCGGTGTTGTGTTCGATTTCGGTACTGCCGTTCTTTTGGCCGTCCTCGGTGAGGTCGGACCTGTCGGTGTATCCACTCATATCACAAGAGAAAGCGCCGTACTTTCCACTCTCAGAGACGCGAATAGCCGTCATAACTGTATCGCGGTATCACTACGCTTTCTGTCGATTTTACCGTTGTAACCCCCACAATCCCGCGTACATTCAACGGGCCTCCGGCGCGCGACGGACGGCCGCCTACGAACGACCACGTCGAACAGAACCAATCAGTACAGAAACTCGCTCACGAAACGGCGCTCCCGCTCATCGAAAGTAGAGTGGAAAGGCGAGTGGGCCTTTCCCTTGTGATATGATGAGCCGTTCAAGGCTCGCTAATCGCTAGGTCGGAGGAGTACTTAACCGTAGCGTGAGGGCATCAATCAACGAACCGCTTGGCATTCGCGACCGAGAGGGCTGCGTTTGCGAACGCGAGGTTGCGCCGAAGCGTCTGCCACTCTTGAATCGTCTCCGGATCCATAGCCGACTGTTCCGCGGCTATGTCTCCGAGTGTCTGGTTCGTTTGCTCGATGGCTAATTCTTCGGGCGAATCAACGCCGTATTCAGAGCGATACCCCTTGAGCTGGTCACGCATCTCGCCAATACGCGTGACGAGTTCATCCGTCGAGACGTGCTCGAGGATACCTGCCGCCTGCTCAACGACGAGCGATTCGGGGGACCGGCGGTAGGTTGTCCCGCCGTGTTTGCCGGTGGCCGTCACGACGAACCCCTCGTCGGCGAGGTGAGTGCGTCTTCGGCGACGGTGCCTGCCGACACGGGTGAATACGTATGGGCGATAACGTGGCGGACACGCTCGTAAGGTGTCGTCTTCGTTGATATCCGCGAACTCGTCCGGCGCTCGATTACTTATACTGGCTCCTTTGTAACGTGGAGATATAGTGGTTCGACAGAGGACTATATTTCCCATTTGGCCATACCCTGTCGCCAGCCCGCTTCGGTTCGGGCTCTACCACCTGCGACCTAACCGGAATAGGAGGTAGATTCAATTTGGGTATTCTAACGTACCCTAATTTGATCTACCTTATTCGGCACTATTATAGCGGTGGCGCAAGGTTGTGAGTCTATGGATGAGTTCGTCGATCGGGATGCTGACATTGCGGCCCTCCAAGAGCGGTACGACACCGATGATCCCTCGCTAATCACCGTCTGGGGCCGCCGGCGCGTCGGGAAGACGGAACTGGTCGAACACTCCATTCGCAATCGGGACGACGTCGTCTACTACCAAGCCACGGAGACCACAACGCAGTTGCAACTCGACGATTTCGTGGCAGAGGCCGCAGGAACTTTTCCAGGCATCGAACGCATCCGCCGCGAGTGGGAAGACGTCCTCGGCTACCTCTTCGAGCAGGACGCGCTGCTCGTCCTCGACGAGTTTCCGTTCCTTATCGAGAGCGACGAGAGCCTCCCGTCGGTTATCCAGCGACTGTGGGATCATGAGGTAGACGGGACGAGTGCCACGTTGGTGCTCGTTGGGTCGTCGATCAGTATGATGAAAGAGAAAGTGATGAGTGGCGGGAGCCCGCTTCACGGCAGATTCGATATGCGTCTCCAGCTGGAGGAACTGACGTTCGACGCTGCCACGGAGTTCTTCCCCGACTACGACCCCGAAGAGACGATACTGGCGTGGGCCGCCTTCGGCGGGACGCCACACTACCTGCAGGCCGTCGACGACGACCGCCCACTGCGAGAGAATATCCAGGATACCGTCCTCTCGAAGCGGGGGTTTCTCCACGACGAACCCGAGTACGTCCTGCGCACCGAACTGGAGAATCCGAATCGTTATTTCTCGATTCTGAAGACGATTGCCGCCGGGAATGAAACCTCGAATGAGATCGCGCAAGCGGCTGGTATTGACTCCGACCAGATCAGCCACTACCTGAAGAACCTCCAAGACTTGGAAATTGTCGACCGGGAGGTGCCGGTGACCGAAAACCCCGCACGGTCTCGGCGGGGACAGTACGTATTGAAGGACGCACTGTTTCGGTTCTGGTTTCGATTCGTCTACGGACAGGGCGAGAAGTACGACCGAGCAGGCACCGACGCCTACGAGGAACTGATCGAACCGCATCTCGCAGATGCAGTCAGTCCGAAGTTCGAAGAACTGTGCCGAACCGCCGTGTACAACCTCTACGACGCGTATACCTTCGATCGAGTTGGCCGTTGGTGGTATCAAGAGCAGGAAGTCGACGTGATTGGACTGACGACCGAGAATACGATGGTCGCCGGCGAGTGCAAGTTCACCAGCCAGCCGATGGGATACGACGTACTGAACACCCTCGAGAATGATGTCGAAGACATCCGTTGGACGCCGCAGGGCACGGACGATGTCTCCCACAAGTTCTGCTTGTTCTCACGGAGCGGGTTCAACCACAGCGTCATCGAGGCCGCAGAAGAGCGCGATGACCTCCGCCTATTCTCGATCGAAGACCTCGTCACGGTGTTCTGACAACCAGTCGAAGGTCTGGCCGTCCCTGACATCCTGAGCGAATTTTCGATCGTGTCGCTACCGTTGTCGTCCGGACTTGGCTAGCTCTGGCTCAGTATTGGCCCCCCAAGGGGGTCGAGGGGGTTCGAGAGGAGGATGGCCGACAGCCGCCCGCCTCCCGAATCATCCACCACGGAGTGACCTACCGATGACATACTACCACGACGGACAGCACCGCCTCTCGAACAGTGACGTCGAACAGGACGACCGTTTCGACGAACTCCGGCTACGCGGGCTCTACGAGAGTCCCCACCTCGAGAGCGACTGTCTCGGCGTCCGCCTCGAGAACGCAGGCGAACTCATGCTGGCTGCCCGGACCCAGCCCGAATACGACGAGTTCGGCCTCGAAATCGAAGGCACCGGCGGACAGGACCTCGACGCCTACTGGGTGGGTGCAAGCCTCCGCACCACGCAAGCCCGCGACATCGACCCGATGGACCTCACCGACGAGGACCTCACTGGACTCCCACTCGAAGCTCAAGAGCGCCTCCACGGACTTCGCGAAGAGCGTAAACGCCAGCGAGAGAAAGCCCTCGCCGCCCACGTCGCGGGCATCGATCGCGAAACACGGCGCCGGGAGGAACTCCTCAGTGAGCACCGCGAGCGCCGGGCCGACTACAACGACCGCGTCATCGGCGACAACATCCACTCCTACGACCCCTTCGAGCAGCTCGACGAGGAAACCACCCAGCGCGTCCACGACACCGCCGACCGAATCACCGACCGACTCGTCACGCCTCCGAACAAGACCATCCTCGAACACCGCCTCGCCAGCAAGGTCGCCCGAGGACAGGACCTCTTCACCGCCCAATCCAACACCCTCGACGAACTCTACCAGGAAGCGGGCGTCATCCAGCCCATCTCCTCGGTGCCGATCATCCCCTCGAAGTACAACGTCGAAGCCGACATCCAGGGGACGGTCACGGTTCTCTGGCAGCCGAAATCCCGCAGCCAACAGCAGGTCGGTATCATCGAGGACGACACGGCGAGCATCAAGTTCACCGTGTGGACGAAATCGAGCCAGAGCACGATACTCCACGAAGGCGACGTCGTCCGCATCGTGGCCGGCAAAGTCGGGGAATACCGAAAGCAGGCGACGCTCGCTGCCGATTCGGAGACCCAGATCACTATCCTTGAGCGCGGAAACGGGCCCGCTCCCCGAGGCGACATCCCCAACGTCGACTGGGCGAAATACGCCAAGCGAACCCGTGAGCGCGGCATCGAACAACCGTCCCAACGGCACAACGCCTGTTCGATCCCCGCCCTCGGGATGCCCGGCGTCGAAGAGGTCTCTCGACCAGTTCACACCCCGACCGACCGTCTCGACGAGTTCAAGAGCAGCGGAATGGACGCCCACGAGTGGCTGAAGGCCACCGAACTCTACGACGAAGATGGCGACATCCCGCTCCCCGAGTGGTGGCGCGAGCAGGCCAACGTCGTCTCCGTCACCGTCGACGCCGACGCTGACCAGGATACGATCAACGAGTACCTCTTCGAGGTCATCTCGACGTCGCGTCCGGAGTCGACGCCCGCTCCCGAACATCCCGTCCCCCAGGGGATGCGCCGTCTCTGGGCGCTCGTGCGGAACCTCGACCGCTTTGGAACAGCTCTCGAGGAAGAGACGGGGGTGACGAGCGAGTTGACCGGCGTTGCCGAGCCTTCGACGTCCGAGACGACGGCGACCGCCGAACCGGGTCTTGGCCTACCAACCACGGTGTGCCGATGTCCGGAGTGTGCTCACGACCGAGCGCACTACCGACTCGTCCAGCTCCGCTCCATCGACGAGCCCCCGACGCGACTCCTCTCGTGTGTGAGTTGCGGTCAGCGGTGGCGAGAGGACTCCTAGTCGGATGTCTGCACGCTGCTGCTCTGCGGCGATATCCTGATGTCGGACATACAGCCCCCGATCCGGCAGATGTCCGTGCTCGAACACGCCTGACCCGATCATGTCCACCGACCCCGACACCAACCCCGACAGCACCGACTCCGAAGATATTGCGAATGCGAACGACGAAGGACTGTTCCGGCTTGATATCGTCGACGGCGAAGACCCCAGTCGGCAGGTTCGCGACAACCGATTTCGCGTTGACCCGCCTGGGCCTGGCCCGTCACCGAACACGCGACTCGCGGCACTTCAGGACGACTCTTTCGCCATCATCGAGCGGGCTGCGCTCGGCGCGTGGATCGCCGCCGATGAACTCGTCAACCTCGAAGATGTCCGTTGACATCCTCCCCGCGCTGAAGCGCGAGGATTCCCACGGCACCGCACCGCTGGGTTGGGATATTGTGGTTCGTAGCTGTCCGGCATGGACAGCTGCTGGCTGTGCCAAGCAGCCGGTACTCCTATCCCGGCATGGGATTCGGAGTTACTTGTGACGACACCCGCACCAGTCCCGCAGAAAGGGTGTTTCTGCGGTGGGGTGAGGGAATCCCGATACTGTCCAATTAAGTGGGCGGATAGACCGCCTCGGATAACTGTCCATGCGGTGTGTGACCACTTAAAAAT
>Ga0209946_1000066_pt1 | contig 38606 bp, 43 predicted proteins | sample SalPon2_A_H2O_MG_FD_185704 | JGI IMG/M metagenome (GOLD analysis project Ga0209946, IMG submission 185704) | Salt pond water microbial communities from South San Francisco under conditions of wetland restoration - Salt Pond MetaG R2_A_H2O_MG... | ecosystem: Environmental > Aquatic > Non-marine... | reverse complement strand
GCCCAGCCGCGGCTCCGCGACCCGGAGCCGTTTCTCCGGCTCGACCCGGAGACGACCGCGGACGTCGACGCTGCCACGACGGTCTCCGGCATCGGTGACCATGGAGTCCCCGTAGGCCCCGACGCCGTCCCGCACGTCGACCTCGTCGTCTCCGGGTCGGTCGCGGTCGCCACCGACGGGACGCGCGTCGGGAAAGGAGAGGGCTACAGCGACCTCGAGTGGGGTATGCTCTCCGAACTGGAAGCGGTCGACGACGACACCACGGTGGCGACGACCGTCCACGAGCGACAGGTCGTCGATGAGCCGCCCTCGCCACTCGATCCGTCGGCCGGCCTCCCGGATCCCGACGACCACGACGTTCCGCTCGATCTCGTCGTCACCCCTGACCGGACCATCGAGGTGGACCGAACGCGGGACCGACCGACGGGCGTCGATTGGGACCTGCTCTCCGACGAGCGGCTGGCCGAGATACCCGTGCTGGACGCGCGTGCGCCACCAAACGACGACCGGTAACCGCCGAGTGGCCCGAACGACAGTACGACACCGAGGCGAATCCAACCGCAGCCATCCCGCGTCCCGACGACGGTCGACAGGGCTAAGATCCCGACGCGAGACGGATCCACTTGATGACATTCGTTGGAGAACTCGGGTTCGTCTTCGTCGCCGGGCTGATCACGGCGCTCGCGACGGGGCTCGGCGCGATTCCGTTCTTCTTTTTTGACGACATCAGCGCCCGCGGAAACGTGGTTCTCTGGGGCGTCGCCTCGGGCATCATGGTAACCGCGTCGCTCCTCGGACTCGTCGACGAGGGGCTCGCCGAGGGCGCCCTCTGGGAGGTCGGCGTAGGGGCCGCCCTCGGTGTCGCGCTCGTCGTCCTCGCACACGAGGTGCTCGTCGACGCCGACGTGGACGCCCGCGACTACGAGGAGGCGGACTTCAAGAAGCTCCTGTTGATACTGGGCGTGTTGACGGTCCACAGCTTTCCGGAGGGCGTCGCCGTCGGCGTCTCGTTCGCCGACCTCGGACTCGAGGGTGGCATTCAGCTGTTTGGTGCCACGATCCCCGCGCTCGCGGTGTTCATGACCGTCGCCATCTCGATCCACAACGTCCCCGAGGGGACCGCCGTCTCGATCCCGCTGCGTGCGCTCGGCGTGCCCGAGTGGAAGATGGTGTGGTGGGCGGTGTTCTCCAGTCTTCCACAACCGATCGGTGCCGTGATCGCGTTCGCGTTCGTTCGACTCGCCCGCGACTTCCTCCCGATCGGCTTTGGCTTCGCCGCCGGCGCGATGGTGTACCTCGTCGTCTCCGAGTTCCTCCCGGAGGCGCTCGCGGTGGGGACCGCGCTGCCGTATGGCGGCAAGCGTGAGCTCGTTGCGGGCGTCACACTCGGTGTCGCCGTGATGCTCCCACTCGCCTACGTCTAGTCCGCGAGCACCCGACGCTTTGGTTGTCGTCTCCGACCCGTCGCCTGGGAGGAGCGCTCGGATACATAGGTGTACGTGCTCCTCTTAGTAACGCATTAAGTCGGTGCGGTGAGATGGCTTCGTACGACCGACCCGAGCCGCACCCCGACACCATGGCCACGACCCCTCACTTCAGCGACACCGTCGAACCGCACCACCATCGGCTCGCGATAGACGACGCAGACGACGTCTACGTCGTCGGCGACGTCCACGGCAGCCGGTCGGCGCTCGAGTCGTTGCTCGCGACGCTCGACATCGGCGACGACGGGATCGTCGTCTTCGTCGGTGACCTCGTCCGAAAGGGCCCAGACAGTCCGGGCGTCGTCGACCTCGTTCGCGACGACGACCGCCTCTTGAGCGTCCGCGGCAACAACGAACAAAAGATCCTCCGCGGCGACAAGACACCCGACTGGCTCCGCGAAGGCGACCGGGCGTACTTCGAGTCGCTCCCCGTGGCGATCTCCTTTGCCGAGTGTCTCGTCGTTCACGGTGGCGTCGACCCCGACCGGCCACTCGACGAACACACCGTAGAGGACCTCCTCACGATGCGCGCGCCGAACGGCGACGGCTACGACGGACCCTTCTGGTACGAAACGTACGACGGTCCACATCGCGTGTTCTTCGGCCACACCGTCCACGAGGCGCCGGTGGTCGCCGACCACGCCGTCGGGCTCGACACCGGGTGCGTCTACGGCGGGTCGCTCACCGCGTACGACTACCACGCGGACGACGTGGTGACCGTCGAACAATCGACGACCCACGAAGAACGGACCGACGCGAAGATCGTCACCGTCGGGTGACGCGCGACGGCCGATCGATCGTCTCAGCTGCCCGCTTCGTACTCTGCTTGGAGCCGTTTCCGGGCTCCGTCGCGGGTCATAAAGTACCGTCGCTCGCCGTCTGTGGTCCGTACCGCCCACGCGTACGTCTCGCTGTCGGGCCGGTACCATCGGTCCGCGTGCGCGTCGAACACCGACTCGTCGCCGGTCGTCGCCGGAGACGTGTCGGACTCGGTAGCCGGTGAGGCATCGTCACCGCCCTCGTCGTCAGTGTCTCGTCCGCCAGGGGGGTGCCCCGATCTCCCGTCACCCACGCTCGTGGGAGTGTCCGCGCTGGCGCTGTCGCCGTCCTCCGCGCCATCGTCGCCGTCATCGCCATCATCCCCGTCCTCGTCGCCACCATTGTGGTCCGCGTCGCCACCATTGTGGTCCGCGTCGCCGTCGCCATCACTCCCGTCATCGTCGTCTCCCTCGTCCTCGATCGACTCGACCAATAGCTCGTGGTCGGTCGTTGCGGCGTCGACCGCCATGCCGGGGCCGTACCCACGGTCGACGGCCGCCTCTGTGGCCTCCATGAACACCGACTGGCTATCACACACCGGGTCGTCCCCGGGGGTCACCTGCGTGTACTCGCCGTCGCTGTCCATCACCCACCGCCGTCGGTTGTCCACGAGCGACGTCTCGAGGATGAATCGTAGCTGTCGTCGAAGACTGACGTCGGTGACCGGCGTTACGGCCTCGACACGGTAATCGAGGTTGCGCGTCATCCAGTCCGCAGAGCCGATGTACCACTCCGGGTCGCCCGCGTTCTCGAAGTAGAATATCCGCGAGTGCTCGAGGAAGCGACCGACGATCGAGTGGACCGTGATCGTCTCGCTCAACCCCTCGATGCCCGGACGTAGCCGACAGATGTCCCGGACGACGAGGTCGATCTCGACACCCGCCATCGAGGCTCGATAGAGCGCCTCGACCATCGCTGGATCCTCGAGGCCATTCACCTTCACCACGATGCGTGCCCGTTCGCCGGCGCGGGCGTGTGCGGCCTCCCGGCGGACCATCTCGGTGAAGCGCTCGCGCATCGTGACCGGAGCGATGAGCAGCTGGCGGAACCGGTCGTCGAGCGTCGGGCCGGTGAAGAAGTTGAACACCTTCGTCAGATCCTGCCCGACGTCCCGGTCGGCGGTCAACAGCCCCAAGTCGACGTACCCTTTTGCGGTCTCCGAGTGGTAGTTCCCGGTGCCGACGTGTGAGTAGAGCCGGACGCCGTCGTCCTCCTGACGAACTACGAGTGCCGTCTTCGTGTGCGTCTTGAGCCCGACGGTACCGTACGCGACGTGGATCCCTTCCTCTTCGAGCTGACGCACCCACTCGAGGTTGTTCTCCTCGTCGAACCGCGCCTTGAGCTCGACCATCACCGCCACCTGCTTGCCGTTGTCCGCGGCGTCGATGAGGCTCTGGATCACCTTCGAGTCGCTCGCAGTCCGGTAGATAGCCGCCTTCACCGCGAGCACGTCCGGGTCGGTCGCGGCCGCGTCGAGGAACTGCTGGACCGTGCCCTCGAACGAGTGGTACGGATGGTGCGTGAGCACGTCACCCGCCCGTATCTCGTCGAAGATGCTGTGGCTTGCCTCGCCAGTCTCACCGTTTACCGGCCGAAAGCGCGGGTGCGGCTTCGGCGACCAAGCCGGAAACGACAGCTCGGGCCGGTCGAGTTCGGTCAACTCGAAGAAGTCTTCGAAGTCGAGCGGGCCCTCGCGTCGGAACACCTCGCGGTCGGTCACGTCGAGCTGCGTTTTGAGCGTCTCTACCGACGCCTCCGGCATGTCCGCGTCGACCTCGAGGCGAACCACCGTCGCGAACCGACGTTGTTCTATCACCTCTTCGACCACCTCGATGAGATCTTCTGCCACCTCCTCGTTGCGCCGCACCTCGGCGTTGCGAGTGACCTTGAACTTGGAGACGTCGAGTATCTCGAGGTCGGGTACCAGCAGGTCGAGGTTCGCCTCTATGAGGTCTTCGATCAGGACGTATTGACCGTCGGCGTCGGGGACCGGAACCAACCGGGGACGATTCGGCGGCACCTTGATCCGGGTGAACGTCTCGTCACCGCTCTCGTCTGCTGACCGGACCGCGAGCGAGAGCGAGAGGTTCGAGATGAACGGAAACGGGTGTGCCGGGTCGAACGCCAACGGCGTCAGCGTCGGGAGGATCGATTCCTCGAAGTACGTCTGTAGTGCCGCCTGCTCGGCCGAGGTGAGCGACGCCGGATCACAGACCGCGATGCCCGCGTCGGCGAGTGCTGGCGCGAGCGTCTCTTCCCAGTACCGTGATTGGTCGCGGAACAACGGACGGGCCGCATCGAGTACCTCCTGCCACTGAGCCTCCGGCGTCCGCCCGTCGGGGGTCGTCTCGGTCACACCGGCGTCGATCTGTTGTTTGAGCCCACCCACCCGCTTCATAAAGAACTCGTCCGTGTTCTTCGTGAAGAACGCGAGAAAGCGGAGTCGCTCGAGCGGCGGGTTGCGCTCGTCCATCCCCTCGGCGAGCACCCGCCCTTGAAACGCCAGCTCGGAGAGCTCGCGGTTGAGATAGTACGCGCTGTCTGTCGGGTCGACGTCCGTCATCGGCGTGGTGGCGTCAGTCGCACACTCGGCGTGGCTCGCCGCCCAGCGACAGCCGTTCTCCGGGTCACGTCGTCGTCACTCGGGCTCATCGGTGCTCGTCTGCTGTGGGTTCCATTGCGGCTACGCGCACACTACGTCCCGCGTCGACATCAATCTGGTCCGGAAGCCACGTCGCCGCCGGATCACACCACTCGGCCGTCGGGAGGCGGTCGCGGTCTGCCGGCGAGACGAGGAGCTCGAGCGCGTCGGCGGCGACGTGGTGGGTGCCGATGGCGCGCCGGGGCTCGGACACCGCGTGTGTCTCGAGGTGGCTCCTTGCGGCCTGATGTACGTCGTCTACTGCCGTCCCGTCTTCGAGTACCCTGACCGCAGCACAGACGGGACACTGCAACAACGCTGCTCGTGGCATTGTCCGATGGTCTCCCGTCCGGGTACAAGAACCCCGATTAATACCCCTATTGTGGCGTATATATCCCGTCACAGCGCGCCGAGTCGACGACGCGCGGCTCGTGGGGCGTGTGACTCACCGCACCTGCGCGTCGAAGACACGCCGAACCCGGGTACGACGGTCGTCGAGCACGTCGAACCGCTCGTCTCGCCGCCGCTCTAGCCACCCGAGGAGCATCGCGGCCCACTCGAGCTTCCGTGCCTTCATCGGGCCGACGGTCGGGTCGTCGAACGCCCAGCCCGGGAACGTCAACCGGCCAGCACCGACGTGGTCGGCGAGGAACGCCGCCCGATCGCCGTCGGTGAACCCACCGACGTTGTCGACGGCGCCGACGGGTGCCGCCTGCGTCGTCACCATCGTGTGGTCGCTGTCGAACCGAGACAGCCACTCGCGGAGTGCGGGCACGTTGTCGCCGTGGGCGTGTGCGACCACCGGAACGCCAGATTCGGTGAGTTCGGCCGCGGTTTTGGGATTCTTGTCCACGTCGGTGACCATACAGTCGACGGCGATACCGTGCTCCGAGAGGACGTCGGCAGCCGTCGACGCGGCGACGACGACGTCCGCCGCCTGTACCCGATCGAGTTCGTCGCCGAGACACGGTGCCGCGCCGACGACGGCCACCGTGGCCCCCGCCCAACCGTCGAAGCGCGACGTCGAGAACGGGGTCGCGAACTCCGCCGCGACGTCTCGGGCTCGCTCGTCGGCCTCACGGTCGAATCCGAGGTCTGTGAGGATGGCCTCGTAGACGGGCTCGAACGTCTCGAAGTTCATCGGTGGTCTCGGGTCGACGCGGGCGAGCAGCCCACGGTCAAACACTCACTCACGGTGGGAACGTACCGACCGAAGCGCTTCGTCGAGTGCGTCCGACGCCCCCGTGGCCGCCTCGGCGACGGCAGCGAGTTCGGCTGCCGTCCCGACGAGCAGTCCTCGCTGGTCGCTACGATCCGCCTGCCGGTCGGGACGGGCATCGGTCTCGTCTGTCGACACACCGTGGGCGAACGCGGCGCCACCCGTCCGAGTCGCCGTCTCGAGCGCCTCGACCGCAGCCGTGGAGAGTCCCGTCAGCTCGTAGGTGGTGACCGCGGCCGCGTCCGCGACGTCGGCGGCGACGGCACCGAGCCGGTCGAGACGTCGACGCACCTCGCGCGGCGTCTGGGCGTCGAGTTCACGGACGGTCACCGTACCGTCTCGGACGGTGGCGTCGCCAGCGAGCGTGTCGCCGATCAGCGCGGCGTCACGCGTCTCTGCTACGTCGTGGGTGCGGATCACGTTTGCGCCGCGCTCGACGGCCATCGCGGTCGCCGCGAGCGAGACGGGAAGCGCCTCTTCGGTGCTGCGACCGGCGATCGTCTTGAGGAAACTCTTGCGGTTGATCGAAACGAGGATCGGCCGGCCGTACCCCGCGAACTCCCGAAGGCGACGGAACGTCTCGCGGTCGTCGGCGTGTGTCTTCGCCGCCGACCAGCCGCCGAACGCCGGGTCTACGATCGTCTTGTCGGTGAAGCCGTTCATCGAGAGCGCCTCGTAGATCTCGTCGACGTCTTCGATGGCCCCCGGTCGCTCGAGGTCCGGGGGGGAAGCCATCTTCGAAACGACGGCGTCGTGTTCTCGACAGACCCGAGGCATCTCCGGGTCAGCGAACCCACAGATGTCGTTCACCATGTCGAAGCCGCGCGAGAGCGCCTCGTCTGCGACCTCGTGATAGCGGGTTTCGATCGACCACACCGCGTCGCCGGCGGTCGACTCGAGCGTCTCGACCGCGGTGTCGAGCCGCGCCAGCTCTCCCTCAGCAGAGAGCACGTCGAGGTCTTTGTTCGCCGACTCGAGTCCGACGTCGACGATGTCGGCGCCCTCGCCGATGAGCTCCTCGTCGACGTACGCCGCCGCCGCTCCTGGGTCGTCGTACACGGAGGGATCGTACGGCGACTCCGAGGAGACGTTCAACACGCCCATGATTCGCGGCGGGTGATCGGGACCGATCTCGAGGCCCGCGGCCTCCACGTTTCGCATACGCAGCGTACGGGCGCGAAGGTTAAAGCCGGTCCGGAAGCGGTCGCCGTCTCGGCCGGAGGGACGCGCTTTTATCCGGTCCACTCGAACGCGCGTTCATGCCGAAAGTGAGCATCGGCCTCCGCGGCTGGCGATTCGACGAAGCGGACATCGTCTCCGAGGACGGCGTGTTGAAGCCCCTCGACGAGATCCCCGAGGAGCCACGAGAGCGCCTCGTTCGGCTCGTCGGGCTCGTCGACGAGCCATGTGACGTCTGTTATCTCGAGCACGGCGAAGAGGCGGCACACCGCTGTGCTGAAGCGGCGATCGTCTACGGCGAGCCGGGCGGGGAGGTGCTGTTGTGTGACGCTCACGAGTCGGAGCTCGTCTACTGGTACCGCGAGGCCGGCGGCGCCGATTACGCCGGCGAGCAGACGTTCGGCGACCGCTTCCACGAGTGGGTCGCAGCGGGCAACGAGGCCCCAGCGGGGTACGAGTCCGTCGAACACGTCGAAGAAGACCCCGAGGGGCTACCGGAGCTTCCCGACCAGCTCGAGGTGCAGCGGCGCATGGAAGAGAACTTCGAGGGACGACGGATCGACATCCGGGCGCTCGCCGGGGACGAACCGACCGAGACCGAACTCGCCGACTCGCTCGACGAGGAGACGCTCGCCGAGTCGGACGTCGACCTCTCGACTGAGTATCCGACGGACCGATGACCGGCGAGGAGCCGGCTCCGTCGACCGACGACCGGTCGAGGCGGTCGCCGCCTACGGTCGTCGTCGTCGACGCCGAGACGCCGGGGAACGTCGGCACCATCGCGCGCGCGATGAAGAACTTTGGCCTCGACGATCTGAAGCTCGTCGACCCGCCGGAGCTGGCCGAAGACGGCGAGGCGTACGGCTTCGCAGGTCACGCACGCGAGGACGTCCTCCCGAACGCCGACGAGGTGACGTTCGAGTGGGTCGTCGAGAACCACCACACCGTCGGGACCACCGCGATCACCGGCGAGGACGACCGCAGCCACGAGCGATTCCCGTTCAAGACGCCGGCCGAACTTCGCGAGTCGCTCGGTGCGGTCGATGCGCCAACTGCGCTGGTGTTCGGCCGTGAGGGGCGCGGGCTCAACAACGAGGAGCTGTCGCAGCTCGACGAGGTGTGTTCGATCCCTGCGTCCGCCGACTATCCAGTGCTCAACCTCGGCCAGGCCGCGACGGTGCTGTTGTACGAGCTCCGCGAGCTCACCGTGTCGGAGACACAGCTCCCGGACACGGAAGTTACCCGTGCGCCGGAGGCGGACGTCGAACGGTTCCACGACCACTTCGGTGACTTCCTCGTCGCGACCGGCCAGCGCGAGCACCGTCGCGAGAAGAACGCGCTGTTGATGCGTCGTCTCCTCGGACGCGCTCACCCGACGGCTCGGGAGGTCCACTCGCTCTTGGGGACTCTCAGGAAGGCGACGACCAAGCTGGAGCACGCGGAGTACCTCGCTGCGAAGTACGACGAACCGCCGTACCCACGGGAATGAGCCGGGACGAGACCGGTCCCATCGATGCAGACTTCCTCGCCGGCGTGCGTGACGTCTCCCCGCTCATGCTCGGGATCGTCCCGTTCGCACTCGTCGCCGGCATCGCCGCGGTCGACGCTGGATTCTCGCTCGCCGAGGCGCTCGGCCTCTCGGTGATCGTGTTCGCCGGTGCCTCACAGCTCGCCGCGCTCGACCTGCTCGGTGCGGACGCGCCGCTCGCGGTCGTGATCGGAACCGCGGTCGTGATCAACCTCCGGATGGTGATGTACTCGGCGTCTATCGCACCGTACTTCTCACGGTACGGCACCCGGCTGCGGGCTGGGCTCGCATACCTCCTCACCGACCAGGCGTACGCGCTGTCCGTCGCCGAATTCGAGCGATCACCAGACCGGGTTCGCCGGCGGTACTACCTCGGGGTCGCGGCGTCGTTGTGGGTCGTCTGGCAGGCCGGCACGGTCGTCGGCGTCGCCGTCGGCGCCGGCGTCCCCGACGCGTGGGGGCTCACGTTCGCGGTGCCGCTCGTCTTCCTCGCGCTACTCGTGCCAGCGATGAAGGATCGACCGACGACCGCCGCAGGCCTCGTCGGTGGCGTGGTTGCGGTCGCGGCTGCCGGACTCCCGCTCAATCTCGGCCTCCTGGCCGGTGCCGTCTGTGGGATTGGTGCCGGGCTCCTCGTCGAGGGGGCAGCCTCGTGAGCGACCCCACCGGAGGGCTCTTCGGGAGCCTCGTTGGCGGCTCGGCCCGTGTCTGGGTCGCAATCGTTGCCATCGGGCTCGCGACGTTCGGATTTCGCCTCTCGTTCATCTATCTCTTTGGACGGATCGATGACGTACCGCCGCGGGTTCGCCGCCCGCTCACGTACGTCCCGCCAGCCGTCCTCGCAGCACTCGTATTTCCGGACCTGCTCACGATCGGGCCGACGGCGACGGCGACGCTCGTCGACGAGCGGTTGATAGCCGGCGTCGCCGCCGGGGTCGTCGCGTGGAAGACCGAGGACGTGTTCGCGACGATAGCGGCCGGGATGGGCGTCCTCTGGCTGCTCCGATTCGTCGTGTTTTGACTGTACGGATATTAGCCTCGCTGTGCGGTGTCGGTGCGTCGCCTCGCACGTGTGGCGATGAAGACGGCGATCCCGACGACGCCGGCGGCGGCGACTGCTCGCTGGACAGTGAGGTACCCACGGGCCTGTGGAACCGCGTACGTCACCGCGGCACCACAGACGAGGACGTAGCCGGCCGCACTCGTACCGAACAGCAGCGGTCGAAGCGATGCGTGGTCCCAGAGTTGGGTCCAACTCAGGAGACCGACGACCGCCCCCATGGCGACCCCGACGGGAACAGCGACGACGACTGAGAATGCAATCTGGGGCGTCAACGCTGCCGCGAGCACAGCTGTCGCGAAGAGAAATGCGGTCACGCCGGTGCCGACCGAGACGAGTGCTCGGGCACCCGTGGTCGACACCACGAGTGTTCAGTACGCCGGTCGCTGTGCTTGAACGACGGACGCGAACTGTTGGTGTTCGTCGGCGAGCAGCTCGGTGAGGTCGTCGGCCGTCACGATCCCCACGAGCGTGTCGCCCTCACAGACCGGTAGCCGGCGCACGCCGTGTTCGGCCATCAGCTCCGCCGCTTGATAAAAGCCGACGCCCACCTCGGCCGTCGCGAGGTCGTCCGTCATCACGTCTTCGGCGGTTCGCTCGCCCGGGTGCGCTCCGTCTGTGAGTACCCGGACGGCTAGGTCGCGGTCGGTCACGATCCCGACGGGGGCCTCTCCGTCGACGATCACGACGCTCCCGACGGCTTCCTCCTCCATGAGAGACGCGAGTGCGGGAACGAGCGTGTCTGATGAGGCGGTTACGACGTCGTCACGCGCGAGGTCTTCGATTGGCATCGTGTTTCACCATCCACATGTTTGATGTACGTCACAAAGAACGCACTACTCATTTTCGCTGCGCGGGAAGTTATCGGGTACGGACTGAACCCTGCTGGGCGGGACCCGCCGCAAAAATCGGAATCGTGGTCAGCGCTGACTCTCGTTCAGTCGTCGGCGGGTGCCGCCGAGTCACCGGCAGAGACGCCCGTTCCGGGTCCGACGTCGATGTCGAGTTCGGCGAGTTTCTCGTCGGGGACGACCCCGTCGACCCAGCCGCGGCAGTCGTAGTACTCCGCTTTCATCAGGTCGAGTTCGGCGAGTTCGCCCTCGCTCGCCCCGGAGCCCGGAATCGCGTCCGGATGCCCCTTCACGAAGCGTCCCGGGAGCGTGTCGTCTTCGCCGTCGAAGCCGGCGAGATTGTTGAAGTACCGCTCGAGCGTGTAGATACGCTCGCCGGCCTCGAAGAGGTCCTCTTCTGTTACCTCGTGGCCGGTCATCCCGCTGTACTGGAGCACGTACTCCTCGATTCCCTCGGCAAAGGCGTTGAACTTACAGATGTCGAAGGAGTCGGAGATCGCGTGTAGGTCCTGGAACGTGGCGGTGAGCTCGCCTTTGCCTTCCCACTCGTACGGGTCGACCTTCTCTGGAATCCCGAGGATCTCCGCGGCCGGGGTGTACCCCCGGAGGTGACACGCCCCACGGTTCGACGTCGCGAAGGCGATCGCCATCCCCTTCATACAGCGCGGGTCGTACGCCGCGATGCTCTGGCCTTTGACCGAGAGCTTGTTGTCGTGTGCGTCTTTCCGCTCGGCGACGCGCTCTGGGCCCTCCGCTAAGAGGTCTGCCAGCTCCGTCGACCGCTCGCCGATCTCGTCGATGAGGTCGACCATCCGCGAGGCGTCGCCCCAGTCGACCCCGACGTCGAGTTTGCCCTGCTCCGTCATCTCCATCGCCATCGCGATGGTGTTTCCGACCTCGATGGTGTCGACGCCGACGTCGTTACACCGCTCCAACATCAGCGCGATCTCGTCGCGCTCCGTGTGGCCGGCGTTCGGGCCGAGCGCCCACGCGGACTCGTACTCGTACGACTCCGTCCGGACGTTCATGTCCTGGCCTTTGTGATGCAGTTGGACCTCGACCTCCTTCTTGCACGCGACCGGACAGGAGTGACACGTCGGCTCGTCGACGAGGATGTTCTCACGAACGTTCTCACCCGAGACATGCTCGGCGTCGATGTCGGCCGCTTCCGTGCCGCCGTACGCCTCCGTCGAGGTGTACTGGGCGTTCTTCGTCGGGAGGCCGTCCATCTCCTCGGTGGCGTTCATCAGGACGTTGGTGCCGTACATCGAGAGGCCGCCCTCGTTGGGTGCGGTTACGTCGGACTCACGGATGACCTCCATCGCCTGCTGGTACCCCGTCTGAAACGTCTCCGGGTCGGCGGGCCGCGGCATGTCGGTGCCGCTTTTTACGACGACCGCTTTCACGTTCTTTGCACCCATTACCGCGCCGGTCCCGCCGCGGCCCGAGGCGCGGTCGTCCTCGTTGAGCACGCAGGCGTACCGAACCCCGTTCTCGCCGGCCTGGCCGATCGTCATCACGGAGACGTTCCGACCGACCGTTCCGTCGATCTCCTCGCCGAGAGCGTCGATCGTGTCGTGGACGCCCATGCCCCACACGTGTTCGGCGTCGCGAACCTCGACGTCGCCGTCCTCGACGACGAGGTACACCGGCGACTCGCTCGCGCCGTCCAAGAGGATGCCGTCGAGCCCGGCCCACTTGAGCCGCGCGCCAGACCAGCCGCCGTGGTGTGAGTCGGTGACGGTGCCCGTGAGCGGAGACTTGGTTACGAGCGCGATCCGGCCGCTCATCACCGTTTGCGTCCCGGTGAGGGGGCCAGTCATGAACGCCAGCCGATTGTCCGGCCCCATCGGGTCGACGTCCGGTCCGGCCTCGAACACGTACTTTACGCCGAGTCCGCGTCCGCCGATGTACTTTTTCGCGTCGTCGTCGTCGACGCCGCGATACGCGACGTCGCCATCGGTGAGATTAACCTGTGCTACTCGGTCCCTGAAGCCGCCCATTTCGGTCATGTAATGCTCTATCATTATATACGGGCCACATCGTGTTAGTTCTTGACGTCGTGATGTAACCTCATTTGATTACGCCGCGGATCGACCTACCGGCGACGCGAACACTCACCACTGCCCGGCCCCTAGCGCGGACGATGCCCAACGAGCAGGGGCCGTCAGGGCGCCGAGACCGTGCCGACACGGCCACGCACGGTGTGTCCCGCGAGGACGTCGGTGTCAGCGGCGACGTGGCGCCAAACGATGTCGACGCAGGTGAACGCGCCCGGTCCAACGACACCGGTCCGGGCGCTGCAACGTGGGTTCGACGGCGAAGACTCGTGTATGTGATCGCTGCCCTCGTCCTCGGCGCATCGGTCGTCCCCGTCCCGGCCATTGGTGTCGCCCAGTCGGAACCCGCGGGCGCGAGCACACACAGCCTGACGCTCGTCTTCCACCTGATTGGGTACGCAGCGCTCGCTTCGAGCCTCGCACGGGCTCGACTGGTCGAGCAACGGCACGTTCTCGCCGCCGCGGTCACAGTCGGCGTCACGGTCAGCTTTGGGTTCGGTATCGAACTCCTCCAGACGCTCGTTCCCTGGCGCCGCTTCGCCTGGATCGACTCGGTAGCAAACGTGACCGGGGCCTGTGTGGGCGTTATCGTCCACGCCGTGATCCGTGCCGGAACCCACGCTTCGCGGTGAGCAGGCGGTCTGTGTGACCGCCGCGTCGACACGGATTTACGCGCAGGGTCGTAGACCTCTGTAATGAGTAACCCGAGCCCGGAGCCCGCAGAACGCGGGCAAGGCATGGACGCCCACAACGCGGTGATGCGCGACATCCGTGCCGAGCGGTCGGAGACGTACGACCCGACACAGCCGACCAGGGTATGGATCGACGAAGACAACACCCCAGCGGGTGTCGTCGACTCGCTCACGATCATCTTGAACACCGGCGGCTGCCGGTGGGCTCGCGCCGGCGGCTGTACGATGTGTGGGTACGTCGCCGAATCCGTCGAGGGAGGAAGCGTGAGCCACGATGCGCTCATGACGCAGATCGACGCCTGTCTAGACCACGAGCGCGAACACGCCGACGAGCCGGCTCCGCTGGTGAAGATCTACACGTCTGGGTCTTTTCTCGACGAACGCGAGGTACCCGCCGAGACGCGCCGAGCCATCGCCGAGACGTTCGCCGACCGCGACCGAATCGTAGTCGAGTCGCTCCCCGACTTCGTCGACCGTGAGAAGATCGACGACTTCGCCCAGCACGGCATCGCGACCGACGTCGCCGTCGGCTTAGAGACCGCGACCGATCGGGTGCGCCGCGACTGCGTGAACAAGTACTTCGCGTTTGCCGACTTCGAAGACGCCTGTGCGGAGGCGGCAGCAGCAGACGACGCCTTCGACGCCGCCGTGGGCGTGAAAGCCTACCTCCTTTTGAAGCCGCCGTTCCTCGCAGAGCCGGAGGCTGCCACGGACATGGTCGATTCTGTCCGGCGATGTGCCGCCGTCGACGGCTGTCACACCGTCTCGATGAACCCGTGTAACGTCCAGCGGTACACGATGGTCGACGAGCTCTTTTTCGAGGGTGGGTACCGCCCGCCGTGGCTCTGGTCGGTCGCACACGTGCTCGCGGAGACGGCCGACGTCGACGCCATCGTGATCTCGGACCCCGTCGGTCACGGTTCAGACCGCGGTGCACACAACTGTGGCGAGTGTGACGACCGCGTGCAGACGGCGATCAAAGACTTCGACCGCCGACAGGACCCGGCCGTCTTCGAACAGGTCTCCTGTGCGTGTGAGGCGACGTGGGAGCTCGTCATGGCCGAGGAGACGAGTTACAACATGCCGCTCGTGCGCTGACGCGAGGATTCAAATCCCGGCACGGCGTACACCCTGTATGAACCGAACCGCCGAGGCGCAGACCGACGGAACCGAGGTGGCCCGCACCCGCCCCTGAGGTCGTCGGTGTCGACATCAGCGGGCGGCACGAAGAAGGCGACGCGTACCAGATGGTCGCAGCAGCCGTTCACGCGACTATCGACTCGACGCGGATCCGGTCGGTCCACGGCATCGGCTTCGCGACGGCGAGCGCGGAGCCGACACGCGAAGCCACCGTGCGGCTCGCTGTGGCGGCGGTGGCTGACCTCCCGACACCCCCAGAGTGTGTGGTCGTCGCCGAGCGCGGCGAGTTCTACGAAGAGCCGGCGGCACGGGTCGGGGTGAACTTCCCGACCGAGTTTAAATACGTCGAGAGCATAGGCGAGCGTGAAACAGTGCAGGCTGCACACCACGCCGCGTACGCCGCCAGGGGGCTGTTGCTGTGAGCGACCGGTCGACCGGGATCGACCGGCACGCTGCAGATACCGACCGTGCTGGGGGAATCCGCGACGACCGATCGACGGACCGGGGTCGACGGCAGGCCGACCCCGATGGTCGGCGTGCGATCGTCGCCAAGCGGGTCGACGCGGGCGACGCCGACCTCACCGAGATCCGTCGTCTCGCGGCCGCCGCGGGCTACGACGTCGTCGGCGAGCTGACGCAGACGCGAACCGAAGACGCCGCGTTCATGTTCGGCGAAGGGAAGGTCGCAACGCTGCGTGACCGGGTGCTCGACGCCGGCGCCGACTGCGTCGTGGTCGACAACGACCTCGGGCCGTACCAGACGTTCAACATCGGGGGCGTGTTGCCCGAGGGCGTTGCGGTGGTCGACCGGTTCACGCTCATCCTCGAAATCTTCGGCCAGCGTGCGAACACCCGAAAAGCACAGCTCCAGGTCGAACTCGCCGAGCTCCGGTACGAACTCCCGCGCGCGGAGGCGAAAGCCAGCCTCGCGAAGCGCGACGAGCGCCCCGGATTCATGGGGCTCGGAGAGTACGACGAGAGCGTCGAACGAGACATCAAGCGGCAGATATCCGAGATCCGTGACGAGCTGTCGTCGATCGCGAAGAAAGAACAGGCCCGCCGCGAACAACGCCGTGACTCCGGCTTCGACCTCGTCGCGCTCGCCGGCTACACGAACGCCGGCAAGTCGACGTTGATGCGCCGGCTGGCCGCGGAGCTCGACGTCGACGAGAACGAGGACCGCCACCCGGACCTCGACCGAACCGCCGAGTCACAGGACATGCTCTTTACCACGCTCGGCACGACGACCCGCCGGGCAGCGATGGACAGACGCGACGTGTTGCTCACCGACACCGTCGGGTTCATCGCCGACCTTCCACACTGGCTCGTCGAGTCGTTCGAATCGACGCTCGACTCCGTCTACCGAGCCGACCTCGTCCTCCTCGTCGTCGACGCCAGCGAGTCGGTCGAAACGATGCGCGAGAAGCTCGTCACGAGTCACGACACGCTCTACGAGCGCGCCGAGGCGCCGGTCGTGACCGTGTTCAACAAGGTCGACCAGCTCGCGCCGGGCGAGCTCGCAGACAAGCAGGCGGCGCTCTCCGGACTCGCTCCGAACCCGGTCGCCGTCTCGGCACAGACCGGTGCCGGCGTCGCCGAGCTCCGCGACCGGGTGGAGGCCGAACTCCCCGACTGGGAGCGAGAACGGCTGTTACTTCCGGTGTCTGACGAGGCGATGAGCCTCGTCTCGTGGGTCTACGACCACGCCCACGTCGACGAAGAGTCGTACGCGGACGACCACGTCGCCGTCAGCTTCGAGGCCCGCCCGTCTGTCGTCGCAAAGGCGCGGGCGAAGGCGGCCGAGGTTACCCCGGCTCAGTGACGGCCGTGCGACGCCGGCGGCTCGGCCGTTTCACTCTTGTCGCTCGCCGCAGCGTGGTACACGCCGACACCGGTTTCTGCATCGAAGAGGTGGAGTCGTTCTGGGTCGGGACAGACGGTAACGGATTCGCCGGGCTGGAGGGCCGTCCGTGGTGGCGCCTTCAGTTTGAACTCCATCTCTCCCGCAGAGCAGTGGACGAGCAGGCTGTCGCCGAGCGGTTCGGTGACCTCGGCAGTCGCGTCGATCGAGCCCGACCCGAGGTCCGGGCGCTCCGATTCGAGATAGAGGTCTTCGGGGTGGACGCCGAAGACGAGCGGTGATGCCGCCTCGATCGGTGTGGCCCGGTCGATCGCGACGGCGCGCTCGTCGGTCCCGTCGCCCTCGTTCGGGCCGACTACGGTGGGCGGGAGCGGTACTTCGACCGCCTCGTTGACGGCGGCCCCGTCTATGAGGTCGACGTCGATCATGTTCATCGCCGGGTCACCGATGAACGCTGCGACGAACCGGTTCGCCGGGAAGTCGTACAGCGTCCGTGGGGCGTCGACCTGCATCACTCGCCCGTCGTTCATTACGACGACGCGCTCGCCGAGCGTCATCGCTTCCGTCTGATCGTGGGTGACCGTACACCGTCGTCGTACCGAGCTCGGCGTGGAGACGCGTGAGCTCCGCACGCATCTGAATGCGGATTACCCTGTCACCGACCGACGACGCCCGCGTAGTCGCTAATGAGGCCGTCGACGCCGGCCGCCGCGAGCTGGGTCGCTTCGTACCACGTGGTCACGGTCCAGACGTTGACCGCTCGGTCCGCAGCGTGGGCCCGCTCAACGAGGCCCGGCTCGGCACCCACGACGGACGCGTCGGTGAACGGCGTCCCTTCGATCAGTTCGATCGGCGGGTGGATCGCCGCCGCGTCGTGCCGCTCGGCGATCGCGAGGCCGTCTTCGACAGCCCCCCAACAGATCGGCGCGATCGGATACGACGAGACCTCGCGAGTGGCCGCCAGTGCCCCTTCACAGAACGACGAGCAAAGGACTTCGTGGTCGTACTCCTCGAGCGTCTCGATCACCCGTGTTACGAACGGCCGCCACACGTCGGTTCGGTCGGAGAGGGCGTCTGGGTCGAGGCGCTCGGCGACCCGCAGGTCGGATCGTCCGGGGTTCTTCAGTTCGACGTTCACCCCGACCGTCGGCGGTATCGCTTCGAGCGCGGCCGACAGCCGGGGCACGGTCTCGCCGCTCTCGAGTACCTCTGCACGCGTGACGGTCGCCGTGTCGGTCTCTCGGACGAGGCCGGCGGCGTCGGTGAGCCCATGGGTGCCGCCGTCGCGGCCGGCGAGGTCGTCGTCGTGAAACACCACCACGTCGCCGTCGGCGGTCGCGACGACGTCGAGTTCGATCAGGTCCGCCTGTCGGCTCGCCGCCTCGAACGCGGCGACCGTGTTCTCTGGATGCTCGCCGGCGAACCCCCGGTGTGCGACGAGCGTGCACTCCTTCGGTGTGCGCCCTGCCGACAGGTCCTGCCCCGTCACGCCGCGTCCTCGACCGGGCGTTTCGTCTTCGAGACCACCTCGACGTTCGTGATTGCGGTCTCTGGGTACGAGCCGTCGTCGTCCTTCTCTGCGGCTTTGACCATGTCCCAGACGACGTTGAGACCGGTCGTGACTCCTTCGAGCGCCTCCATCTCACAGCCGGTCGTGCCGGTCGTCTCGACCGCGACGGTCAGTTCGACGCGATCGGTCTCGACGACGAACTCGGTGTCCACGTTGGTGATCGGAATCTGGTGACACAGCGGGATCGTCTCCCAGGTGTGTTTGACCGCCTGTATCGCGCCGATTCGCGCGGTGGCTAACACGTCCCCTTTGGCCACCTCGTCGGCGCGAATAGCCCCTACCGTCGACGCCGTCAGTCGAATCTCCCCGCGAGCCACCGCCCGTCGTGCCGTCGTCGGCTTCGACCCGACGTCGACCATCTGCACGTCACCGTCGTTGGTCGTGTGTGTCAGGTCGTCTCCCGATCCGTGGTCACTCATCGTACAGCGCCTGCGGGAGCCGGTCGATTAAGTCCGTCGCCACGAGGCCGTGGCCGTTCGCCTCGGCTGCTGCGTCGCCAGCGAGGCCGTTCACGTACGCGCCAGCAGCGGCGGCGACGAACGGCGTCGTGCGTGCCGTGAGTGCGCCGACTACTCCCGCGAGGACGTCACCGGTTCCTCCGACGGTCATCCCCGGGTTTCCGGTCCGGTTGCGCCTCGTGACCACCGACCCGTCGTGTCCGGGCTCCTGTGGCACGCCCGCGATCACGTCCTGTCGTCCCTTGACGAGCAGGGTGTGCTCGATATCGGCGGCGAACGCCCGAACGAGTCGCGCGCGCTCCACCGGATCGGCGTCGGTTTCACCGCCCATCTCACGGAGTTCACCCTGATGAGGCGTACAGACCACCTCGGCGTCGGTGTCGACGTCTGGAACGACGCGGAGGGCGTCGGCGTCGACGACCGCTCGTCTATCGTACTCGGCGAGGAACGCCGCGACCGCGTCGGCGGTCGCCGGTGCGTCACCGAGTCCCGGGCCGATCACGACGGTGTCGACGTCGGTCGCCAGCGACGTGAGCCGTGAGACGTGAGATAAGTCGAGCGCCGCACCCGACAGTGGGTGGACGATGAGGTTCTGACTGAACCCCTGGACGGTGTCAGCCACCTCGCTCGGGCACGCGACGTGTACGAGGTCTGTACCGGCCCGGAGCGCAGCACGCGCGGTCAACGTCGGTGCCCCGGCGTACGGCCCGCCTCCAACGACCAACACAGCTCCGTTGTCGCCCTTGTGAGAGTCTGGATCGCGGCCGAGTCCGAGCAGCGTGCCGGGCCCAGTGCACTGCGTCGCCGCCGTAGGAATCCCGATGGGTGCGACGGTCACCGTCGCGTCGAGCGACGCCAACCCAGGCTTTTGATCGTGAAATGTCACGATCCGGTCGGCATCGACAGCGACACCGTCGGCGCCACCGGTCGGGTCACCGGTATCGGCGTCGATCCCTGTCGGAACATCGACGGCGACCACGGTCCCGTTCGTTCTAGACGCACGCCACTCGTTGATCCGCTCGACGGCCGTCCGAACGGGCTCTCTCGGAGCGCCCTGCACGCCGGTACCGAGCAGTGCGTCGACGACGACGTCGGGAGAGCCGAACGCGAGGTCGGCCGAATCAGTGACGACGCTCGTCTGAATCTCGGTCGCCTCGAGTACGTCCCAGTTTTCGCGCGCGACCGCCGTGCGGATCGTCGTCGGACGACCGAGGAGGTGGACGACGACGTCACGGTCGGTGAGGTGACGTGCGGCGACGACCGCGTCACCGCCGTTGTTTCCCCGGCCACAGAGAAGGGCGACGGTGTCACCTGGGTCGGAGACGGCGAGTACCTCGCGTGCGAGTGCGCTGCCCGCAGACTCCATCAGCCGGGCGGGCGAGACGCCGAGCGCCGCAGCGTTGGCGTCGACCGCGGCCATGCGCTGACTCGAGATCACGTATGTCGCTGCGGCGCTATCGAATAAAAACGTACGGGCGAGTCGGTTCCGCTCAGACAGCCGGGTCGTCTGCAGTCGTGTCCGAATCAGCGGTCTCACACCCGGGCATGAACCACTCTGCAGGACAGATGCCGGTAAAACTGCTCTGTAACAGGTTCAGGCCGGCAAACGCCGCAATCGCGAGGAACCACGGATTGACGAGCTGTGAGAGTCCGACCCCGAGCAGTACAACGACACCGGCGAGTCGTCTGACCCGCTGTTCGCATTGCCGTGTCATTACAGTACAATACTACGGTAGTGACCCACTTAACCTCTCGGATCGGCACGGTCATCGCCACGTGTTGATGACGATCTCCGGAATCGGTTGGGTATGATAGCATAACGAGCGCTTGGTAGGTGGGCGACACGAACGCCGACTGAGCAGCTAACAGGAGTCGTTGCCGGTACTGCAGACGCTCCCGCATTCGATTTTTTGCTGGCAATCCAGCACACGCCCGGCGTCTCACGCGATCTGTCTCTGTCCCTCTGCACCTATTTCTGTATAGCAATATGTGATGTATGCGTCTCGACGCGAACGGGAAACGTGTCCTAACTCGGTCATTCTCCTGTGGGCTCCGGAAAAATTACCCCCCTCGCAGTACGAGCAGGGACATGACACGCTCCGATTGGGGAGACTGGCTACCGAAGGCAGTCGCCGACGCCGACCCGGACACCGTCTCGCTCTGGTATTTGGGATGTAACGGCTTCGCGATCAAGGGTCGTGACGGCACCGTCTTGTGGATCGACCCGTACGTCGGCACCGGTGACCCCCCACGGACGATCCGGATGATCCCCGTTCCCTTCGACCCAGCAGACGTCGACGTCGCCGACGCGGTCTTAGCGACGCACGAGCACACAGACCACGTTCACGGACCCTCACAAGCGCCGATTCTCGCTTCTACGGGGGCGCCGTTTATCGCGCCCGACGACTCGATCGCGGTCGCCCGTGAAGACGAGCAGTGGACAGACCGGTGGGACGTCGACTCTGACCAGCTCGTACCCGTCTCTGTGGGTGACACACGGTCGATCGGCGAGTTCAGGGTTCACGTTGTCGAGACACACGATCCCGATGCGACACAGCCGGTTGGCTACGTGATCGAACACGACACAGGAACTATCTTCCACGCTGGCGACAGCAAGCCGGCACCGGCGTTCAGCGACCTCGCAGACGTGTTCGACATCGACGTCGGTATTCTCGCGTTCGGCTCGACCGGGACGATCCCTGATAAGGAAACCGGTGAGCCGACCAGGACCACGTGGTATAGTGACGAGACGCAGATCGTCGAGGCGGCGGCCGACCTCGCGCTCGATCGGCTCGTACCGACTCACTGGGACATGTGGAAGGGGCTCACCGCCGATCCGACCGCCTTACACGACCACGTCCGGAGCTTCGATCGGCCCGCGCGACTCGACATCGTCGAGATCGGTGATCGTATCGAGTTGTAAGTGCGGTCCTCTAGGGTGTCGTGGCCGAGGTACGTCTCCGCACGATTTATCACCCCACTCGCGGTGCACGGTAACATGAGTGACCGGACGTCGGCTGTCGTCGAGTCGGATGGAATCCGTGTCGAGAAGTCGTTTACCCGCGACGACTTTCCCGTGCCGGCGGTGACGTTCGAACTCACCTCGGATCGCGACCGCCCCGTCACAGTCCGTCTCGTCGATACGGTCCCAGAGACGGTCGCGATGGAGGCTATCGGGTTTCACCCGGCGTACGAGAGCGAACACTGGACCGCCTACAGCGACCGACGCGTCGAGTTCGAGCGAACACTAAAACCCACAGAGACGGTCGAGACCGTCTACGGCGTTCGCGTCGACGATCCGGACCCAGCGGCGTTTCTCACCGACCCGACCGTCGATTACGCACCGGACGAAGCGGAGATAGAAGACGTTCTCGGCCCGGACGGTGCGACACACGTCCGCGAGGCGCTCGCAACGGGACGAGAGGGACTCGAACCGCTCGCCGACACGGACCCGTCCGAGGAGACGTCGACCGCCACTCCGGACGCAGACGACCCGTCTGGACCACCGTCGACGGAGACGAAACGCCCTCGCTCGGGGAAGGAACGAACCACCTCGGCGGTCACCAGACGGGAGTCGAAAGGGGCTGCGTCCGCCGACGACCACGACGACACGGACACGGCTGCGTCGGTCCCTGCTGAGGTGGCACACCACGACCGAGCCGCTACGACCGAGGAGTCGACCGTGCCGGCGGACCCTGCAGACACCGTCGCAGCCGAGTTGGCCACGGCGATACGGCGTGACGAGATCGACGAGGCTGACCTCGAGACGCTCAGGTCAGCGTTTGACACCGGCACGCCGCCGAGCGTCGACGTTCGCCTCGATCGACTACAGGCCCGCGTAGGCGAGTTCGACGCCTATACAGACGCTCTCTCGACGTTACTCGACGAGGAGCGAGCGGACGAGACGGTGTTCGATAGACTCGACGCCCTCGAGAGCGCCGTCGAATCGGTCGAAACGAGAGTCGACGCCGCAGAGCGTGCACACGGTGCACTCGCGAGCGACGTGACCGCGCTGGCCGAGCGGCTCGCGGACGTCGCCGACCGCTTGGATACCGAGGTGGACTCGCTCGAAGACCACACAGACGAGGAGTTAGCGAGACTCGAGACGGACGTTCGAGCGGTCGAAGAGGAACTCGCAGCGTTCGAGACGTTCCGCCGTCGACTCAACGACGCGCTCGACCCGTGAGCGGACTCACCGACGAAGCACAACCCGTTTTACCACTCAGCTCGCAGGTACGGTGATGACCGATCCCCTCCCCGTCGCGGTTCCACGGAAGGGCCGGCCCCTCGAAGCAGTGCTCGACCGGCTCGCGACTGCCGGCGGAACCGACGAGCTCGAGTCGCTCGCCGACCGGATCAGCAACGCGCTTCGGTACGAGAAAGCGGTGACGAAGGGGGGTGTCGAGGCCGAGACGGGCCCGTATCGGCGGCTTGCCGACTACTCCGATCCGATAGACCCGCGAGAGCCAGAGTTTACACTGCTGCGTGATGACCGCGACGGTAAGCCCCGTCGAATCGTCTTCGACGCAGTGACCGTCTCCGTCGGCGGCGTCGATCTGAAGCTCGTCGGCCGAGAGGAGCCGTTCCGTGCGCTGCGAACCCACGAGTTCACGCTCGGGTTCGACTCGGCCGACCTCGTCTTAGAGGAGGTCGTCGGTATCCGTCCGTCCGGCCTCCGGGACCTCGCAGACGTGAACGACCGGATCGATCCGGTCGACACCGACGTTCGCGTCGTCACCGGTCTCGGCGATACGGTGTATCACACGCTCATGGGCCGGCCGTCCGTGCTCACCCCTGGAGAGCGCTTGGACCGGGCCTTCCTGAAGGCGTACGATGGGCCACTTTGTATCTCGCCGCGGTACGAACGGCTCGTCACTGCCGTCGTCGGGACGGCTGCACTCGACGACGTCGAGTTCGTGTATCCGCCCACGACCCGCACGGAGGAGGCTGCAATCGCCGACGCTGGTCTCGGGGTATATCTCACGGTTACAGGGTCGACGGCACGCGAGCACGGACTCGTGACCGGCGAGCAGCTGTTCCCGAGTGAGACGGTTCTCATGCGAAACACCGCAGAGTCACACCCGGCGGCTCGCGAGGCGGTCGCGCTCTTCGACGGCGTCGTGACGGAGTCGAAGCTCACGGTGTGAATGTGACGCCCCCTCGAGTCGCGTGTATCGTCGAGTCGCGTGTATCGTCGAATCGCGTGTCCGACGGGTCGGCGATCGAGAAAATATGTATCCCGACTCATAGGCATTGTTGTCAGATCTGTGTAACCATATTTAGAGATAATCAACTTATAGCGCCCGAATAAGGGACCTAAGCGTCGGGATAAGGTCACTTATCACGAATTCTGGGATAGATTGAAGTGAGCGCCACCGAAACCGTTCGTTCGATGAGCGACGACCGTCGATCGGTCAAGACGTACGTCCCGGCCGCACAGAAGGACGTGTGGCGAGACCACGCCGACCAACTGGACATGTCACAGAGTGAGTTCGTCCGCACGATGGTGCAAGCGGGGAGACGAGGGTTTGCGACGCCAGAGACGCAGACGACCGAGGAGACCCACTCATCGGACGTCGACCCCAGGGGTTCCGGCCTGGAAACGCGGGTCGAGCGCGCTCTGGCAGACGGGCCGTGCACGTGGGACGAACTGATCGACGTCGTCACCGGCGACGTCGAAGATCGGCTCGAACACACACTCGACGCCTTACAGGATCGGAATCGTGTGCGGTACAGTGGCAAAGACGGAGGGTACGTGCTCGTCGATGCGTAGTGCTCGCACGCCGGAGGACCTCGAGGACCCGATCGCGTACTTTCTCGAAGACCTCACCTACCACGGGAAGACGGAACGTACGCGCACGGCCTACGAACGCGTACTCCGGCGATTCGAGTCGTCACTCAACGGAGAGACGACGCCGGCAGATGCGACACATCGCGACTGCATGGCGTTCGTTCACTCGTTGCGTGGTGGTCACGCCGAGAGCACGGTCGCAACGTACGCGGCGTACTTGCATCGCTTCTACGGGTATATGACGGAAGTTGGCACGTTTAGTGGCAACCCGATGACGCTCGTGATGGAGGAGATGGACGAGACGGTCGAGAAAGACCCCGTACGGAGAGACATCTCGCTGCCGGCGATGCGGGCGTTCGTCTCGTCTATCACCCACCCGCTTCACCGTGCCGTCGTCTGTACGCTGTTGAAGACCGGTGTGCGAGTCGGTGAACTGTGCAACCTCGACCTCCGTGACGTCCGACTCACCGACGACGCGGTGAACGCCGCGTACACGCTCGGAACGAGACCCGCACTCGACGGGCGCCGAGACTCGTTGTACGTGACTCCCGCGGCGACTGTCGGCGAGTCACTGAACGGTGAGGTCAGGACGGCGTCGAACAAGCGAAAACGCGAGACGGTGATCCCGATCGACGACGAACTTCGTGACGTCTTGCGTGCGTGGCTCGCGATCCGCCCAGACACGACCTCCTCGGCCGAACCGCTCTTCGTGGCGACTGCCGAGGAGTGGGGGGCGCGGCTCGACCCCGCTGCCGTACGACACATCGTCGAAGGGCACGCTCGGGACCACGGCTGGTACAGGACGGGGGGCGGTGCCGACGAGAATGTCACCCCCCACTACTTTCGACACTTTTTCACCACACACCTGCGCGATACGACGGGTGACCGCGGCGTCGTGAAGTACCTCCGTGGCGATGTCGCCGACGACGTCATCGACACGTACACGCACAACTGGGGGGACCAGGTTAGAGAGACGTACGAGGCGAACGTGTTCAGCCTTCTCGAGGGCCGAAACTGACGTCCGTGCGTCGTCTGTCCGGCCATCTTGGCCGGAAAATGTATGATAATCGATGTGTAACGTCGTCTGTTCTCGAACGTATACACTGTATATCGCAATACAAAATTGGGCGCAGACGGTCACCGGTCGACTACGTTACTCGACGGTGCCGCCCCCACTCGACGTGGGTCGTCTAGCGGCGACTCGTGGCGAGGGTCACCGGTCGCGATCGGACGCTGCGTCGGGAGCCAAAAGCCCTGACGCGACGAGGCGTCGGACGATAGCTACCACCCCGTTGTCGACCCCCCGACCGACGACGCCTCGCTCGTGGGCGCGTTCGTGAGGAGCCGAGCCGGTGATCGAGCTCACGACGATGGCCTCTCGGTCGGCGAGCATGAGACGGCTGATCTGCGTGTCGCCGTCGGACATCGGTGGGTCGTCGACCCAGTCGAGCGACGAGACGAAGACGCGGCCGCACGCGACGGCCCGTTGAACCCTCGTCTCTACGCTCTCGTCGACGGTACTGATACTGACCTCGACGTCGCGATCGTGTGCCGACTGCAGCTGTCGGGCCAGCCGATCGGTGACCACGGCCTCGTGGCCAACGAATAAGAACACCTCGTCCGTCGCCTCCTCGATCAGCTGTGCCGTCCGACTCGTTATCGCTTGGGTGCCGGAGAGTGCCCATACCTCGTTGGTCGAGTCGGTGCGCTCCGTATCGTCGGCCGAGTCGAGTCTGTTCAAGACGCTGTGAAGCGACGCGGTTCGGTCGACGTACTCCCGTTTGAGCGTCTCGACTGCCTCCTCGATCGGGACGGCACGAAACACCTGTGGGTTGGTGTGTTGTGTCTCGACGAGTCCCTTCGACTCGAGCACCCCGATGGCGTCGTACACGCGTGTCCGCGGCACCTCCGAGGTGTCGCTTATTTCCCTCGCTGTTCCGCTCTCTCGACGTGTGAGTGCGACGAACGACTTCGCCTCGTACTCTTTGAGCCCGAGTTCTTGAAGCAGTCCGACCGCACGCGCTTTGTTCGAATCGCCACTCATTGGTCCCAACCTGGCTGCAGATGTACTATCGACGTCCATCGTGTTGAGTCGATCGTTGTGGACCGATCGGCTGACACGTCCACGCCCGGTCGGCCGTCGCACGCGACGGGAGACGCGACCGCAATCGACGCGGGTGTCGAGCTACCGCCGGATCGAGCGGCGAGTATATAGTAACTCAGATGATCACAGGAAGTTTTTGTGTGAGAAGCAAGAAGAGACTGCTGGCGTGTCGTCACGTCTTGGTCCCAACCACACCGTGACGGCGCGCCGTGCGGTCGCCCCCGGTGGCGGCCGTTCACGACGACACGAGACGAGTGTCACCCGAGCCATCACAACATATATACGACTCGGGTGAAGATTCGACCCTCGTACTGGTCCGCCGCGAAGTGGCCCGACGTGTACGTCCGAACGGTCACGGAGCGGTGACGGAGACGACGTGGCCGAAGGGGTGTCAAATGAGTCGAAAATCCGACGAGAACGACGACGGTGATCGCGACGACGACCAGCCCGCCGGCCACGATACACCGGATGCACTGACGGTCGAACACCAGTGGACGGCTACGGCGTCGCCGCACACGAGCATCGTGGAGGCGGTGGCAGCAGCGACCGACCGTCAGCCGACCGACCTGCCAACTCTCGACGCGTACGTCGACGGCGACGCCCTCGATACGCTCTTGTGCCGCGGGTCCCCCTCCGTCACCGTCTCGTTCGAGTACGCAGATTGCGTGGTCGTCGCCCGCGGAGACGGCACGGTTCGCGTCACGGTTACCGACCCTGCGCCGGTCCAAACGGACGAGTGATGCGTCACAGACTGAAACGTCCTCGCGATCGCGCGGACCCGACCGCCGTCCCAACCGATTAAGCCGTCGCGTCGCTAACGACGCGTATCAATGTGTGGCCGCTATACGCTTTTCACGCCGGTCGACGAACTCAAGTCACGATTTGGCGCCACGTTTGACGCGGAACACGAACCGAGCTACAACTGTGCACCGGGAGAACAGCTGCCGGTGATTCCGGCTCGTGATCCAGACCGAGCCGCCGAGATGACGTGGGGGCTCACGCCGTCGTGGGCCGAAGAGCGGTTCGACCTGATCAACGCCCGCGCGGAGACGGTCCGCGAGAAGCGGAGCTTCGCTGAGGCGTACGAGTCGCGCCGGTGTCTCGTGCCCGCCGACGGTTTCTACGAGTGGGTCGAGACCGACACCGGCGGCAAACAGCCGTACCGGGTCGCGTTCGAAGACAATCGGCCGTTCGCACTCGCTGGGCTGTACGAGCGGTGGCAGCCACCCGAACCCGAGACGACACAGACCGGCCTCGACGCGTTTGGCGGGGGAACGAGCGGTGACACGAACCCCACCGACGAGCCGATCGAGTCGTTCACGATCGTGACGACGGACCCGAACGACCTCGTCGCCGACCTCCATCACCGCATGGCGGTGATCCTCGACCCTGACGACGAACAGACGTGGCTCGCCGGGAGCCCAGAGGAGGTGGCCTCGCTCTTAGAGCCGTATTCGTCGGCGTCGATGGAGGCGTTTCCCGTCTCTTCGCGCGTGAACGCGGCGGGGACCGACGGCCCGGAACTCGTGGAGCCGGTCGAAGGCGCGGGAGTAGACGGGAACCGCCGCGCGAGACTGAACCGGTGACTGATCCCGAACTCCGGTGTGCACGAGACGCTGGTTCAGGGGGCGACGAGGTCCACGACGGTCTCGTCGTCGACGACTACGTTGTACGCGCCCTCGTCGTCGTTCCACAGAATCAGGCCGCCTTCCACGAAGACGACCGCGCCGTACGCGGCCGTCCGCAGGTCGCGGTTGAGTGTGGTCTCACGGGTACAGACCAGGTAGTGGTCGACAGCCTGTGAGCCGTCCCCGACCCGGTACACCGCGTTTTCCCCGTCGCTGAGGTCGTGACTGAGCTTCACGGCGAGAAGGTTCACCCGATCAGTCACGTGTGACTCTGCGTCCGCCATGCGCGCACACCGGTCGGCACGCGCCCGGACGTCGACCCGCCGCTCGCCGTCGGGTCGGAGGATCGAGTAGGCGAACTGGACGTCGACGTTCACGAACTCGCCTGGCTCGTCGCCCGCCGCGCGGGTCGCCGCCTCGTCCAACTGTCGCTGGAACGCGGGCACCGCGAGGTCTTCACGAACGTCGAACGACCAGCCCCGGTCGTCAGGCGTCGCGTCCGGCCAGAGTCGAAGCGTCGGCGCGTACACGCTCGGAGCGCTCTCGTGGCCGGTCGTGACCGCTCGCTCGACCTCACGGAGCGACGTCGCCGTCTCTTTGTCTGCCGGTGCCAGCGCGACCACGCTTCCATCTGGGGCGAGTGCGTCGAGCCCCGCCGAACAGACGGCGACCGGATCGGTGAGTTCAGAGAGCACGTTGCTGAAAAGAACGAGATCGAACGGCTTCGCGAGCGACGGCTCCGCGTCATTCTCGCCGAGTCCGAACGCCGCCTCGGCGGTCGTTCGGTGGATCGTCGACCGGAAGTTCCGGCCGGTCGTCTCGAGGAGTCGCTCGAGGACGCTCGCGGCCGGGCTCGGCTCGACCGCGTGGTACGAGACGACCGCGTCGTCCGGGAGGTAGTCGTGGAGTCCGAGTGCCGGCCCGCCGACGCCCGCACCGACGTCGAGGACGCGGAGCGTCCGGTCGAGCAGTCCGTTCTCCGAAAGCGCGTCGAGGACGTACCCGATCGCCGCGTAGTACCCCGGGAGATGGTAGACAGCGTAGCCGAGCGCGGCGACCTCGTCGTACTCGACGTCGTTGCCGTACAGGTAGTCCGTCTTCAACCGCCTGATGGTCGACCGAAGCGTCCTGCCGGTGTCGCCGACGGGCCAGTCCGCGCCGAACGTCGAGACGAGCACGTCTTCGAGGGCGAACGAGACGTCGGCCGGGATTGCACTCGGCGCCCAGCCGGGCGGGGCAACCGGGTCCTCGTCGACCGGTTCGAAGCGACCGTCTTCGCGCTCGCGGAGTCGCAGGTCGAACGCCTCCTCTCTGAGCGCTGCTCGGACGACCCCCGGATGGTCTGCTCCTTCGACGTACTGTGTGAGCTCGTCGGGGTCGATAGGACGGACCTCTCGGAGGTAGTTCGCGGTGTTTCGGAGCGTCGTTCGGTCTATCATCGTGACGGGGTGACGGTGGGTTACAGGGTCGAGTGAGCGTGCCGCCGGAGTCAGTCGTGCCGCTCGCGGGTCGTTCCGTCGCCGCGGGCCCGCTCGTACAGGGTGGTAAACTGTGACGCGTCGGCGTCGGCGAGGTCGGTCGCGGCTGCGGCCACCGCGTCCGCGCCGTCGAAGGCCTGCTGTATCTCGGCGTACACGGCCGGGGAGCCCTCGGTGACGGTGTCGGCGACGGACTCGAGCGCGGCAGACACCGGCGTGTGGAACTCCTCACGCACCGGGTCGGCCGCGAGCCGCCAGGCCAACACCGCGGCGTGGGCGCCGGCTTGAACCGTCTCCATCGCTCGGTCGTGTTCGGCCGCGGAGGTCTCGAACACCTCGTTACCACCCGCCTCGATGGCCGCCGTGATCGCCGACACCGACTCGCCGGGCTCGTCGACGACGACGGCCACGTTGCCGGGAACTCTCGGCGGCGCAAACAGCGGGTGGTAGCTCGCGCGCGCGAGGTCGGGGGCGCGTTCGCGCATCGCCGCCACCGAGGCGGTCATCTCGCCGGAGACGTCGACTATCGCCTGTGTCGCTCGTGGGGCGTACGTCTCGACGGCGGCCGGAACCGCAGACATCGGCACGGAGAGACAGACCACGTCGTGCGTCGTGTCCGCGTCGGGAGGCACCGTCTCTGCGGATCGGTGTGCCGCGGCGTCGCTCGCGGTCGCCTGGTCGCGGTCGGTGAACGCGATCCGGGCGTCCGAGGGAGCGTCTGGACCGGTGAGGGTGTCTGCGACCCACCTCCCGATCTCACCCGCGCCGACCACGAGTACGTCCATTCGAGCGGTCGAAGGGTTCGAGCGGGGTAAAGTGACTCGATCGGATCGTCCTGCGCTGTATCTCGTTCAACGCCGCGCCTCGATCGCCGTGGTGATCGCGTCCGCAGTCGGCACCACCGACTCGCCGCCGACTACCACCGTCGGCGTCCCACTCACCCCTCGGTCGACGCCCGTCGCTCTGTCGGCCGCGACGACGTCGGCGTACGTCTCCGCCTGCAGGTCGGCGAGCGTGACACAGGGATCGGCACCCACGGCCTCCGCGGCGGCACCGACGGCCTCACCGCTGTACGAACCGATCGACTCGTAGACGGCTTCGGCGAAGTCGAAGAACGCCTCGTCGCCCTGGCGGGCACCGACGCCTCGGGCCGCACTCGCGACCGGAACCGCCCACTCCTCGTCGACTGGGATCGGAAAGTCCCAGTGTTCGTAGCGGACGTCCTCGGCGTCGAGCGCCCCCGAACGGAGCGTGGGGAGCTCCTCGGTCGCGAACGTCGCACAGTGTGAACACGTGAAGTCTTCGAACACCTGGATGCGTATCGGGGCGTCGGGGTCGCCGATAGCCGGTCGATACGTGGTGTCTGGCTCCGGCGCCGAGACGCCCTCGCAGTCGAACGCCGCACTCGCCGTCGAGTCTCCACCGAGACACCCCGTCGCCCCGACGACCGCACCCGTCGCGACACCGGCCAGGAGCGACCGTCGCGTCCGTGACATACCGTCGTCTCGGGGGGCGACTCACTTAACCACACCGAGGGACCGGTCGACGGACGACCGGCCGCGGACCCTTCGCCCGTGCCGAACGATTTTATCTGCCGGGACCGTCGCCACTGGCGTGACCCGACCGTCGACGTACACGCAGACGCGGTACCTCGAGGCTAAGCGAACCGTCGACGACCGGGCGCTCCACCGGCCGACGCTCGATGCCCTCGAGCGAGCACTCGACGGGCGTGCCACACCGATCCGGATCGTCGAGGTCGGCTGCGGCACGGGCTCCATGCTCCGACGCCTGCTCGCCTGGGACGTGCTCCCCGACGCCGTCGTGTATCACGGCTTCGACCTCGACCCGGCGGCGGTCGAACGAGCCACGACGGAGCTGACCGCGTGGGGCGAGGCGACCGGATACACCGTCGACGAGTGGACAGCGACCGAAGCATCCGAACCCGCGGCCGACGAAGGCGAGGCCACGACGGTCGTGCTCACCGACGAGGGGACGACGGTCCGTGCCACCTTCGTGGTCGACGACGCGGTCGCGCGGGCTCGCCGGCTCGACGCTACCTACGACCTGCTCGTCGGCTGTGCCGTGTTCGACATCCTTGACCTCGAGGACGCGTTCGAGCCGCTCGCGTCTCTCGTCCCCGGCGGCCTCGTCTACGCGCCGATCACGTTCGACGGTGAGACGTTCTTTCGGTCGGTGGCGACCGACGGCGGCGCACCCACGGTGCGACAGGAGCGGGAGCGAGCCGTGATAGCCGCCTACCACGACACCATGGACGAACCGACCCGACCGGGCGGCAGCCGGGCCGGACGGGAGCTGCTCGAGGCGGCCCCGGCCGTCGGCTGTCGCGTCCGTGCCGCCGGTGCCGCCGGCTGGTTGGTGACGCCGCCGTATCCCGACGACGAGGCGTACTTTCTCCACCACCTGATCGACGGTATCGAGTCCGCCGTCGTCGACGCACAACACACAGTCGATAAAGCGGGGGGGCTCACGCGCGAGGCGGTGTCGACGTGGGCCGACCGCCGCCATCGGGCGGTGTCGGCGGGGACGCTCGCGTACGGGGCGCACAACCTCGACGTGCTTGCGGCCGTCCCAGACGCGTGAGCGGTGGTCCGCGTCTCACGGGGACGACCCCGCGAGCCGAACGCTTTTCTCGGCGTGCGTCGTCGCTCTGGTATGACAGACTGGGACCTCGACCTCCGCGACGCCGAAGCCGAGCTAGACACGCCGGCCCCCGCCGGTGGCGACGTGGTCCTCGACGTCCTCGACGGATCGACCGAGCCGACAGTGTGGGTCCGACACGTCGAGGCAGGTGACGTCCTCGTGTTGGCGGTCGACGGCGACCTCAACGAGCTCGCCGCCGGCTTCGCTCGTGCGGTGAAAGACGCCGGCGGCTCACTGATGCACTTTCGCGGATTCTTGGTCGTTACCCCGCCCGAGACGGCTATCGACACCGACCGGCTGTCCGGGTGAGGACGGCCGATGTCGCCCGGCCGGTGGGTACTGGCGTCGGCTACGACGACTCAGTCGCGAGCCGTGAGAGCGTTTCGCGGGCGTTCTCGACGGCCGCGTCGTGTTTTGCGGGATACGCCTCGACCTTCGCTCTGAGCGTGATGCCGTGGCCGAGTCTGACGTCGCCGCGGAACGCCGCCTGCTTGTCGAGGCGCACGAACAGCGCGCAGTTGTCGTCGACCCGATCGTCGAGCTCCTCGAGTACCCGGTCGAGGTCGGGAAGAGTCGCGAACCGGTCGAGGACGTGTCGCATGCCGTCTGCCACCTCGATGCGGGTAGAGAGCACGACGATCCGGTCGCCGTGGTGGCCGACGGTCTCCTCACGGTCGATTGGCGCGTCCGCAGGCACGAGCGTTCGGAGCGCCGTCTCGACGCGCTTCTCGTCTTCGGTGGCGTACGAGAACGCTCTGAGGTCGACGTAGTGGAACGGGACGGCGGGCACGGGAGTGGAGTCGTTACGCCTCGGGCTCGTCTTCGGCGGCCGCGTCGGCCGCGGCGGTCTCGAGAGCGTCCTCGGGGACGCCGGTTTCTTGTCCGTCGTCGAACGTCACGGTGTACGTGGCGTCGCCGAACATCGTCTCCATCACCTGTGTCACCGTCCCAGTCTCGCCGTCGTACTCGCTGTGTTTGTCGTGGAGGACCACTCGGTCGTCCTTTTCGAGACTCATACGCCGGCTACCGCCGGGACGGTTAAAAACGCGTGGATTCGGCGAGCGCCGGGGGCGTCACAGCAGCCGGAGACCGCCGGCGGTCGGCCGTCTCTGAGGCGGCTCACCACAGAAGCGAGAGGGTCGCAGCGAGCGCGACTACGATCGCTCCGCCGGCGGCGAGCAGCAACGCCACGCTTTCGATGGCGAGGGCGGCAGCGACGCCGAGGGCGATTGCGACGAGCGAGAGGAGGAGCGCCGGCACGCCACCGCGTTCGACGGCCGTCGAGAGGGCACCCGCGAGCCGTCGGTCCCACGAGGGCGGCGGCGACTGAGCCGGCGGCTTCGTGAACTCCTCGTCGACGAGGACCCCCTCCCCGGCGGTCGGCGGCGGGTCGACGCGCACCTCGACGGACGCCCGATTTGAGCCGTAGCCGGTGACGACGTCGAGAGTCCCGGTGACCGGCTCCTCGGGTGGAGTGGTCGTAACGCGCACTGCGGCCTCCGACTCCGCTTCGACGTAGTGGTTCCCTGCGTCCAGCGAGGCCACCCGGTCGAGGTCGTCGTCGAGGTGGAGGTGGACGTGCGTGGACTGTCCGCGGTTCGCGAGCGCGACGGTGAACGTCTCGTCGGTCTCGAACCGGTCCGGTGCCTGGATAGCGTGCACCTCCCGCCCGTTTAGTTCCACGTCCAGCGTCGACACGGGCTGTGTATCACCCCGAGGTGAGAAAAAGGTGCAGCATACACGTTTCAACTCTCCGTCACGTATCCCGTGCGTCTCGATGCTCCATCGGGTCCCCGTTTCATCGCCACCACGCCCCGTGGTGCGCGTCTACGCCGCCGCCTCCTCCTCGTCACGCATGTCCGGTGGGAGGAGGTTCGGAATACCGTCTTCGATCGGGTACTGCTCGCCGCACTCGGTACAGGTGAGCGTTCCGGTCATGACCTCGTCGTCCTCGCGCTCTTCGACGGATAGCTCTAGGTCGGCTTTGTCCAGCGGACAGCAGACGACGTCCATCAGCGACTCTTTCATACCGACTCGGTTGGCGCGGCCACCTAAAAAAGGGCCCGGGTCACTGGTTCGTCGACACCAGTTCGACTACGTCGCGGTGGGCCAGCTCGTGGGTGGTCCCGATCTGTCGGCCCGTACGGCAGTCGATTCCGTGGAGGAGACCCTCGCCGATCTCCGAGTGGATGTGGTGTGCGAAGTCGGCGGTCGTCGCGCTCGCTGGGAGCAAGAAACAGTCGCGGAAGACGCCCGTCTCGTCGCCCGCGCCGCTCGCCGTTCCGGGAAACACCGCGATTCGGTCGAGGACGTCGAAGACGGCCGCCTCCAGTGCGGCCTGGACACCCGTGCCATCGTAGGCGTCGACGTGCTCACGGACGCGCTCCAGTCCGGCCGCCTGCTCCGGTGAGACGTCGTCGACGATCGTGAAGTCGTCGTCACCGGGCGTGTAGGCGACGACGCCCGCGTCGGCCGCGTTCTTCAGCGCCTTCTCGGCGTGTGCGCTCACCGGGACGAACGAGAGGTGCTCGTAGGCGGGGTCGTCGGTGATCGTCTCCCAGTTCGCCCGGGCCGTCTCCGTGTCCATCTTGTTTGCGGCGACGACCATCGGCTTGGTCCGGGTCCGGATCGTGTGTGCGAGCCCCGCACGGTCGGCCGCGGTCCACGCGTCGGGGTCGAGTCCGATCTCTTCGGCGAGGATTACCTGTTTTAGCTCGTCCGGGCCGATCCCAAACGCGGAGAGCTGCTCGCCGAGTGACTCCTCTATCGCCGGGTCGGCGCCGTGATACCGCGTCTCGAACCGCTCGATTCCCTTCTCGAGGACCGTCAGGTACCAGGCGTCGAGCTCGTCTTCGAGGAAGTCGATGTCCGTCCGTGGGTCGTGGCCGGTCGTCCGCTCGCCTTCGCTGTCCGTCTCTCCGGAGAAGTCGACGACGTGGATCAACACGTCCGTCTCGTTGAGATCAGAGAGGAACTGGTTGCCGAGCCCGCGTCCCTCGTGAGCGCCGGGGACCAACCCGGCGACGTCGACGAGCTCGACCGGAACGAACCGCGTGCCGTCGCGGCAGACGCCGACGCTCGGCGTGCACGTCTCGTCGAACTCCGGCGCTGCACAGGGGACGCGGACGTACGCCTCGCCGACGCTCGGGTCGATCGTGGTGAACGGATACGCGCCTTCGGGCACGTCGTTCATCGTCGCCGCGTTGAAGAACGTCGACTTCCCCACCGAGGGCTTGCCGACGAGACCGATCCGGTGACTCATACACCTCGTCTGCACGTAGCGTGCAAAAACCAACCGAGACGCGGCGACACGTGCGACGGTGCCCCATGGGGTATCCCGAGAGGGAGTCGCTATCGATCGGTTCGACCATCACGGTCGGCCGCTCTGAGGTGCGTACAGTCGCCGGCATGTACACGGACGGTCCCTGTCTCCGTCTCGACGACGAGCGCCCCGGGCGGCTCGACGTCGACCGCCTCTCCGACGACCGTTCCCGTCGACGTCTCCACGCGGACCCGCTGCCCGAGCGTGATCGCGCGGTCGCGCCACGCCGAGAGTACCGCTTCGAGGTCTGTCGTCAGCTCGGCGTACCGCTCGAGTACGTCACAGACGAAGGCGCGGCGGTCGACCGGATCACCGCGGACCGCCCGAAGCGACGTCGCCCCCGCCGGAAGTTCGGACGGGTTCACGTTGGCGTTGACGCCGATACCGACGACGAGCCAGGCGACCCGGTCGGCTTCGCCCTCCATCTCGGTGAGGATCCCGGCGAGCTTCCGGCCGCCACGCCCGACGTGGTCACGACTCGTCGCCCCAGCGTCCGCGTCGTTTGATGCCCCTCCGTCGCCCGCGAGTAACACGTCGTTCGGCCACTTGATCCCGGCGTCGACGTCGACGGCTCGACAGGCGTCGGCGACCGCGACCGCGGCGGCGAGCGTGAGCTGTGGGGCCCGCGCCGCCGACACGGCCGGAGCCGTGAGTACCGAGAGCCAGACGCCGCCGCTCGGTGCGACCCACGAGCGGTCGAGCCGCCCCCGGCCGCCGGTCTGCTCGTCGGCGACGACGACGACGTCGGACGCACCCGACTCGGCCAGCGCCCGCGCTCGGGTGTTCGTCGACGAGAGCGCGTCGTGATACTCGACGGTATAGGGGGCGTCGAGGTCGAACTCGATCCCGGGTGCGCCGTAGCCGGGATCGGCCGGCGCGACGTAGCCGTCGTCGGTCGACTCGACGGCAAATCCCTCCTCGCGGAGCCTCTCGACCGCCTTCCAGACAGCCGCCCGGGAGACGCCGAGTTCGGCCGCGAGCGCCGGACCGGAGACGGGGCCGTCGGCCAGCGCGTCGAGCACCGCACGGCGGGTGTCCATGGACACAGGAAGCCGACCGAGCCGCAAAGCCGTTCCGGCTCTATCCTCGACTGCGCCCGACGAACGGCTTTTCTCGTCCCCATCGCAATCGGTGGCATGAACGGACTCGTCCTCGGCGGTACCGCCTCCGGCGTTGGGAAGACGATTGCGACGCTGGCCGTCTCGCGGGCGCTTGCGGACGCGGGCTACGGACCCATCCCGGCGAAGGCCGGCCCGGACTACATCGACCCGAGCCACCACGCGGCCGCACTCGGGCGACCCTCCAGAACGCTCGATACGTGGATGCAGGGCGTCGACGGGGTCCGACGGACCCTCTCGCGGGCGGCCGAGGACGCCGGAGACGGCGCGGTCGCCGTCGTCGAGGGGATGATGGGACTCTACGACGGCTCCGTGACGTCGACGGCCGCGACCGCGGCGGCGCTCGACGTTCCGGTCGTCCTCGTCGTCGACGCGGGTGCCGGCATGCAGAGCGTCGGGGCGACCGCACTCGGCTTTCGCGAGTACGCCGCACACGTCGACCTCCCTCCGGCCGTCGTCGAGGCGGTCGACAATCCTCGCGTCGACGTCGCCGGCGTCCTCGCCCAGCGGGCACGCGCGGGCCGACACGCCGAGGGTATCCGCGAGTCGCTTCCCGCGGGCATCGACTGGGTCGGTCACGTCCCGTCCGCAGGCGATCTGACGATCCCAGACCGGCACCTCGGCCTTCACATGGGCGACGAGCATCCGATCGACGAGTCAGCCATCGAAGCCGCAGCCGAACCAATCGATGGCGAGGCCCTCGCGCGTCTCTCGCGACCCGTCGCCACTCCGTGCGAGGCGGCACGGAGTCGACGGCAGCACACAGCTGATTCGTCGAACGACGACGTGCCAACGATCGCGGTCGCCGCCGACGACGCGTTTCGGTTCGTCTACCCGGCGACGTGGGAGCGACTTCGTGCGCTGTCGACGGTCGAGCCGTTCGCCCCGGTCGCGGGCGACGACCTCCCGGCGTGCGACGCGGTGTACCTCCCCGGTGGGTACCCGGAAACGCACGCGGCGACACTCGCCGCGTCGCCGGCACTCGAGACGCTCGCGGAGCGTGCCGCCGACGGCCTCCCGATCCTCGGCGAGTGTGGCGGGCTGATGGCGCTCGCCGAGTCGCTGACTACCGCCGACGACGAGACCCACGCGATGGCCGGAGTGCTCCCGGGCGACGTCACGATGTGCGACCGGCACCAGGCGCTCGACCACGTCGAACTCCGCGCAGTCGATGACGGCGTCACCGCGCGAGCGGGCGACCGTCACCGCGGTCACGAGTTCCACTACTCTACGCACACGTTCGGCGCTGCGGCCGCTGTGTCGACGGCGACAGACGCCCAGTTCGCGTTCGAACTCGAGCGAGGTGACGGGATCGACGGCGACCACGACGGGCTCGTCACACACCAGACGGTCGGCACGTACGCGCACCGACATCCGGCGTGTGGGGCGTTCGACCGGCTCGTCGAGACCGCACAGGAGTACGCGCGAGGGTGACAGTCGTGCCCGAACGCACTCCTAAGGACGATTTACACCCCGTCGAGGAGACCGTCACCGTCGTCGTGATCGACCGGACCGACGAGCGCCACGAGCTGACCGTCGAGTCGGGGACGCGACTCCGTGACGCCCTCGTCGACGCCGGCCACTCGCCATACACGGCGGCGACCAGCCGGCTGAACTGCGGCGGTCGTGGGGTCTGTGCGACCTGTGGCGTTCGGATTCACACCGGGCCGTCACCGACACACTGGCACGACCGTCTCGCAGCCCGGTTCGGGTACCCGCGGCTCTCGTGTCAGGTCGTCGTTGACCGACCGATGACCGTCGAACTCGTCGATAAGCTGGTGTGGGGCGGACGCAAGTGAGTCAGATCCTCCCGCGTGTAAACTGCCTCGGGGTCAAGCCCCGAGGCTTTCGCGTGGACTCCCGTTCTATGCCTCACCCTAGGCAGGAGGGTTGTACTCCCCACTCACGTTCAACGTCCCGCGATTCAAGCGCACGTCTACGG
>Ga0209946_1000065_pt1 | contig 38897 bp, 38 predicted proteins | sample SalPon2_A_H2O_MG_FD_185704 | JGI IMG/M metagenome (GOLD analysis project Ga0209946, IMG submission 185704) | Salt pond water microbial communities from South San Francisco under conditions of wetland restoration - Salt Pond MetaG R2_A_H2O_MG... | ecosystem: Environmental > Aquatic > Non-marine... | reverse complement strand
GGATTTGGAACAGGAGATAATACTTCTGAAAATGATTCAAGCTCTGAGTTGCCTGGAGAACTAGCCCCAGAACGAGTACCTAGAGTAAATCTGTCAGCTAATGAAAGTATCTCTGTACAGCAAGGAAAAAGCTTTAAACTGCCTTTCAGAGTTGATTCTACAGGGGATGTTTCGGCTGTAGATGTTTCTGTAAACGTGTCAACGCCTTCGGGCTGGAGAAGCACGGAGACATTTTTCGATGAGATACTTCCAGGATCATCTTCGAGAGACCTTCTTTACGTGGATGTATTCGAGGGAGAAATCCTGAGAGATTATGAGCTTCGCTTGGAGGCTTCCACAGTAATAAATGATACTTTTGTTTCTCTTGACAACGAGTCTGTTGATGTTTTAGTTGAGGCTAGAGAAGATGTCCGGGATATACGTGTTTTGGAAGGACCTTTCAGTTTGAATATGACTGAGGGAACTGCACGGACTGAAGGCTTTGAATTAAGAAACTCAGGAGATTACAGGATTGAAAACGTTAGTCTGAGGCCTGTAGGCCTAGATAAATGTTTAGATGATGTTCAGGGAGGATGGTCTTTCGATGAAGGTGTGGAGAAAGAGTTCAACTACACGTTCTTCGCTTCGGATGAAAGCGACAGATGTGATGGAAGCCTGATCTTTTACTCTGAATCCGAGGATCTTCTAGGAGTAGTTCCTGCCGAGATCAACGTAGTTGAGGTGAAACTGAGAGGCCTCAAGAATTACGTTCTTCCATGGCTAGTACTCATATGGACACTGTTTACAGTCCACAGGATCTGGAGGTGGAAAAATGAAAGACGAAGATGATTTCTATACAGGATTCAATACAGAAGACGAGGAAGATAAAGAAACTTCTTGGCGGGAAAGGATAGAAGATGATGTGTCTCGCTTCGAAGGATTTATACAGAATGAGATAGAGAAAACGACAAAGACAGAGAGAAATATCAAGGCTTACTCAAGGGAACGTGAGAGAAGAAAACAGAGGAACCAAGATGAATGGATGGAACAGCTTGATCATGTCACCTTCGGATTTATAGTCATCGAAATAATACTTGTCAGTTACTTTATCTTAGCTCTTATCGACATAGTTCCGATGTTTTAAGTAACTCAAATAGAAGAAATAAGAAGAAACGAATTCTTGAATTGATTAGAGAAAATTAGAGAGGCCTCTAATGACTATTATTTGAGGCCTCTGTACTTTTTCTCTTCACGTCTTTTCTTTAGGTAGTAAAGCAGGGCAATGATCAACAGTAGGATCAATAGTATCGGTCCGTACTGTATGATGATTAGCAACACTCCTCCTTCACGTACTTGAAGTTCAACGGATTCGAACTGTTTCAGATCTCTTGTAGTATGTCTAGAGTCTCCTACAGTAACTGCAACGTTTACAGGATTATTATTCTCTATGTCTTGTTCAGACATGTAAGCATCGATCCCTACAAATCCTGTATCCCCAGGCTGAATTTCAACTATATCTTCCGTTACCGGCTGTACACTCCTGTTTAACAGCTCCAGGTTCAGTAGCTGGGCATCTGCGTATACTGTTTCTTCTCCTTGATTCGAGATTTCTATTCTAATCTGTTCTTCAGGCTCGAAGTAGTACGCATCTTCTACTGTTACATCCGAGCTCTCCCAAGAATCAGTGTTGTTAACGTTGAACGTCCTTGAAGTAACTCCCGAGGATCCTTCATAACCGAAAGATACTTCAGCAGTCTCAGGCGTGAAAGGTGTTGACACATTAAGATCAATAGTAGTATTCCTGTCAGGCTTCATCACGACTTCCAAATCCTGTGAAGTAATCTCCTCTCTCACACCCGAACTCAAGGATATAGCTGAGAAAGTTACAGGCGTCTCAATAGTTCCCTCATTAGTGAATACCACTTCCGCTGTCCCTGTTTCTTCAGCATATTTGACAGAGTCTACAGAGATAGAACGAACAAGTGGAGTGGCAGGTATCTGTTTGATAGGATAAGTGGAGTCAAGGCCCGGAGCACCTGTGAAACGTCTTCCGAATTTTGCTATAACAGTAGTGTTATCGTCTATCCTGTCCTGTAAACTGTTTCCATACTGCACGTTCTCTCCTCCGATGATCTCTATACTCGTGAAATCAAGCTCATTGATTAAGGAAGCGGCCTGATCCAACTCTCTAGCTATCAATATAGGATCTCCTTTCTTCATGAATCCTTTCTCAAGATAATTATCCGCAGCAACTACTGCCGACTCTCTATTGTTTTCATCAGTGATCTTCCTCACTAACGCCCTGTTATTCTCTTCATTGGAACCTTCAGATACTATCGAATAGTTTTGATCCTCATCTAGATTTCTCCATGGCTGTTCAAGATACTGGCCGTAGAATATCACTTCGTCTTCAGTGTTCATGTCTTGAAGGAATTGATCCGTTTCATCTCCGTTGTAGTAAACAGGCCAGTAATCCTGATTTATTATCTGAGGGAATATAGATATTGTATCCATCGCAAAATCAGGCTCAACAACGACCACACCATCTATATCCGAACTTAGATCATTGTAGAACTCGTATTGTGAGTCCTGCCAGTTTATGAAAGAGGCCTGTACATTGTCTTGTCCTTCATTCCTGAGGAAGTTAGCATAATTTTCCCATACGGCTCTGTCAGGATTTTCTGGCTCGTAAACAGTGTGATCTTGATCGGAACGCAACATCTCTTCGATTAACTGGCCTTCTGAAAGGCTTGTCACTGCATGAACCTCCGTATCCTCGAAATGGCTTCGAGCAATAACTAATGAGTTGTCTTTCCAGCTTTCAGAGTTACTTACAAGAGCCGAAGACGCGAATCCTGATGCAAGTATCAGCAGGATAGAAATGATGGCTATTCGTTTGAAATTCATTTTTCTAGTTCAGGCCTCACTACTAAACATGTTATAGAATGCATCTTTTTTAGTATTTGCACCATTCCAGAAAAGCAGTCATATCAGCCAGACCACCAGCAATATATATAGGAAGACTAGCATCAAAGGAAGAAGCCTGACAAGTATGTTAATTGAGTAAATTAAACCAAAGTATTCATCTATAAGGAACTTCATCTCATCTGATTCAGATACGCTGAATCCTATAGAGGCCTCTGAAACATCTTGTTGGGCTTTTTTTACTGTTTCAAGCATCTCTTGTTTTTCAAGCTGTTTCTCACTTGCCAGTTCGTGTATACTGGAATGAGTATCAGTCGTGAAAAACAGGACATGATCAAACTCTTTTCCAAGTTCCTTTCTTAGCTGCAACATCTCTCTAGATGCATCATTTCCTTCCAGTCCGTAGATTAAAGTTTCCTGATCATCCGCTTGTTCTACTAGAGCCATACGCGAGTTTTCCCCGACTTCTACTGTTTTACCAGCACTATAAGAGGCCTCTGGAAACTTATCTAATTCTTTGAGGAATTTTTCCAAATGCTTTCTTGTTTTATCTGCTTGGACTGTTCCGTAACGCATCTCGTTTTCATGTACTTCCTTTGGCTGATTATGTAGATCGATAATCATGACTTCCTCTTTATCGATGAATTCCTGGAAAATAGCAGAATCATAATCATCGAAGCCATCGATCTCAAGAAAGATTATCTTTTTCCCATCGAACTTTCTCCCGTAGAAAGTACAGAAATCATAACTCTTTTTCAACATCTTAGAGGCCTCTCCGCTTTTATCCGGTGTCTCTGATGCTTCAAGAACTTTCTCAGAATCATCCGGATCAGAAGGATCCATCTGATGGCATGAAGGCACATGAAGGAAAAATCCTTCACCATCGCTGTTCAGTCCCTCAATTATCCTGCCTGTGATCTGTCCTCCACCGAATCCCTGTAAAGGCCCTGGATGGAGCCAAGGAGCAAGTAAAGTAGTAATTCCCGAAGAATTCTCAATCTCCAGTGTGTGGATGTCCGGTTTTACTTTCCGGCCTATATCCAGTTTTTCCTGTTTATTCTGAAGCAATGAATTCGCCAGTGAAATCATCGAAAGATCTACGTTGGAACCTACAAGGAAATCAGTAAGCTTGAAAGCAAACAACAAGACGATGCCGGTCCCTATAACCACCAGTAGATTGGATAGATAAGCCAGTAAACCGATTTCAAGATATCTTCCAAGGAATAAATGAAAGCCTGAAAGTATCATTAAAGGCTGTATCAGACTTAAAACAGATACACGTTTCATCACTTCAGGGCCGTTGGAAAGCACCAGTACGAAAAAATTAGAAGCATAAAGCGTGGACAGTCCTAACCATATGATGTTCCAGGCCTCCGGAAAAGAACTTGAGATAGAAACTAAGACAGTAAACAGAAAGATTACTAACTGATTGACAAGCGAAAGAAAGTACCCCCACTTCCTTGGATAATCAGGCAGGAAAAAACTGTAGGCCTCTGAAGAAACTATACTAGGGAGGATGAAAAGAAAAAAGCCTATTAAAGGAATCAAAAATTCGTTCAACATTAGATCAAATCTGTAAGTGAAAAGTCCGAAAAGTATAATTCCATAGGCTAATCCCATCAAAAACATAGACTTCAATGTTGTCTTGAAATCCGGAAGCCTGAAGATGATTTTTTTAAACACTTCAAGATTATCTGCTGGCATCTAATCTAGATTAACACTGCCATGTTTTTCAAGTTTTGATTCTAGGAGGCCTCTACATTTAAAGTATTGAGATTGTCGAGAATTAACTAGTATGTCCTTAGCGAGAGAGCGTATAGAGGTACTGTTCGAAAACGCTGAGAAAAAGGCGTCTGAGGGAAGAAAAGATCTTGCGGATAGATACGTAGAGTTGGCAAGAAAAATCGGGATGAAGTCACAGGAAACAATCCCGAAAAAATTCAAATACAAATTCTGTCGGGACTGCGATAGCTTTCTCAGGCCTGGGATCAACTCCAGGAAAAGACTTAACTCAGAAAGAAAACAGGTAGTATATACTTGCTTGGAATGTGGAAACGTCCACCGATATCCCTTAGAAGATCAAAATTAGGTCAAAGAATGAAATTAGTCTTGGATTTTCTCCTCGTATATTTTCTCCAGTCTGTCGATAGTTGTAGAAAGAGAGTACTTTTTTACAGATTCTCTGGTAAGTAAGTCTTTTCCCATGACAGTCCTAATTTTATCTCTGAAATCATCCATGTCTCCTTTTTTATAGAGTCTTCCTGATCTTTCTCCTATAGTTTCCTCGAAAGGAAACACATCAGGAGCTACTACAGGTGTTCCACAGGAATTAGCCTCTAAAGTCGCAAGCCCCAAAGTATCTCCTGTCGAAGCAGTCACAAATACATCTAAACTTGAATAAAATTCAGGAAGTTTCTCTCTATCTATAAAATTCATTGTGAAGATATTATCTGGTTTTTCCTCTTTAATCCTATCTTCTAGAGGGCCTTCGCCGACTATAACCACAGTTCCTTCAAAATTTTCAGACATTTCAAGCAACTGCATAGGATTTTTCTCCATGCTTAAACGTCCACTATACCCTACTATAGGTCTCTCTAGGCCTAGATCTTTGAAGAATTCATCGTTTTTATGAGTGAAAAAATTCATGTCAATTCCTACAGGAAGCTCTCTAAAATCCAGATCTCTCCTGCGGGCCGAAGTCGATGCAGTCAAGACATCAAACTTCTTGAGAAAATAAGTCTCTAAAGGCACGTATAAATCTTCCAGAAAACTTGAAACAAAGCTGCTGCCTATAGACTGCTCAAAATACTCTTCAATAGGTGTATGATGAGTATAAACAGCAGGGAGATCATTTTTCCGTGCGAACCGAAGGCCTGAAATACCTAGAGTTGCCGGACTGTGACAGTGCACGACATCAAGTTCCGGATACTTCTCTCTAAACACAGGAAAAGGGATATTGTATCCACTGTAGAAAGGATTTGGAAGAGATCGAACAGGGATTTCATTCTCACCAGGCTCGTAATCTTCAGAATCAGGATAGATTATATACACATCATGACCTCTATCCTCTAAACGCTCCTTCCAAGACTTCAAAGTATAAGTCACGCCATCAATTTCTGGAAAATAACTATCAGAGAAGAATCCAATCCTCATATCTCAAGTTGATTCAACAAAATTAAAAACAGTATTTAGGTATCTAGATACAATAGATTTAAATTTCAAAATAGGAGCTAATCGAGAATTTCATCTACAAATTCTTTAGAACCGTTCTCGTATTCAGGATTTTCTCCCTCACCGTTCGAGAAGCACTCCGCTTTCTCGACAACCTCTTCTACAGAAGTCGCTTTTTCAAGGCCTTTCAGGTTTTCCTCTTCGACTTTATCTGCTATAGCTTTCTGGAAAGGCAGGAAAGGATATATAATGCATGGAGTGCCTGCAACCACAGTATCTGCTATGGATGAAAAGCCTGTACATATTACAACGTCCGCCTTCTCCGTGTATGGCGTCATTGCTGGCTTGGTCTCCCATTCATCATCTCCGACCTGCCTAACGTTCAATCCTTTCTCCTCAAGATCTTCTTTGATCTTACCGAAGTTCTCTCCGTGAGTACCTGGATTGATCAGTACGTCGTATTCTTCGATCCCATCATCGCTTTCTCCTTCCTGGGCTAGCGGATCTACTCTGGTATAGCCTTGAGGATTTTCCTCTTCCTTCCAGAGACTTGTTACGATTATCTGTTCTCCAAAAATAAGAGAAAGCTTATTGTATATCTTAGATAGAATCCTCCATCTCAGATCGAAGAGGCTTGGGGTGAGATGATCGATCCTGTAAAAAACTCTTCCCTGCTTTACAGCGATAAGCATCGCAAAAAGATCGTCCGTAACTACTACATCAGGATCTTCTTCCTTCATCCAATTCCCAATTTCCTTACTTCTAGTAAATATATTAGGTATAAGACTCCCAAAAGTATGTTTCAGGAAGCTGATAGGTCCATCTCCTTTCACAGCCACATGTGTAAGGCCTGGCTGTTCAAAACCGTTTAAATCAACAAACCTGGCTCCAGGGCCTCCTCCAGCGATCGCAATTTCATTTCCTCTAGATTCTATCTCCTTTGCGACAGGTATAGCCCTTGCTGCATGGCCTGCTCCATCACACCAGTAAACTATCGATACTTTTTCCGACATTATTATCATATTTTCGATTAAGAATTATATAGTATCCTTCCATTGTTTTAATTAAGTAAAGATAAAGATTGTTTATAGGTAGTAATTATTGTGAAAATATGCCTATACAGTGATGTTGATGTTTCGAATGTACATCCAGTGTTAGGAGGAGGGGCTAAAGTATCATTTGAGCATCAGAAAAAAATTCTTGAGATGCGAGATATAGATTATACTCATGATCCTGGAGAAGATTATGATATACTGCATATCAATCTATTAGGGCCTCCAGCACTATACCAAATTTTTAAAGCATCAAGGAACGATGATGTAAAAATCGTAGTTCATACTCATTTGACCGCAGAAAACTTCAAAGGGAGTTACACTGGTTCTTCGCTCTTATCTCCTATAGTTGATATATATACCAAATATGCTTATAGTAGGGCAGACATGTTAGTAGCAGTGTCTAATTATACAAAAAACATAATCAAGTCAAAAGGCATAGAAACTGAGACCCTAGTCATAAGTAACGGTGTAGATAAAGAAGAATTAGAAGGATTTGAGCAAGTAAATTTATCTTTAGAAAATTATGATGAAGAAAGCTTCAATATAGTAAACTTGGCAGCAGTTTTTGAACGAAAAGGTGTATCCGAATTCATAAATTGCGCAGAAGAGATGGAGGATTCAAAATTTTATTGGTTTGGACCTAGACACAAATTTCTGACGCCTAGAAAGACTAAAAAATCAATTAAATCCTCACCGGAGAATATAACCTTCCCTGGATTTGTTGATGATAAAAGAGAGGCTTTTAAGCTTGGTGATGTTTTCCTATTCCCCTCAAGGAGTGAGGAAGAAGGAATGGCTATACTTGAAGCCGCTTACTGTAGAATGCCTATCGTTGTAAGAGACATCCCTGCTTATGAAGGATGGCTAGTACATGAAGAAAACTGTTTAAAGGCTGAATCAAAGAACGAATTCATAAAACAGGTTAAAAGGCTAAAAGAAAACCCAGATCTGAGGGAAAAATTGGGTGCTAATGCTAAAAAAATGGCTGAAGAACGGACCTTAGATAAAATAGGCGAGGATCTTGAAGGAGTCTATCAAAAATTGTATAATCAGGAATAATACCAAAAAAGTTCTGTCGTCTTAAAGAATATAGGAGATTTTAATATGGAAACAGAAGCTGACATCTGCGTAATAACGCCGACAATCAGAAACCCGGAATTTATCAGAGGATATATTGAGAATGCCCGAGATAATGATTTTGATACTGACAGACTACACCTAGTCTTGGTGACTGAAGATTTCAATGACAAGGAAGCTATGGTGGAAATGCTGGATGATCTTGGAGTGTCAGGAAAAGTGTTCAATGGCTCTGACAGAGACAAATGGTACAAGGAAAACGATATTTCAGAATACTCGGATGTTGTGCCGGCAGCAAGCCACGCAGAAACCAGCTTCGGCCTACTATACATGTGGGCACACAAACAGTTTGAATACGGCGTATTCCTAGACGACGACACACAACCACATGAAGATTTCGACTTCTTCGGCAACCACCTAGATCACCTAGACTCCAAGAAAACAGTAGAACACGTCTCATCAGATAAAAAATGGGTTAATGTACTATACCAAAACATCGACAGACATGATCTTTATCCAAGAGGGTACCCCTATTCAGCGATGGACGAAAACGTGGAAACCGAGGAAAAAGAGACTAACGAAATAATCGCCTCTCAAGGACTCTGGACGAATATTCCAGACTTGGACGCCGTCAGAATCCTGATGGACGGAAACTTGGAAGGACAAGCAGAAACACTGACAAAGAAAGAAGACTTCACTCACAACTTTGCAGCAGAGGACGGCAACTACCTGACAGTCTGCTCCATGAACCTCGCATTCAAGAGAGAAGTCATCCCTGCTTTCTACCAGTTCCCTATGGACGACAACAAGTGGGATATCGGCCGGTTCGATGACATCTGGTCCGGACTAACCCTCAAAAAAGCAGCAGACATGCTCAACAAAAGCCTGATCAACGGATACCCGCTATGTGAACATAACAAAGCCAAGCGTTCAACCTTCGGAGATCTAAACAACGAAGTACCAGCACTGGAACTCAACGAACACTTCTGGGAAGCACTAGAAAACGCTCCTGATGAGGCGGAAGACTACTTCGAAGCCTATGAAGAAATGATCAAAGCAGTAGATAATTATGACTTCTCTGATTACGCTAACGCCGACTTCATAGACTTCACAGTCAAGCACATGAAGATGTGGCTAGAGGCCTTGAGAGCTCTAAGTCAAAATTGAAGAGGTATTCAAATTGAGTAATATGTAATATATCTCCCACATTTTATTTTTCTGTTAACATATGATTGATGTTCTCGTTTTTTGTGAGTAATGATAGTCATTAGTAGATCTGTGAATGAAAATTATCTTAATAAAGTAGGTTCTAAAATTGGAATCATGAAGTCCAGTAAATTCAAGGATAGTAAAATCTTGTGGTACAGTGTCTCAACTCTCATACTTGCTGGCTTGATAGTTTTCGCCGATATTAAAGAATTCGTGAAAGCCGTAAGTAGTGTTGATCCATTATTGATGTTTGCTTCGCTTGTTTCAGGTCTTTCTGTTTTCCTTATCTGGGGTTATGTCTGGCACAGTTTTTTCCAAAACCTTGGATTCAAGTCCAGTGCGATCAAATCCTACAAGATACTTATGGCTGGGAATTTCATGAACTCTGTGACACCGTTAGGACAGTTTGGCGGAGAGCCGTTCATGGCTTATGTTGTTTCTAAAAATACGGGGGAAGGCTACGAGAGAAGTCTTTCCACAGTAATTTCTGCCGACATTGTCAATGCAATACCCTTTCTCACGTATGGCAGTATAGGAATTCTATATATAATGCTCTTCAGCACAATAACAATGTCCATGAGAACAGGAATATACTTACTCATGATTATAAACGTTTCTCTAATTATTTTAGCATATCTAACGTGGTTCAAGACCGATAAAATAGAATCAATCATCCACAACTTTCTGGATAAAATCGAATCGAGAATTAATTATAGCACAAAACTCATAGATTCCATAAAAGATAGGATTGCAGATACAAAAGAGGCCTTCAAACAAGCCGGAGATGATAAACGACATCTAGTAAAGGTTATCACAGTATCACATTTAGCACCGCTTACACAGTTGATATCACTTTATCTTATTCTTCTAGGATTAGATGTTTTACCTACTTTTGCGGGAGTTTACTTTACAGTGATACTTGGAGGGCTCGCTAGTTTTTCTCCAACACCTGGAGGAGCAGGTACTTTTGAAGCTGCTTTCTCAGGATTGCTACTGTTTTTCTATCCTGAAATAGCCCTAGATACTGCTGTAGCCTCTTCTGTACTCTTCAGATTAACCACATTTTGGCCGGGCCTTTTGATAGGATATATCTCACTACTAAACCTTAAACATACAAAATAGAACACTATGAAATACATTTATTTACTGGCTGGCGAAGATCTTGAACTGGCGGAGGCCGAACTAAACGGCTTTCTAAAAAGTCAATGCATAGACGAAGAGGCCTCTAAAACAAGTAGGATAGTTGAAACAGAGGCTGAGCCCATTCAGTTGAAGCGTTTGGCTTTGACACATGAAGTTAGCAAAAAAATCGGTGAGGCTTCTCGACTGGAAGAATTAGATATGAATATTGATTTTTCAGGGAGTTTCGCTGTACGAGCAGAAAATATTACGGAAAAGAAGAAAGAGAAAGAAGATATTGAGAGGGAATTAGGGGAAAATCTGGAAACAGATGAGAACAAAGTTGATCTTGATGATCCGGAGACAGTCTTCAGGGCCTATATCCTGGATGAAAAAATAATTTTAGGGAAAATTGTAGAGGATATCAAAAGAGGCCTGTTCAGGAAGAGGAAAAACGATGAAAGGCCTTTTTCTTCGCCCGTATCTCTTGATCCGGTATTGGCTCGTGTTCTTGTTAATCTTTCAGGCGTCAAGCCAGGCGAACATTTAGTTGACCCTTTCTGTGGGACAGGCGGATTACTAATTGAGGCAGGCCTCTGCGGTGTGGGAGTTCATGGACGAGATATCAGCGAGGACATGGTAGAAGGATCTAGAGAGAATCTTGAAAAGTACGGAATCATCAATCACGATATAGAGAAATGTAAAGTCAGCGAAATTTCAGATATAGAGAAGTTTGACACAATAGTCACTGATTTACCATATGGAAAGGCCTCTAAAAAGACTTCTGGCGCAGTTGACAACTTTTTGAATCTTGTAGAAGATTTTGAAGGCAAAACTGTTTTTATGTACAACGAGCCATCACTAAGAGATTATGAAGCTGATTTCAGTGTTTACGTCCACAAGAATCTGACGCGGCATATATTTGTCATTTAGAATCTGTTGTTTCTATGGTTTCTTTCATCCATGTCAACACTCCAAAATCCACCGACATCATCTACACCGAACAATCCTGAGAATTCACGCATCCAAGAGTCAGTATCCTGTCTAAGGTGTACAGAGACATCGCTTGAGGCCTGAACTTTAGCATATTCTGCTGCCTCCTTAGCTTTCTGTGAAGAGACACCTTCGGGATAATAACCTTGACCTGTTTCCAAATCAAGATATACAGGGGCATCCTGTGGCTCAGGTTCTTCTTTCAAACTTAGAGTTGGTAGAGGTCCTGTCAACACGTAGGCCTCAGAGTCATCGGAAGAAAAGTATGCTTTGAACTCTTCAGAAACTGGCATATATTTGTTACCAAAATTTAACAACTAAATAGTTTTCGGTTAGGGATAAAAGAACTTTCAGACCCATTAATCTAATATGAGAGTATGGACAGTGGGAACTTCAAGTGCTGTGCCGACTAGTGATAGAGGCCTAGCAGGAAATCTGATCGAGTACGATGGTGAGAGGATTCTTTTTGACTGTGGAGAAGGGACGCAGAGGACGTTGATGAAGGAGAAGCTGGGATTAATGAAAATCAGCAGGATTTTTATCTCTCACTGGCACGCAGATCACTTCTCAGGCCTCCTAGGATTGATCCAGACAATGGAGCTGGAAGGGCGTGAAGAGCCGCTTTATATCTATGGTCCTCCACGTACAGAGGAGTTCACTGAGAAAATTCTGGATACAGGATACTTCAATCGTTCATACGATATTTTCGTTGAAGATATAATTGAAGGCGAGGAAATAGTCGGAGACGGATACAAAGTCAGGCCTTTCGAAGTCGAACACGGCATCAACGCTTTTGGATACAGCTTTGAAGAGTATTCAACTAAAAAGGCAAATAAGGATAAGATGAAGGAACTGGGCCTTACAAATTCTCCGAAGATCGGGAAGTTGAAAGATGGAGAAACTATTGAATGGGACGGAGAAACAATAAATCCTGAGGACGTCGTTGAGGAGATGCCTGGAAGAAAGATAGTCTATTCTGGAGATACAGAGAAATGCGATAACTTAATAGAAAATGCGGAGAACGCTGATCTTCTGATACATGAAGCCACATGCCTCCATGAAATGATTGAAGACAGGAAAGGCCACACATCAGCCCTTCAAGCAGGAGAGATCGCTGAAGAAGCCAACGTCAGGAAACTTGTTCTGACTCATTTCTCCCGGCGTTACAGAAATGAAGAAGAAATACTGTTACAAGAGGCCTCTGAAGTATTTGAAAATACGGAACTTGGAGAAGACGGGAAAAAATTCGAAGTGAAGCCTCACAGGCCTGAATAATTTCTATATTTGATCGAGTGCGTCGTATATCTCAGTCCATCTCTGTCTGGCTGCCTGACGCATGCCTATAGATGGATCCTCTTCTAACTCTGTATCGACAGTTGAATGGTAAGAAGCTTCTCTTACAAGCCCTCCCACATGACGAGGACCTTCTTCTAGACTCCCTTCTCTCTGAGTTAGAGGACGATCGACGCCTCTTTCATAGGCTTTCCTAAGTTTTCGGAGATCTTTAGCAAGTTTTTCATTTGGCTCTCCTAGAAGTTCCTGTTCGTGATCCTGAAGTCTTGATACATCAATCCTGTAGCCTTCCTCCTGCATTAAAGGATCATTCTCAGAGTGAACAGTAATAAGATCCGTATTCAGGCCATTTGCGTCTTCCATATCTGATTCAAGAACTCTATCGAAATACTCTGGAAGATGCCTGAAAATCAGGTTAGCCATCAAAGTCTCTCTAATCGCATCGTATTCTTCATCAGGAGTGGAAACATTCATCTGAACAAGTCCAGAGCTGTGATCCATCTTGTAGAACTCCTCATCTGCAAAATGAGCATCCTCCATATCGATTTCCACACATTCATAGTCCGGACCAAACATCAGATTCTTATCTTTAGGTAGGCCTCCTAGAGGTCCTGTAGTATACATCTGGATTATGTCTCCATGAGCTATTCCAAGCCAATTATTCATCCCTGTGACTTCTCCAGCCGATTCAAGATATCTCTCCGCATCCTGTATAGTATTTAGATTCCTATCTGTAAAGGGGCTAAAATCATCTAGGAATTCCTGTCCGTAGAATAACTCATCATCTTCTCTCCTCGCATAGAGAATATTAGGAGAAATCGTGACTGAAGTTGAACCTGCCTGATCCACGAGCGAAGCGAAAGCTGGCTCTCTTAACTTGTCATCCAAAGTATCGTTAACTCTTTTCTCAAGAATAAGAGAATCATGCTCAAAAGGATCAAGAACTCTGACAGTACCGTCCCGAAGATAGGCCTCTATAGTACTATCCTCAGCCCCGCCTTTGGCGATAAAAACCTCATTCGGAGTTAATTTATCAAAACTAAACTCCTCAGGGAACCAGTTTCTCAAGGCGAAAACATCTAACTCATTCTCCATATAACATTCATCGACTACGAAAAGTTTTATTTGTTACTAGATAAAAACAAAAATTGTTTGATAGGATACATCTCTATTTCTTTCTTGTAAGTTTTCGATCCTTACTCGGCTCTACTTCTATTTCAGCACCTTCAAAATCTTCCTTGATAGGCTCATTTTTTATCCTGTCCATGAAGACTGCTAGTGCTGCGATCTCGGAGTGCGGCTGATTTCCAACAGAGATATTGTAGTCGACGTTCTTGTACACCCATCTAGAGACTTTCTCCGCTCCAACAACGACAAGCATATCCTTGTCTTCGTATTCTTCTTTCAAGGCCTCTAAATTATCTTCTATCTTCTCTCCGTACATCGTCAAGTGGACTTTCAGGCCTTCAAAATCCTTTATCTCTTTCTTCCACTCCTCAGTGTATCTTACTTCTATATCTCCTCCCCAGCGATCGATTATATCTCTCTGAGATTCAAGCATGTTGTCGTCTTTCTCCCCGGAAAAGATTATCTCATCTGCGCCCCACTGTCTTGCTGTCAATCCGACGTGAGTCGATATGCGATCATCTCTGCCAAGTCTGTGGCCCAGTCTGAGGATTTTAATCATAAATCCTGTTTTTGAGAGACAGATTATTAAACAGAGGCCTCTGAAATGACAAAAAAATAAAACAGTGGAAAACTTGACTTGATGCATGAACAGTTTGTGGGAAAAATTCGGAGGATACATGATTAGAGACAGTTCGGAGAACAAATCCTTGTACTACTTGACGGATTTTGAAGTTCATGACGATGTTACTTATCTCAAAACAGAAGATAAAGATCTTCTTTTAGTTTCACCTCTTGAAGCATCCAGAGCCGGAAAAGAGGCCTCTGTAGACAAAGTGATAAACACAGCAAAATACACAGAGGGCGATATAAGAGATGATAGAGAAAAAGAAATAGACTTGATTAAGAAATTTCTGAAAGATCAAAATATAGAGAAACTTGCCGTCCCTGAAGATTTTCCTCTAGGTCTTGGCGATGAACTACGCAAAGAAATAGAGTTAAGTCCTGTAAACGACTTCGTTATAGAAGAAAGGAAAATAAAAAGTGAAGAAGAATTAGTAAAATTGAATGAAAGTCAAAAAATGACTGAAAAAGCCATGAAACACTCTAAAGAGATTTTAGAGGCCTCAGATATTCATGAGGGTAAATTAAATTATGAAGGCGAAGTTCTGACATCTGAAAGGTTGAGGAAAAAGATAAAACGCGTTCTAGAAGATGCTGGATGCAATGTGCCAGAGGAAAGCATAGTGGCTTCAGGAAGAGAAGGATCTGATTCACATAGCATCGGCAAAGGCCCCATAAAAGCTGGAGAGCCAATAATCATCGACATATTCCCGCGAAAAGACGAGTACTTCGGAGACATGACGAGGACTTTCGTTAAAGGAGAGGCCTCTGAAGAAGTAGAGAAAATGCATAGTGCTGTTGAAGAAGCTTTGAAACAGGCCTTGAACGTGATAAAGGCTGGTGTGACTACGGATGAAGTTCACGGGAAGGTCTGTGAAGTGCTCGAAAATAGAGGCTTCAAGACTCTGCGCCAGGATAAAGATACAGAAGAAGGATTTATACATTCTACAGGACATGGTGTAGGGCTTGAACTGCATGAGCCTCCCCGGATAGCTGAAAACGATGAGGAACTGAAAGAAGGAATGGTCTTGACTATTGAGCCAGGCCTTTATTTCAAAGATGTGGGAGGTATCAGGATTGAAGACATGATAGTAGTTACTGAAGATGGATACGAGAACTTCAATTCGATGAGCTATGAGTTGTGAAAAGATTCTTAAGAAATAGATCATCGATTTTGTTTTATGAGCAGTGGATGCCCCACTATTCGATGATTTTTTAGACACATCCAGATTTAACTCTGGGCCTTCAAACCTTTCTCATAAACTAAGCAGTGAAATTTCATGATAGAAGTAACTTTACCTGATGGCTCGATTTTAGAAGTAGAAGAAAACTCGACAATAGAAGATGTAGCTTATGAAATAGGAACAGGCCTCGGAGACGCAACTGTTGCCGGGAAAATAGACGGCGAACTTGTCGCGAAAGAAGAAAAAGTAAATGACGGCGATGAAATAGAGATAGTTACACCTCAAAGCAATGAATACATTGATGTACTGAGACACTCAACAGCTCACGTCTTCGCACAGGCCTTAAACAGAATCTATGGAAATCAAGCCAAACTAACGATCGGGCCGTGGACAGAAGAAGGATTTTACTACGACATCGACGGAGTAGAGCTGGAGAAAGAAGACTTTGAAGAAATCGAAGAAGAAATGGAGAAGATAGTAGAAGAAGATATTGAAATAGAAAGAGAGATGCTCTCCCGAGAAGAAGCAGAAGAGTTCTTCGAAAACAATGAATACAAAATAGAGATCCTGGAAGAGGAAGCCTCTGAAGGAGATGAAATAAGTTTCTATACACAGGGAGAGTTCAAGGATCTGTGTAAAGGCCCTCATGTTTCCTCAACTGGAGAGATAGGAGGCTTCAAGCTTCTTGAAATCGCAGGTGCTTACTGGCGTGGAAATGAAGAAAATGAGATGTTGACAAGAGTCTATGGAACAGCTTTCCCTTCAGAATCGGAATTAGAGGATTATCTGGAGAAGAGAAGGAAAGCAGAGGAACGAGATCACAGAAAAATAGGGCAGGAGATGAATCTGTTTTCGATTCCTGAAGTGACAGGGCCTGGACTCCCACTTTATCATCCGGCTGGAAAGACTATATTAAATGAACTTCAGGGATTCGTGGATGAGCTTAACGCTGAGCAGGATTACGAATTTGTGGAGACACCTCACGTTTTCAGGACAGAGCTATGGAAGGAATCCGGCCATTATGAAAACTATCAGGATGATATGTTCCTTCTAGAAGTTGGGGACGAGGAGTACGGATTGAAGCCTATGAACTGTCCGGGACACGCCACAATATTCAATCAGCAGAACTGGAGTTACCGTGATCTTCCTGTAAGATATGCAGAGAACGGGAAGGTATACAGGAAAGAGCAGAGAGGAGAGCTTTCAGGCCTTTCACGCGTATGGGCCTTTACTATCGATGATGCTCATCTCTTTGTCAGACCTGATCAGATAAAAGAAGAGATCATGCAGATAATGGAGAATATAAGGAAAGTACTGGATACATTCGGAATGGAAGCCGAGTACTTCCTTGCTACAAGGCCTGAAAAATCTATGGGAAGTGATGAGATATGGGAAGAGTCAGAGTCTGCTCTGGAAGAGGTACTCGACGAACTCGGCCTAGAGTACGGCATCGAGGAAGGAGACGGTGCTTTCTACGGTCCAAAGATCGATATCGCGTTTGAAGATGCTCTTGGACGTGAGTGGGACGGTCCTACAGTCCAGATCGATTTCAACATGCCTGAAAACTTTGATCTGACTTACACTAATGAAGATAATGATGAGGAGAGGCCTGTGATGATTCACAGGGCTCTTTACGGTAGTTACGAGCGTTTCTTGATGGTGTTGATTGAGCAGTTCGAGGGAGAGTTCCCGACGTGGCTGGCTCCTGAACAAGTTCGGATTCTTCCTGTCAGCGATGACAATCAGGACTATGCGGAAGAGATCAAAGAGGAATTATCTGATTTCAGAGTTGAGATCGAGGACAGATCCTGGACTGTCGGGAAAAAGATTCAGGCTGCTCACGACGACAAAGTGCCTTATATGATTATCGTGGGAGACGACGAGGAAGAGGCCTCCGAAATATCCGTCAGAGATCGATTAGAGAACGAGGACAGAGGATTTACAGTTGAAGAGTTCAGAGAAGCTCTGAGCGAAGAAGTGGGGGAAAAGGCTTTGAAGCCAGTTTTCCTCGATTAAAGCCAAGTATCTTCCATTTTCTTTTCTCTTTTTTCTCATTCTCTCAGTCTTTCTAGAAAACTGTTTTTCTATTCCGTATGGAATAAAAATCTGGAGTTTGAACACTTGCTTTATGGTAGAAGATAGAATAGAGGATTTTGCTAATGTTATAGTTGAAAAAGCTGCTGAAGTAGAGGAAGGCGATAACGTTTACTTGATGGCGAAGTCGCTTCAGGCCCTTCCGCTTTTCGATGAAGTTCGGAAGCAAGTCATCCGGAAAGGAGCTTATCCATTTGAACACTTGCTTTATGACAGTGTTTCAGGGGAGAGAAATGATTATGACTGGATGAAAGAGGCCTCTGACGAACAGTTAGAACATTTCTCAGAGGTTAAAATGAACGAGATGGAGAACATGGATGCCGTGATCAAGATCAACGGTACAGATAATCACAAGGAACTCGCTACAATCGATCCTGACAGGATCTCAAAGTGGCGTTCAACTACACGTGACATTTTGAACAAGCGTGTCGAGAAGAAATGGGTGCTGGCTGCTTATCCGACTACAGGCCTTGCTCAACAATCTGACATGCCTACACAGGAGTTCGAGGATTTTGCGATCGATGCAGTCGTTGAAACTGACTGGGATGAACTGGCGGAAAAGAATCAGGAAATTAAAGAAGTGTTCGATGCAGGAGATACTGTCCGTATTGTCGACGATAAAACAGATATAGAGATTAGCATCGAAGGAAGAGAAGCAGTAACTGCTGACGGAAAAAGAAATCTTCCTGACGGCGAAGTATTCTACGCTCCTGTAAAGACGGAGATTAACGGACATATCGAATTTAGTTATCCTGTTACAGCTGAAGGGAATGAGATAAGCGGGATAAAACTTGATTTTGAGGACGGCCGTATAGTCGATTACAGCGCCGAGAAAAACGAGAAGTTCCTAGAGAAAATGATCAATACAGATGAAGGATCACATTACATCGGGGAACTGGGAATCGGAACAAACAGACAGATCGACAGATACATCAAATACACTTTGTTCGATGAAAAGATCGGCGGAACAATCCATATGGCTATCGGAAAGGCCTATGAGGAATGCATGCCGGACGGAGAAGAGGCTAACGAATCAAGCATCCACTGGGATATCGTTAAAGACTTGAGGGAGAGAGCCGGAGGAGGAAAGATATTCGTAGACGACGAACTAGTCCAGGAAAACGGAGAGTGGGTCTACTAGAAAGGCCTCTACTTTATTTTATTATTTTTCTGGTAATGTGAAGTTGTAGTAACTTGCCCATTCTCCACATGACATCGAGTTAATCGTCGTGTTTTCATTTACATATGACTCTGCATTTTGACAGGCTGATTTTACTTGATCGAATCCTCTGCATTGATCTTCTGAAGCTATATCTGTTTCTTGATTGTACAGGCCTAGACAGTTATCTTTTGATAGAGTTCCGTCTTCCCCCATAGGTATTCCCTGACATTGTTTTGATATCTGGACGCATGAGCTGGGCGATTCTACTGTTCTGAAGCCGTAGGCCAGTGAAATTCCTAGGAATATTATTACGACAAGCAGTAATACGCCTATTACTTCTGCCCATTCCGGGATCTCTTCTAAAGAAGGAGTTTTCGATTTCAGGCCTTTGGCTTTCTCTCTAACTTGATGCTTTATTTTTTCAGGCCTGACTTCTTTTTCCATAGAGTTGTTTTTGTAGAGGCCTGTGTTTTAATCTTTGGCAAATTGTTGACGGGTGATTTAAAAGTTTTTGAACATCGGTTTTGTTGTATGACGACGGTTTATGATGTAAAAGCAGAACCTCTAATTATGGAGGTTGCAGATGAGCTTGAAGACGACTTTGAGGCCCCTGAATGGACAGGATACGTTAAGACAGGTGTAAGTAAGGATAGTCCTCCTCAGCAGGACAACTGGTACCACATCAGAAGTGCTGCTATCTTGAGAAGGATTTACACTGACGGTTCAATGGGTGTCTCTAAGCTACGTACTATCTTCGGAGACAATAGAGACAACGGTCACGGACCAGAACACCACGGCAAGGCTTCTGGTAAAGTTATCAGGACAGCTCTTCAGAATCTTGAAGAAGCAGGTTATCTTGAGACAGAAGAAGGCGAAGGACGAGTCCTAACTGACAAAGGCCGAAGTTTCCTTGACAGCAAGTCAGAAGAAGTAGTATAGAGTTTTTACAGGTGATCTGAAATGCCTGACGAAGACATTGAAAAGCTCCGCGAACAAAAGAGAAAAGAGCTGGAGCAACAGCAAGAGAGTCAGGAACAACAGATCGAAGAACAAAGAAAAGCTATCAAACAGAAGGCCTCACAGTACTTAACTGATGAGGCCCGTTCAAGACTCGGCAACGTTAGAGTTGCAAGGCCTGAAGTAGCTCAAAGCGTCGAGATGCAGATAGCTCAACTAGGAGAGCGTGGAGCCTTCCAAAAAGTCACAGACAGTGACTTGAAGGAGATACTTCAAGACATCCAAAAAGACAAAGACGACAGCAAGGGTAATATAAGCTTCAGGCGTTGAAAATGAGATTATAAGGTGAAAAAATACTATGAGTTCAAATAAAAGTTCAGCGATGAAGAAGAAGCTGGCAAAGGCCAATAAAAAGGCCAAATCAGCTCCTCGATGGGTTTCACTGAAGGCTTTCGGTCTTCAGAGAGCCGCAAAGCGTTCAATCAAACCTAGAAAGGATAGGCATTGGAGACGCAACGACATCGATTAAAAGTATTCAGAGGCCTGTAAAAAGGCTCTGCATACTACATCATTTCTTCCATCATAAACACAAAAACTTCTTCAAAGGCTACAATAATGGATATTCAGAGATACGATTACAGAGGGAATTCGAACACAGGATTTTACGCAACTGTGACAAATGAACAGGCCATTATCCCTCCAGAATTCAATTCCTCCGATGTTTTCCAGGCTGAAGAAGTAGCAGAGACTTACATAGCACGTACAAGACTTGTAGGCCTTTTTACAGCAGGAAATTCAAACTGCATACTCATCCCCGGTACTGTAACGGATAGAGAAAAACAGAATCTTGATGAATCAAACATAGATTACGAAGTAATCGATACAGAAGATACTGCTTTAGGAAACATGATCCTAGCTAATGATAAAGGCGCACTGATAAGCGAACATCTTGAAAAAGAGAAAGAAACGATTGAAGATGCTCTTGAAGTACCTGTAAAAGTAGGGAAGATAGCAGGAATATCTAATCCTGGAGTATGTGGGATAGCCAACGGATTTGGAGCTGTTCTTCATAGAGAGGCCTCTGAAGAAGAGGCAAAAATCGTTAAAGATATTCTTGATCTTGAGAAAGTGGATATCGGGACTACTAATGGAGGATCTCCTTTTGTAGGAGCTGGAGCACTTGCTAACGATAAAGGAATCTTAGTCAGTGAAAACACTACAGGGCCTGAAGTCGGAAGGATCGATCGTACGCTAGTTGATCACGAGTAACTGTATTTTTTCTTACTTTTCTATACTAACACGTTCTTTTTATGAAGGGAGAACTCATTTTTCTACATGAACAACGTCCTTGGATTCGGAGACATAACTGCTGAAGATACTTCAAAAGTAGGAGGAAAAGGAGCAAATCTAGGAGAGCTCAGAAACGAGACAGATGTCCCTGTTCTTCCCGGATACGCAACTACTTCAGAGGCCTACGATACTTTCATACACGAGACAGGACTCCGAGACAAGATAGAAAAATTACTAGACGGACTTGATACAGATGATGTTCATGATCTCCAAAGGCGTGGAGAACAAATCAGAGCACATATCAAAGAGGCCGATATGCCGAAAGAGTTGCGTGATGATTTTATAGAGGCCTATAGAGAGCTTGAAGAAGAAATAGGTGTAGATAATCCTATGGTGGCTGTCAGAAGTTCTGCTACGGCAGAGGATTTGCCTGGTGCTTCTTTTGCTGGCCAACAGGAGACTTATCTGAATGTTTCAGGCGAGAAAGATTTGATCAAAAGAATAAAGGACTGTTTTGCATCTCTTTTCACTAATCGTGCTATAAGTTATCGTGAAGACAAAGGATTCTCTCATTTTGATGTCAAGTTAAGTGCAGTAGTCCAAAAGATGGGACGTTCAGATATCGGAGCCGCTGGTGTAATGTTCAGTATGGATCCTGACTCCGGTTTTGAAGACGTTGTGACTATCAACGCAGCTTACGGACTGGGAGAGTACGTTGTACTTGGAGAGGTTAATCCTGACGAATTTACTGTTTCCAAAAGGAATCTTGGGATAATCGAAAAGAAACTCGGAGATAAAGAGAAGAAACTGGTCAGAAACGATAAACACGAGCAGGGAGACGATGAAGAAAACAAAAAAGTGAAAGTCCCTGAAGATGAAAGAAGCAAGTTCTGTATAACAGATAATCAAGTTAAAGAACTGGCGAAGTACGCTATGCGTATCGAAGAGCACTACGACAAGCCTATGGACATCGAATGGGTGCTTGATGGCCAGACAAAGAAGCTTTACATCGTTCAGGCAAGGCCTGAAACAGTTCAATCAGAAAAAGATGAAAACGTTATCGAAGAATACAGTTTGAACGAAGAATCCGAAGTTCTACTGGAGGGCTCTGCGATAGGATCAAAGATTGGAAGTGGAAAGGCCCACGTGCTTGATTCTCCGAAGCAGATCGATCAGTTTGAAGAAGGAGAAGTCCTTGTTACGGATATGACTGATCCTGACTGGGAGCCTATCATGAAGAAAGCCGGAGCCATAATAACTAATAAAGGAGGCCGTACAAGCCACGCAGCGATCGTTTCAAGAGAACTTGGAGTACCTGCTGTCATAGGGACGGAGACTGCGACTTCAAAGCTAACTGATGGCGAATCCGTCACAGTTGACTGTTCATCTTCGACAGGGAAGATCTGGGAAGGCGAACTTGATTTCGAAGTGAATGAGCATCATCTTGAGGAGATACCTGATACTGAGACAGATGTCCAGATAAATATCGGGGAGCCGAGTGAGGCCTTTAATCTTGCTCAGTTGCCTGTTGATGGAGTGGGCCTGGCCCGTGAAGAATTTATAATTTCAAGTCACGTTGGCGAGCATCCATTAAAATTGATAGAAGAGGGAAGAGAGGAAGAGTATGTAGAGGCCTTGCGTTCAGGCCTTGGAAAAATAGGCACAGCGTTTTATCCTGATCAGGTAGTCGTTCGTTTATCTGATTTCAAGTCGGATGAGTACGCAGAATTGAAGGGAGGAGAAAGTTATGAGCCTGATGAAGCGAATCCTATGCTTGGATTCCGTGGCGCTTCCCGTTACTACGATGAAGAGTTCTCAAAGGCCTTTGAATTAGAATGCAAGGCTTTGAGAAGATGTGTCGATGAGCTGGATCTGGACAATATTACTGTGATGGTGCCTTTCTGCCGTACTGTTGAAGAGGCCAAGAATGTACGTGCGAAGATGAAGGAGTACGGACTTGATGATGGAGATATCGAAGTATATGTTATGGCTGAGATCCCTGCCAATATTATCAGGGCTGAACAGTTTGCTGAGCACTTCGATGGATTCTCGATCGGAACTAACGACTTGACACAGTTGACTCTAGGAGTTGACAGAAACAGTGACAAATTAAAGGAACTGTTTGATGAACGTGATCCTGCTGTAAAGGAATCAGTAAGGACTCTAGTCGACAAAGCACATAGAAACGATACTCACGTCGGGATCTGTGGAGATGCGCCTTCGACACATGAAGGATACGCCGACTTCCTAGTTGGTGAAGGCATTGACGCGATCTCTGTGAGCCCGGATGTAGCTCTTGAGACGATATTGAAAGTCGCAGATGCTGAGGAGGCCTCTCCAGATAATGATGTAGAGGTCGAAGTCGATGTCAGTGCAGAGATCGGTGGTTCTGCAGGGGAGATATACAAGGCATTGCGTGAAAAAGGAGAGTCTCAGGCCAATAAACTCCTGAATTTTACAGGAGATCTCGATCACGAAGCATTGAACAGAGGCCTTGGATGGCTTGCAAAAGAAGGCAAAATAGAAGTGCGTGAAGAAGACGGCGAAAAATACTACTCGATCAGTGATGAGTGACAGTTGTAAAAAGTTATAGTCCTGTAAACAATTGTATGGGAATAGAACTTTGGATGGTATTCGAGGCCGTTGCCCCGAGTAGAGAAGATCTAGAGGATTCTTTAGATGATCATATAGAGAAGATGAAAAGTGAGTCAGAGATTGAAATCACTGAGTACGAAATCGAGGAATCTGAAGAAGTAGAGAATCCTCATCCAGGACTTGACAAAGGTTTTTCACAGGTAGCAGAGGTCAAAGCAGAAGCTGAAAACTACACGAGAGCAATCAAGACTGTAATCAACTACGGCCCTACATACGTTCAGGTAGAAGGCCCTAATACTTACGAGATGGAGCTTCCTGATGCACAGAATAGTCTTCAGGAAGTAGCTAACATGATGCACAAGTACGCTCAGATGGGTGTAGGCGGCGTTTTAGTTTCTAATCCTGAGACTGAGGATTAACACATCTTTTACATGTATTGTCCGATGTAAACATAAATGTGGAGATGTAATTTCGGTTTAAACAGGGTTAGACTTACGAGGACTATCTTATGAAAAGAGATCTAAGTCGGAAAAGCATGCATCTGTTGTTGGTTTCTGCAGTTCTACTGTTGGTAGTTTCTTCAGTTTCTGCTACAGATATCAATCGTGAAGACGTGATTGTTGATATCGCGGATTCGAGTGTAGAGGCAGAGATAGAAGTAGGTGAACTGACTTCAAGCGTCTTCACTTATATTACGACAAAACAAAAGGTGGATGTAAACGGTTCTATAAATGGAGAAAACATAGAATGCAGGACTAGAGAAGTAGCTATAGGCTCCGAGATAAGATGTGATACAGAACTACGTGAAAACTTTACAGTGAACCTCGAATACACTGCTTCAGACGGTTTCGTTGAAGATAGAGGAACTCAAAAAGTATTCAGATACCAGCACCCTGTCTATAGATCGACTGAAAGCTACAATCTTGAAGTACTTTTACCGGAAGGAACTGCGTTGATGCAAGATGATAATACCTCACAAGTGATAAGTCCTCTTAATGCAGAGACATCTACTAACGGCAGGCAGATATCTGTGAAGTGGAACACTAAACCTGATCTTGGGGAGACACTAACTTTTTATCTGCTTTATGAGGATTTCACTCCTCCAAATCCTAACGAAGAGGAGGAACAAGACTATACCGATTTGATTATAATTTTACTGGGCCTTGGTGTGATAGGGGGCCTTGCAGCAGTTGTAAAAATGTATCTGAGGCGTGAAAATCTTTCTGAAGTGACAGAGAATCTTTCTGACGAAGAAATGGAAGTAATAGAGCTGTTGAAAGAAAATGAAGGCGAGTTCCTTCAAAAAGATGTTGTAGATAAACTGGATTATTCTAAGGCAAAGATATCCGGCCTAGTATCAGGGCTTGTTGAGAAAGAAGTTGTTGAGAAGACTAAGGAAGGTCGTTCAAACAAGCTAGTTATTCCTAAGAAGTACAGTTATTGAAGAACTCTTCTTAGATTTATTTGATCAATTTGAAGTGGTGATCTGTAAAGTATTGACTGTTTCTCCAATCTTTCTCCTGCAAACACATCTTACCTCTGACTTGTTCTCAACTCTTTCATCTATCTCGGGCTCTATTATGTCAGGAGTAACACAGTTGACAAAGCCTTGATCCATATTGTCTTGTATACCATCTTCTACTTCCATACAGTAATTTTTAGCTTCTCTTTCCTCTTCATTAATAGTGTAGGATATTGTCAGGCCTGATCCTACACCGATCATGAATACTACAGTGAGAGCTATATAGTATTTCTTCATCATTGATCCTCACTCCAAAGATGTCTTTCTATTTCCTGACTTGAAACGCTTCCGGAAAGCCTTTTAGTGCTATTGTCATTTATTATAACTGTCGGAATTTCAGTAACGTTATGTCTTGTTTCCAGCATTTCAACAAATCCATCCTCAAATTGTGTAGGAACTGTAAAAATCAGTAGCTGTTCACCGTATTTCTGCTTGAGGATTGAAAGCTGTTCTCCTGTGTATCCACAGGACTCACAGTCCTTGGCCTCTCCAATCTGAGTGGTGAAGTAAAGCACCGTATTGGCATCGTATTCACAGTTATCCTTCAATTCCTCAGCGAACATCCAGTACCTGAGGCCTGAGAGCACATACAGATTCTTCATTGATTCGAAATCATCTTTTCTGAAGAAGCTGTTCTCTTCATAATTCTGTATATCATCCAATCTACTATTGTAATTACTGACGACGTCTTGAAGACCTGACTGTAAAGCTCGACAGGATTCTACATCCTCAGATCTTAGATAACTTAACTGTAGTTGCCAACTCTCAAGCTCAACATTGTCTTCCTGTATTTCATTCCTTAGAGAAGAGTAACGTTGATCATCGACGAAATTGCTGAACAACATGCCGAGTGCAAAAATCACTATAGTGATCACTGCTGCAAAAATATAGCGGTATTTTTTCACATCTCTCATTATCTCTCCACCTCATAAACTGTGTACTTTTGATTATATGCTTCGAGCTCAACTTTCTTAATATGCTCTGATTCCACTTCCTCAACCACTCTATCTACACGCGATTGACAGTTAGGAATCACTTCACTACAGTACCACCTACTGGAATCAAATACGTAGTAATCAGCTTCACCCTTAACACTCGAATACGTCTCGTTAAGATTTTCAGGCCTCAAAGGAACATATTCAAAATCACCGTAGACATTAACCACAGGATCATTACCGGCTACAACCCCATCAAGTTCTTCCATACCTTTCAAGAACTCTATACGGACATCATTACTCCACTGATTCTGAGTGTAATTGACAGAAAAGTTGAAAGCAGTCAACACGATAAATACTATCAAGAAAAGCCGTAAAACAGTCGACTTACCGATACGAGGCCTCTCTGAAAGATATTCTTCAATATAGACAAGGCCTCTGGCAGAGAAAAGACTCATCAAAGGCAGGAACAAAAGCATAAAACGCGGATCTTTGTGCTGATAAACAGTAAAGAATCCATAGAGAAAAATAAAAGCTGATCCAAAAGCACCGTAGACCCGTTCCCTGTTCTTCACTGCGGTGTATAACCCCAAAGGAATCAATAGAAGCAAAGGATTAGCAAATATTGCTTCTTTCAGATAGAATAATCCGTAGAGGAATTTATCCGGATTGGACTGTAATGGAACACTTGCTCCAGCAGTAATAGGCTCTAAGAAGTTTCCGTAAAGATGTTGACTGAAAGCAAAGAAAGGCAATGAGACAGCGAAAAAGCCTATAGTATAATATAGAGCATTCATAAACGCCTGTTTGAAATCGTCTCTGACATCTCTCAAGAAAACGTATCCTGCCAGTGCAGGCCCAACTATAGCTGAAGGGAATCTAGTCAAGAAAGCTAGGCCGTTAAATACTCCTCCAAGAAGTTCTTTATCTCTGTAAACGCTATAACATGCTATAAATACCAGTGTAGAGGCTGGTATACCTGTCAATACGTTGAAACTCCATTTGTAGAATACAAAAGTCGATGCCGTGATTCCTGCAGTATACAATGCTGTTCTTTTATCCGTAATATCTTTTACAAGAAAGTAAATCACTGCAAGGCCTGCTGTTGAGACTAGAGTAGATAACAGATAAGGGAATCCTATCATAGGAAGTCCGAGCTTCCAAAGTGTACCGAGTATAACCGGCAACATGAGAGGCCTGAAAGCTTCCCATATTCCGAACTGCCATGAGGAGAAAATCCTTTTCCCCATCCCGATGTAGACTGAGGCGTCCCAAATCGGAGGCTGATTCCAGATAGTTTTCACAATCACAAGTTGACTTAAAAGGAAAATACCTATGATTAGATAAAGGCCTCTATCTGTTTTCCACGATTTCTTTATCTTTTCCTTAATATCCATTCCTTTCACCATGTTGTGTCTATATCTAGTATCATCTCTATAACTACTACGAGCCACATGAAGCCTACGAAAAGAACATACCATGCCAGATAGATAAATGTAGGGATTATTCCCTGCTCAAGTACGTTTTCATCCGTATGTTTAGCAGCCAAATATGCTAGAAAACCTGATATGACGAACATGGCCAGTATCATCAGGACGTTGATGTATCTGATACTGATAACACTCCAGTAAACATTATATACAAAATTGGAGAAAGAGAAACCGGATAACAACGGATTGAAGAAGTCTAGACCTAGCTGTGAGAAATTATACAGCAAGTCATATATCGGAGTCAAAGTGAAGTAAAGTATAAGGAAAAGAGTTGCTATCGAGAGACCTCCTGCCACAAGTTTAGAAGGCAATCCAAAGAAGGCGAAATCCCCGTACTTAGGATTAAACATCATCTCCTTGTACTTTATGATATTCTCAAGCGAACCTCTGTACCATCTTTTCCTCTGATTGTAAAGATCTTTGAAAGTGGCAGGTGTTATAGTGTATACTTCTCCCTTTCTTGAACTCCGGACGTTCCATTGATGTTTCTGAAGCCTGAAACATATCTCCTGATCCTCTACAAGAGAATCCTCGTCAAATCCTCCTATATCTTCTATCACATCCTTCCTGTACACGCTTAGAGGGCCTGGAGTAACGTGGATGGCGTTTATTATACTCATTATGCTTCTGTGGAATATCCCGACCATGTACTCGAACCATTGTATCTTTTGGACCATGTTCTGGGGATCATGGACCTTCATCGCGGATGCGATCGCACCAGTATCTTCATCAAACTGCGAGACAATGTTTTTCAGAGAATCCTCCATTATACGGGAATCGGCATCGACACAAGCCATGAACTCTCCAGAGGCCTCTTCAAGTCCTGTGTTCAACGCTCCTCCCTTCCCTTTGTTTTCCTGGCTTATGACTTTGACAAGTTCGTTGTCATCGTATTCTCGCGCTCTTTCTTCCGTTTTATCTGTACTTCCATCGTTTACAACTATTACTTCAAACTTGTCACGAGGATAATTTACTCCGAGACATGATTCTATAGTCATACCTATACTGTCTTCTTCGTTGTATGCCGGAATAACAAGACTAATCGACGGCCATTCCTCCAGCCACTCGACTTCAGGCTTCAACTTCCCTCCATCAAGGAAAACAAGCAGGATAAACACGGTGACGTATATAGTGACACCGTAAAGCACCCACAGCATAGGCTGTATCATACAAAGATATTATACCTGTCAAAACTTAATATATCCTTCACAAAACCGTATAAAAGCACGAAAAGAGGTAGAAAATATTGATGCAGGCCTCTAGTTCTTCATTACTTCACGCAGAAGAACTGTAGCATAACATCCCTTCGGAAGATCAAACTTCACAGTCATCTTGTTCTGACTCATATTAAGATCGTCTTCATCGATATCCAGAATTTCAAAGTTCCTGAAATCAGCGAAAGCCCTTCTGAATGTTCCCTCACTTCTCAACTCCGGGAAGTCCTGTAAACGGAAGTCTTCCTGTGAAACTCCTTCCTCCTCCAGTATATCGGCAATCATGTTCTCAGGCTTATTGTCCTTGAGATCTGTCTTGAATCCGACAAGAGGTATCTCATATGTTTCATCGTACCAATCATCTTCAATCAAATTAGAGAGAACACGGTTGAAAATCCACGATTGATAAGCATGAATGAACAGTTCCTGAAGGCCTTCAGGAAGCCTCTTAATAGCTCCTTTGTAGTCCTCAGGATTCTTCGTCAAGTGATAAAGGAGTGTCTTCTCATAACGATAACTTTCAGGGAACTTCTCAGCAGCGTCTTCAGGATCCCTCGACTCCCACAGCTTTCTTCTCGTCTTCGTTATACTTTTGTACTCAGATTCATATGGCTTCGCAATATAGGTCCAGACAGCTTCTTCAAACTCTCCCCTCAAAATATGGCGTCCAACTTGATGTGTAATAGGACGTGCACTTCCGAATCTCTGATTTCCGAAGTAATTTGGGAACTTTCCATCAAGTTCGTCAATTATCTTCAACGATCTATTTCTTATATCCTCAATAGGCAGATTCAGATCCCTTAAAACGATTTCAAAACGATTTGCATCAAGATTTCCAAGGCCTATGTGCTCTCCTTTGCCAACTACTTCAAGATCAAATTCATCTGTAAATATCTGTCTTACGTCTTCTTCCTCTACACCTTGAATAGAGATATACTGTTCAGTCACGGCTCTCTTATCCTTGTTGCCTCCATAACCTATCCTGTCTCTTGAAATATGTAGCATGTTGGAAAGCTTGCCTATAGCCTCCAGAGTAGTCATATTCTGCTTTCTTAGGCGGACAATAACGTGATCTCCTTCACCAGTATCGTGGCGGGCCATCTCTTTTACTATGAAATCACTGACCTGTTCCTTCATAGCACCTTGAATACCGAAAGTGTCGGAATAGAAACTCCAGTCCATATCCGCCAGATCAAGATGCTCAAATTCGTTTTCTTCTATTTCTTCTGTCATGTTATTACCGCATTAATCAACTTTGATTTCATTGTTTTTATTTTATCAACTTGAGATCGCTCGTAACCGAATCAACTTTTTCCTCAGTATCTGGGCCTATTGCGAGAGCCGTTTCAGTACCCGGCTCCAGTTCAGTACGACCTGCGTCTTTAACCGATACCACAGTCAAGCCAGAGGCCTCTGCATCCATCCTTTTCTCATTCAGTGATTGCTCATCAACTTCCAGAGCAATCTTGGCCGAACCTGAACCTTCCCATTCACTTCTCAACTTACTGTCGGACTTCTTGTAGGCCTTTAGGGACGCATGACAGGCTTGTGCAATCATCTTTCCCTTCGACATTCCCAGATCCTCTCTCAACAATATAACCTGTTTGTAATTCGACATTACTCAAGCGCCCTTGACAAACAATAAATCATTCATGTTTTAATACTTTTTGGTGATAACAGATCGGTCCAGCCGAATTGACTTAAACAAGTTACCATGGGTTCACCCAGATTCGAACTGGGGATCTTCGCCTGTCCTAAACACAGTTTAGGATGCGAGCAGTATTTGCTCCCAAATCTGCGTTTGTAAGGGCGACGTCATAACCAACTAGACCATGAACCCTTTGTAACCACGATTTGAACGTGAAGTCTTAAAATACCATCCTAACTTTCAACCTATTTCCTTCTCTAGTATAGGATCATAGACCACAGAGTCAGATGAATAATAAGGATAGTAAACTTCCTTTACTTTTCCATTCTCAAGTCTTTTAGAGGCCTTTCCAACCCCCACACTGAAATCCATAACATCCTCTTCTACAGCATCCTCATCTTTTATCTCAAGATCCAGAACTGACTCTCTTATCTCCATCGAATCCTCTTTGAGAATTCCTTTATCTCTAAGGCCTTTCAGACGATTGCCCAGCTTGGCGACTGAGATACTCATCTCATTGACTATCGAGCTTTTGTCCGTTCCCTGCTTTATTTTGTGAATAATATCTTTCTCCGGGCCCTCTGGCTTCTCTCTTTCAGCCTTCATACCATCCTCTATCCCGTCAATGAGCATCTCTTTTTCATCATTCTCTACAAAGTAAAGAGGATAATAAGTTGTGGAAAACTTCTCACCGTATATATTTTCGACTTCGGAAATCTTCTTTCTTGTCTCAAAGACCTTGACAGGAATCTTCTCCTGATAGGTATCAGCAGTCTGTGTCTCCCCGCCGTGTCGGGATTTCCTCTGACGCACATCCGTCATCACAGGATACTGATTCCCAAGAACAAAACAGACACCAGGAGGCAGTGATTTTATCATGTTTTCAACACCAGAAGTAACCCCTTCAAACGACTTGGAGATGGCTTTGAGATCGTTGGGATTCGTCACCTTCAATATGAACTGAGTATTACATTGAGACAGGACGTTCTTATCGATACGAGCAGGCCTCTGGGAAATTACTCCGATACCGAGTCCGAACTTTCTTCCTTCAGAGGCGATCTTTCGCATAATCGGATTTGAGATTGCCTGTCCGAATCCTTTCTCCGGAATAAAGTTATGGGCCTCCTCAAACACCATCACAAATGGCGGGATGCGGTCCTTCTTCCTCATATCGAAAAGTTTCTTCGCTAGCATAAACACAGCCATCTCAGCCGACTCTGGCTCAACAGCTTTCAAATTGATTATAGAGGCCTCTCCCTTGTTGATCAAGTTCTTGAGATCAACAGGATTCTCGGAGAAAAGTCCAGAGTCATCAAGTTGCTCCAGATAATTCAGTAGATTCCACTTCGCACTGGAGTCCTCGTGCTGCACCTGATCCATTATATCGTTCAGATTGTAGTCATCGCCTTTATCGTTCAAAGACTTCAGAGCGTTGTAAAGCACTCCCATCTGAGAGTTAGTAAGTGAGTCAGGAATCAGTGTCTGCAACTCTTTCTTTTCAAAATTCAGGGATGAAAACTCTAGAGGCATCGCAGATTTGTTGATATCTGTATTCGGAGAGTACTCCTTGACATTATAGCCTTTGGCTTCTTCTCCATTTTCTGGATTCGGATCTCCAAGAGAAGAGAACTCGCCGTGCGGATCGATTATAACTACAGGGAAATCCTGCTCAAGCATCTCTTCCATCAAAACTCCCGTCAAATAAGATTTTCCGGCACCTGTCTGCGCCAGAACAGCAAAGTGTTTGTAGAAATCCTCAGGATTTACAAATATGTCTATATCTTCATTTGTTTCGAGATTTCCTACCCTCAGACCGTTTTCATTCAGTCCCAGAGTATCTGATATTAGCTCCTGATCTGCCGAGTATACAATTGAATCCGGCTCAATAACGTGTCGAGGAGCACGAGTCATGCCTTTATCTCTGTAACCTATTATATTTGCTTTAGCAATCGTTGAATCATTCTTTTTCCTTACTTCGTCTACCTGAGCCAGTATCCATCTTCCATTGCTTTTCACAGAGACAAAATCAAACTTTCCTACATCTTCTGTAGCCCTAAATTCAAATGTAGAAGTATCGACTTCGCCCTGTATAGTTCCCAGTTGCATCCGTAAAAATTAATGATTGCAGAGACTTTTTGAAACTGATTCCTTGAACGAAAATAAATTCAGATACAGACAGGGGATTTAAGAAGTTGAACACACTAGAAACAAGTATGGACTTTGAGTTGCCTGAAAGATTCTCAGAAGGCCTTGGAAAAGACCTATTTTTCGTTGGTGTAACTCTCGCTGTTGTAGCGATTTTCATCGGAGTAGGAAACGCAACAACACCTGATGAAGCACAGAGAGTAGGATACACAGAGATAGAAACAAACTGTATGGGAATCGATGCAGGAGTTTGTCTAGGCCTCCAGATGAGAGACCATACAACATATAATTACGACGGATATACTGATCCTGAGCCAGGGACGGAGAATTACTACAGGCTTGTAGAAGCCGAGTTGATGCTTCAGGCATACAACATCTGCGACTCCGAAACACAGGAAATGGAGTGGACGGATCAGGCCTCTTACGACAACAGAACAGCGACTGAGTGGCTTGAAGAAGACAGTATAACTCTGCTTCCATGCGAAGAAACAACTTACAGGCCTCTAAACGCTTCAGAATGATTCAGGATTTATTGGACTGAATCAGACTCCGATTTCTTCTGATGCTTTCTTAAAAAAATTCCGTTCAAATCTATAGATTATAGGTGTTATAATACAATGTCAGAATACGTTGAAAGGACTTTCGTTGCTCTCAAACCGGATGCTGTTAAAAGAGGCCTTACTGGAGAGATTATCTCCCAGATTGAAGATACAGGAATGAAGATTATGGGCCTGAAGATGGTTCAAGCGACAGATCAGTTACTAGAACAACACTACTCAGAACACGTTGATAAGCCTTTCTACGAAGGGCTTGCAGAGTACATGAAGGATGGACCTGTAGTAGCTATCGTGGTAGAGGGAGTTCACGCAGTTGAAAACATGAGAAAACTGATAGGAGATACAGATTCCAAAGAAGCTCACCCGGCCACGATCAGAGGGAAGTACAGCCACATGTCCATGGATCACGCAGATGACGCCGGAAGACTTTACAGAAATATCATCCATGCATCAGCTGAAAAAGATGAAGCAGAGAAAGAGATCGAAATCTGGTTCAACGAAGAAGAACTTCACGAGTTCAAACAATCTCACGAAGAAGAAGTACGGTGAATCACAATGTCTAAAAGATTATACAGATCTGAAAGCGACAGAATCCTGGGCGGAGTATGTGGAGGCCTAGCAGAGGTCTACGACGTCGATCCAACACTTGTCCGCCTAGTTGCTGTAGCTCTGTTCTTCGGAGCAGGGACAGGCCTACTCGCTTATCTTGTAGCATGGCTCATCATGCCTACAGAAAGCGAAGTAAAACAGGCCTGAAAAATTATTAACTTAATTTTTCTTTTTTCTAATTTTTCACATCAATTTCTCAAGATCCAGTTCAAATCCAACTACATCCAGTTCGAGATCCCAGTTATGGACGACTTCATCAGAGTATTCACAGATAAATCCGATTCTCTCTCCCTGATAAATTATATCAGCTGATCTGTTCTCTCTGGCGAACTCTTTCTCTGAAGATTTCAGTTCAAGACTGATCCCGATATCTCTTTCAAGCACCTGAAGGACTTTCCTGGCCTCTGTATATCCCAGATCCTTTGAAGCCTTGATAAACGCCAGTTTCATCCTGTTAGACGCACCCACATGAGATTCATCAAGCTCAACTACCTCAGAGACCTCAAAAAAGCTCTGAGGATAACTGTGATGTCTATTATCATGCAGAGCCTGGAAAAGAGAAGGCGTCAACTTATTTCTGACAGCTTCCTGATCAATACTGGAAGGATTCGCTACTTCAGCAAAATCATCTGATTCTTCAGTATTCATCTCGTCAAAAAGATCTTCCTTGCTCGACAAATAAAATGTATTAGCCTCCAAAATACCTGCAGAAACCATTACATCCCTAAATCTGTCTACAAATTCCTGTATATCTGATTTCTCAGCTATCTGATCAACTTCAGGCATCTCAGGCTCGATATTATCGTATCTGTATGCTATAACAACTTCTTCAATCAAATCATATTGATGCATTATATCCGTCCTGTAAGACGGTACTTCAACTTCTATACTATCTTTTTTGACTTTTGCGTCATGTTTCATCATTTCTAAACGTCTGATGATCTCTTTATCAGAAATTTCAAGGCCTGAAACATTTCTGAAATACTCCGGATCAAGCTTAAACCTCTCAGGAGAGAGATCAGGCAGTTTTTCGCCATCAACTGCTACTGATTCAAGTTCTCCACCTCTCTCGGCAAGAGCCGTGGAGATGATATTCAAGGCCTTCAAAACAGCCTCTTTGCTTTTGCCTGTAACATCTACAAATATTTCCTCAGTAGATGCGTCCACTTCTGTCAGTTGATTGTTTATTATAGGAGGGAAGCTCAAAATCCTTCCGTTTGAGTCCTCTATGATAGGATAATTATTTTCATCCTCCAGTATCCATGCGTATTTCCTGCCTTTTTCATGTTCATCTAGAATTTCATCTAGATCCATATCTTTGTCGTATTCAAGCGGAATAAAGCTTACCTTTTCAGGCTCCACAGCTTTGTAGGTGAACGGAGCTTCGACAGTTGAGAGATCGTGGAGGCCTATCGCCAGCTTATCTCTTCTACGGCCCATTGTCTCATGCAACTTCTCCTGTAACTGGATTAGACCGTTGATCTTTTTTCTGGAAAGATCAAGGCCTCTCACCACAGCACACCCAATAAAAGGCCTGACATCTTCAACAGAATTATCTACTTCGACTTCGATATCTCCCTCTTTGATCTGATATTCTGTTCTTCCTGTTTCTATGTCGAAAAAGCCTCGATAAGCTCTCGCAAGGCCTTCAACACTCAATAGATCAGGTCTGTTCGGATAAGTCTCCACATCGCATACATAGTCTTCGATCGAGTGCCAGTGAGCCCCTAGCATCGATCCTTCTTCAATCATGCTCTCATTTTCGATCTCTTCGCCGACTAAATCATTGAACTCTCTTTTATCTACTTCGATATTAGGCATTCAGGCTCCACCTCGTGTTGTGACTGTACGTAGAAAATCTATGATTTTCGTTTTCGTAATCATTTTTCCGGCCTCCATTTAGGCGTGTTCTCAAGTATTTCTATGTCGTTTCTGTAAAGCTCTCTGATGTCTTGTATCTGTGCTGCTTTCATTGCTATCCTTCCTACCCCCAGTCCCCATGCAAGGACTGTTGCCTCAACTCCAAGTAACGGCTTTACTACTTCAGGCCTGAAAAGTCCTGCTCCTCCCATTCCAAGCCATTCCTCGTCTTCCTCGTCCCATACCTGAACTTCCGTACTCATCTCCGTGTAAGGATAGTAGCTCGGGATTAAACGGAACTCGTCGTATCCCATCTTCTCAAAGAACTCACTCAGATACGCTTTAAGATTCCTGTAATTTAGATCCTCTCCAACAACGATTCCATCCAATTGTATAAATCCAGGAAGATGTGTCCTATCGACTGTTTCATTCCTGAAGTTCCTGCCGATTATGAAAAATTTCTTCGGCAACTCTTCTTCGTTTATATCGATTTCGTGGAGCCTTCTGGCGCTTACTGCTGTAGTATGAGTTCTTAAAACGTTCCTGGAGGCCTCATCTTTACTCCAGTCGTATCCCCAGCCCTTACTTCCTGTAGTCCATCCGTTTTCATGTGTCTCTTTGATATGCTGTACCTTGTCACCGTAGACAGACAGATCGGATGATTCAGGCCTCTCCATGAAGAAAGTATCATGCAGATCACGTGCCGGATGATCCTGAGCCGTGTACAGGGCGTCAAAGTTCAACAGGCTTGGAACAATAAAGTCGCCTCTCATCTCACTGAAGCCCATCTCAACAAATTTTTCACGGGCAAAATCAAGTATATCCTTGTAGAAATGCTTCTTACCTGTTCTTGGCGTCTCTACAGAGGCCTCTACGTTGAAGTATTCATCTACATCGTTAAGATCTATTTTCTCTCCCTTCTCTTCAAGCTTCAAAGTTCTTTTTATTTTTTCCTCAGTTTCAACTAGGCCTCTATCAATGTATGACTGCTTGAAGTTTCCGGACTCAAGATTCTGTTTTACAGTATCTCTGTCTACTTCCTCAACTAGCTCTATCTCTCCATTTTCGATCTGTATCCATGACTTCTGACGTGCTTTTCCAAGAGCAACATCAAGATCCAGATCCTGGAGATCAGACATGTGAGTGTCTCCGGATTGTACACGCTCAACAAGCCTGTACTCCGGAGAGCCTTCTTCAAGTACTTTCTTACCTGTTTCAGAAAGGGTTTTTTCCTCCTCTTCAACTTCCTCTATATTTAATAAGTCATTCTCCTCCAGCTCGAGCGAGGCTCTGTTGACCATCGACTGATCGAAGCCTTGTTTTTCAAGTCCCTCTACAGTTGCTTCTCCATTATTCTCCTTTAATTTTTCAAGTATTTCCAGGGCCTGAGATGACAGTTTCACAGAGAAAATTCGCGCTGTCAAATATTTTATACTTAAGCCGTCTCAACAAACGCTCCAAGAAGTACGAATAAAAGACCAAGCAGAATCAGTCTCACATAATTCATCCATCTGTCTCTACTAAAGTCCTTCCTGTATATAGCTGCCGAGACAAGTGTGCCTGAAAGGCCTGCTGTGATGAATCCAATCATCTCAAGCGATGCATGAGGAATATAAGAGAGAGCGAGGAATGGATCAGTGCTTGCTATCTCTGCAAGGAAAACACCAAGCACAGATGCGTTCCACGTCAAAACAAATGCTCCTGCAGAACCTATCACTAGAGCCAACAAAAGTGCAACGAAGAAAACACCTAGATTATTCATTAATACAGATTGGAATCCTGCATCGGATACGGCAGAGCTTGAAAGCCCTAAAACAGTTCTCTGAGGTCCGAAAGAGGCATCAGTAAACATCGCCAGAGAGAAAAACGTAGAGGTCTCTCCAGCAAATATAGCGAAGTACATCTTTATCTCAGGCACATGAGGCACATGATTTTCTTCATCCTTCATGAACTGTTTTGTTAGAGAGAAAATAAGCGGTACTGACGCAAAGACGACAGATATAACTGCTAAACGCGAGGGAAAGAACAGATAAGCCGCCAAAAATCCTATAAGACCTGCTACAGCTCCAAGTAAAAACAACATGCCAAGATTTCTGCGTTCCTCCTCAAGCAGGAAAAGTTCCTGAAGCATCAAAAAGTAATTGTGGAGGCCTGTATAAAGGATTTATCGTACAGCAGTATGCTGTTTAAGATACTGCTCTACTTCTTCCTCTGCCTCTTCACGCTTCCTCTGATGCTCGGAAAGGAATTCCTCCAACCGATCCTTGGCTATCTGCTTTAACTCGCCTGAAAGCATCTCTCCACTGGAGTATTCTTCTTTAATCCTCGCCAGTTCTTCGTCGTCTTCGATCAAATGAAATGCTAGAAGCTCGAACACCATATCTTCCTCTATGTTTGCGCCTTTTTCCCTGTGTTCTTCAAGCGTGTCTCTTCCTCCTGTCTTCGCCTGATCGATTTTTTCCTTGGCATCCTCTATATCATCCGTTAGTGCAATGTAGCTTTTCGGATCGGAAGAGCTCATCTTGCCGCCCTGAAGGCCTCTCATGAACTTGTTGTAAGTACTGGCCGGCTTATGGAAATCTGCGTCTCTGTATTTTCTGGCTACTTCACGAGTAAGTCTTATATGCGGATCCTGATCCACCCCTACAGGAACAACTGTAGGCTTCGGAGAATCAAACTGAGGCCTCAAAATATCAGCGAACTGAGTTAAAGCCGATGAGATCTTTCCTGGCTCGGCACTTCCATAAGTGGCCTCGACCTCATTCTGCGTCAAGTGTTTGGAGAACTGCTTACTCTTCAAGTGATAATCGTTTCCACCTGTACTCTGGAAGTAAAAGTCAACATTGTCCAAGTCAATCCCCAGAGCGACATAGTTCTTCAAGTATTCTTCGATTACAAGTTCACGGGCCTCCTCCAGACTCATATCACGAGTGTTGTAGGCCTCAATATCGGCAGCTGCTATAGTAACCTGAGCACCCATCTCCTGATACATCTTTATCTGATCCACGACACATTTATGGCCGAAGTGGAAAACACCGGATGGCATGATGCCCGTCATCATAGCA